>Ga0307378_10001173_pt1 | contig 43379 bp, 59 predicted proteins | sample UN1MG_FD_202238 | JGI IMG/M metagenome (GOLD analysis project Ga0307378, IMG submission 202238) | Soil microbial communities from Risofladan, Vaasa, Finland - UN-1 | ecosystem: Environmental > Terrestrial > Soil > Coastal area > Acid sulfate soil | place: Finland: Risofladan, Vaasa | collected...
ATCGCGCGATACCCGTGTGTGAAGTGTGATTCCAGGACCCGTAATCATTATTGATAGACACTTGGGTAGGGGGGGGGCCGTCATGCCGCGACTCCATGCCCATAGGACAGGCACAGAGACTCTTGCTCCGGGGCGCACCCGCGCGCGCGGACGTACAGGTGGCGTGCTCTTGATCTGTACGGCTCAGCCAGGGACATGAGCCATTCCGTGAACGGCCTTGCCCGCTTTCTCGCATTGCACGCCCTACAGCACGCCACGACGTTGGACACCCCATGCAACCCTCCGAGCGCAAGCGGGTCAAGGTGGTCCAGTGTTGCGCTGTCTGGGGTGAGCTGGCGTCCGCAATAAGGACACGCCTGAGCGCACGTATAGAGGTCGCCCACTACCTCGCGGGTCAGTGTGCCGTCAGAGTGTCGTGCCATGCGCCCGTAGCGCCGCCCACCTTGGCGGGCCAGTGTGTCTGGGTTGGAGTGCTTCCACCTTTTGACACGTAAGTGCTCCTTCTTGGGGTTCTTCTTATACCGCTTCCTATACGCCTCCGGTTGACATTCGGCACATGTCTTCCTTGTCACATCGCTGGAATAGTACTCGGCCACAGCCTTCGTCTTCCCACACTTAGCGCATGCGATGGTGGGCGCGTACATCCTCTCCACTCTTTCGAGCCTTACAATGAGCCACCGTATAGCGACTCCCAGGCGGTCCACCTCCCGGCTAATTCGTTTCTCCAGCACTTCCACGGACTCCTCGCCCCTGGGGTGTATTGCACCCCATCCCTTTCTGCACTCCTGCGCCGGGCCTCCCGTTTTGCCTCCTTGCTCGTACACGGCAACCCCCTGTGGCACCCCTTGCACCAATGGCACAGCCCATCCAACTCCCCGGGCTTGACGCCGAACTCAGTTCTGGGTTTCACCTGCGCGCACTTGGAGCACGTCTTCACACCGACCCACTCCACGGGCCTCGCCTTGTTCGCTTGCCTGCGTTCCCGGTACTCACGGGTTCGGCACTCGCGGCACCTGCCACCATGGCCATCGAGGCACACACGGGCGACGGGGTAATCCCCCAGCGGCTTCTCCTGCCCGCACTCCTTGCACGTCTTCACCACCACACCCTCGGCAGGAACGAGCCAGGCCATTCGGTGCTGATGAGCAGGCCCGTGAACCAGGCGAAGAGGGAGGCGAGCATCATGCGCTGAGCCTTTCGAGGCCGGTGCCCCGGGCTGGCTTGGTGGGTGGCTCCCTGAACGCGGGCGCCGCGGTCTTCATAGCCTCCGCGTTGAGCCGTGCGATCTCGGCCTCCTCGAGCCGGCGGGCCTGCTCCCTCGATTCGTTGGCCGTGGTGCCCTCCGTGCGGCGCTGGTCCTCCTGGCGGTCGGATGCGATGGCGTCGTCCACTGCCCGCCTGATGATGGCCGACAGGAATGGCCGGTTGAACCCGTGCTTGCCCTCGGCCGCATACGTAGTCATCACCACGGCGAGGATCGCCTGCTGGCGTTCTTCCCCGACCCCCTTCCAATCTTGAGCCTGGGTACCGTTCGGTCCCCACACTCCCCATATCGCCTTCTGCGTGAGCGGTTCGATGTCAGCGAGACACCCGGCGTGCTTGCCCATCCATGTGGAAAACTCCGTGTGCTCGCCCGCAGCTTCTCTCTTCTCTTCTCTGTCTCTACTCTCCTCTACTCTACTCTGGAGTAGCATCTTGCTAGCATCTTGCTTGCACGGTGCTAGCACGGTGTCGTCTGGGATGATGAAAGCCCCGTCTACCAACGACTTGAGGCAGATTTCCACATCGTCCTCCGCGCGGCGCAAGCGCCATGCTAGCGTCCCGCTATCAGGCAGCTCGCCGTCCTTCTCGCTCGCCAGCATCCAGAGCTCCACAAGCAGCTTCGCGGCACCCCCGGGCAGGGCGTACCAGTCCGGGTTGTCGAGCAGGGTCCGGTACAGCCGGATCCATGGTGGCGAGCGATGCTTGTAGTGCTGGAACGTCTCCCAATTGCGGATCCTCACCGTAGCCTCTCGGTCGCAGTGTCGGGGGATGTCTTCTCCTCGCTGTGGGCCATGGGTGACAGTCGCTCCTCAATCGCCTGCTCCACGGATCTCATTCCACACGAGCATTCTGGTAGTCTGCAATCACAGATGTCGTGGTGACCCAAGTATTCTAGGGCCTTCCTCAATAGCGGCTCCTGCGTGCGGGAGCGGAGAGCAGCGATCCACACACCATGAACGACCGCGAGTGCCCACCTGAGAGTGGACTCGTTCGTTCGTTGCTGCGCATCGAAGTCTTCTACGGGTCGCTGTGCGAGCCCATAGATCGTATGCACCGCGTGATTGAAGATCGGGTCGTGCTCGTAGAGGTGTCGTGCTTCCTCTATGGGCAGCGCCTCCACGTCCCCGGTGGGCTCAAGCACCATCTTCTCTAGGCGCTCAAGTTGCTCCGTGATAGCGTCCGCGCTATCGGCGTCCGCATCTTCGTACTCCCGCCCAAGCACGAACGCCGCAGCTATCGGATTCGGGACGGCGCTCGCCCCTAGCATGGCGTCCACCCGTGCGGGCCAGTTCTCCGGCAGTCTGTCAACCAATTCCTCCATCAGCGCCACCACAGACTCGGTGGGCTCCACGGGACCAGTTGACGTGGCCTGGTTCGGTGCCCACGTACTCCCGACAGCGGCCCGCATCTCCTGAGTCATTCCCGGCTCCTGGGCCTCGGGGGGCACGGCGTAGAGAGATCCGTGCAAGAGGGACAGCGCATCCTTCCACGGAAGCGAAGTGCGTACTTCGAGCAGCGGGTTGTCGTCGTTGGGAAAGAACACGGACACCACCTTGCCCACCGGCTCCCCCACGGGCTCAGGGGGCACGGGATGGCCACATTGGCGGCGTCGGTTCTTTTCCGTTTCCCACCAAAGATCGAAGGCCGCGTCGTAGTGATATGGGGCGCCGTTTCGCACCCACTCGCGAGCGTCGAGCCATAGACGCCTCGCCTCCTCCTTGGTGAGTAGCATTGGCTCCCCGACGGGCTCGGCACGGAGCAGGTCGAGAATGGTCCCCACGGTGTCTTTGCGGTGGGCGTTGGTTTCCCACCCCGGCGCAGCATGGGTACGGTTCTCGTGGTCCGCGAGGATTCCGTACAGCGCCTCCGCGATCAGCTCGCGCTCAGTCGTCATGGGTGTCTCCGTTGGTGCCCAGGAGGGCACGGACGCGCTCCAATTCCTCGTTGTAGGTTGGGCCGCTGTAACGGTGACCGTGGATGTGCGCCATCGTGAACGCACCATCGATAGCCGGCTTGCACGTATCCAGCGCAGCCACCAACGCACGCACGGCCTCCCACTCCTCCCTGCTCACCACCACCTGGCTCCCGTCGTCGGGGACCAGGAGGACGGGAGTCTCGCAACCGCGCGTCGGATGCTGGTATATGCCAACACTTGTTCCTGTGTCAGCCCATTTGATCCAGTCCACTACGTAGCCCTTCACGATGCTTATTTGCCCTCCAGGATCAGAAGCGCGGGATGGTCATCGTCCATAGGTGGCCCGCTCAGAAATCCAGGTCCGAGGGGTCCGTACTTCCTCGCGCTGGCTCCCTCCACGCACCCCGCCTTCTCCATCTCGAGGAGCACGACCGCCGCTCGCTCAATGGCTCCGAGGTGTGCCTTGCCACGCACCACATCGCTGAGTGCTTCTCTGGCCCTCTCCCACAGGTTGCTCATCGGTCCCTCCTCGGCTTGCAGGATCATCTCCACCAGCTCCTTGTGCGTCGGCGCCCGGTTGGCGGCCTCAGAGAGCATGGCGGCGGCGCCCTTGAGGTACTTCGCCGGCACGGCCACCCACACCTCGTCAGGGTCGTGAACAGCGCCGACGAAACACTCCGGCTGGCTCGCGTAGTCCTGGTTCCCGTAGGCGCTCAGGATCGCGACTTGGTCGGCCATGTCCTCTCGGGAATAGCGGGGGATGCTCACGCGGTCCCCCCCCGGCAGCGGCAAAGTGTCTTTGGGGTGCCCTCTCCGGCGCGGAACCCCTGGAGCCAGGCACCCCGGCGGTGCGGAGCGCGTTTCCCCGCTCGACGCTCTTCTTCGGTCACCTCTGGGATGGGACAGTCGGCCTCGCTCTTTCCTGCGGCCCATGCGACGGACCCGGCCCAGAACACCTTCCATTTGTCGGAGCCGACAGGGTAGCCGAGCTCGTGCACCCGCCGGCGAGCGCGGGCGTAGTCAGTGCGGGAGCAGGGTCTCATTTCCGATTCCCCTTCCTCGAGGCCTTCGCCTGGCGCCGCTTCGCCCGCTTCCGCTTGTCCACGGCCTTCGGCTTCTGGGTCCGCCGCCGGCGACCGACAGGCCCATCGGTGCGAACCGCGAGCACCGAGGCCAGAGTGGCGAGGAGTAGGTGGGCTGGGGTCTTCATACGGAGCCTCCTTTCGCTCGCCAGTCCTGTATGCGCTCGAAGTCGTTCATCACCTTCAGGCACCGAGCGAGGAACGGCTCCTCTGCGTGCACCAGGAGATGGGCACGGATGGCCGCTCGCCCGGTGGGGCCGAGCACGAATAGGAGCGTCGTGGCGGCCTCGGCCAGCTCGTCCATCGCCGCGTCGGTGCGGGGGAGTTTAGCCATGGGGCGCCCCCGAATCCTCCCGCGCATGCTTGGCCCGGATGATCTCCACGAGGCGGGCGGCTTCCTCGCGCGACTGTGGGAGCATCAGGTTGCGGAGCTCGCCAGCGTGGCGGATCTCGACCGGTGGGAGGGGAGCATTTCTGGCCACGCGATCGGCGCGCCTCTTGGCCCACCACCGGCGCAGCCATCTCCACCACGTCCGCCAGAACCACTCGTTCGTCACCTTCACGGGCTTCCGCTGGGCTTCCTTCCGGGCCGCCGCGGCGCGGAGCTCGTCGGGCCGCTTGTTCTGGGCCGAGTATTCCTTGACGACGGCCGCCGCCAGCCTGCGGTCCCGCACCCGTCGGAGGCCGGCCTTGGTGCGCTCATAGACCACCAGCCGGCTCCGGAAGCTCAGGCCTGGGTGGATCTCATACTTCCGCTTGCCGACCGTGACGCTGCGGCCCAGGAAGGCCCGGGTGTGGAGGGCGGTCTTCATGGGGTGGGCTCCCGGTGCCAGCACTCGCCGCACTTCGTGCACACGCCCGTGACCTGGCCCTGCACCCATATCTCGTGCGCCATGTAGTCGCACCCCTCGCCGGGACACTTCACCCACCGCTCCCAGGTGGCGCGCGGCTTCCAGCCCTCACTGGCGGGCGGCCCCATCTCGAAGGACGGTCCCATCTTGCGCGGCAGCGCTGGCGGGGGCGGGGGCCTGACGGTTCCCGGCGGCATCGGGGTGGGGGCCTTGCGGCTCATGGCGCGACCTGGACCCGCACCGACACCACGTCCCCGATGGCCGGGCGGTTGCCGTCCGGGAAGGGAACCCACAGGTGCCCCTCGCCATCCCGGCCGACGACCAGTCTATCGCCACCGGACATCCTGCCCGTGACCCGGGCCCGGAAGGTGAAGTCGGCCAAAAAGCCGGCCACTGGGGGGCATTCCGAGGGCTGAATCGGCCGATCCGGCCCCGGGGCGTCGGCGCGGTGACCCCCTGTTTCGTGAGACGTGGCGCCGATTTCGGGCGATCCTACGGTTCCGTTTGGGGGAACACTTGTATTCCTGCAATCATCGGGCATTGCTTGATCCCCAGCCTTCGGTTTTTGAAAGTCGGCCAATTCGCCGTCACGGCGACGCGATTTCATGCGGCCCCTGGGTCGAGCACCCTGGGCTCGCATTCGCCGCTCATGTCCTCATAGACCTGCACGGCTTGCGAGTAGTGTGGGCCGTGGCCCTTCACCGTCCGGTGCTCAAGGTGCCACCGTACCTGCTCTCGCTTTCCGCACCGGCAGCACACGCGAGTCATGTCCCCAGACTCGCCGTTGCCGAGCGTGAACCCCATCGCCTGTGATGGCGTGTGGATGCAGTGCTTCATCGTCCTCCTCCGTTGGTGGGCACCCCAATAGTGTAGTAGGGCGTCATGCGCTCCCCTTGAGCATCCGGTAGACGGACGTGTCCGATACTTCCAGCTCCGCCGCGATCTGCCGGTATGCCCAACCGAGGGCGCGCAGGCCCGCCGCCCTGGTGCGGAGACCCTCCATCGCGCCACCAATGACAGCGCCCCGGCGGTCGTGCTTCCCGCCCGCCAGCTCGTAGCCGCGGCGGATCACTTCGTCGGTGGCCGCGCGGTAGGCATAGGGATCGGCGGTGAGGCGGATGCCCACGCCGGCGAGGATGCTGTCAGCGACAGGGCCGGTATAGGTGCGGTTCTTCGTGCCCTGGACGCCCGGCTGATCCTGCGCCCACAGGTAGTAGGCGGCCCATGCTTGGGCAGCGCGTTCGATGGTTGCGGCGCGGGTGTCGAGGTTCATGTGGCAGCCTGGGGCTCTGTAGGCCACTGGATCTTGTCCAGCCCCCGGAGGTGCGCCTGGGGGAGCTTCGCCGCTCCGGGCAGGCCGTAGTGGATCAGCGCGCCCTGCATGATCCAGAGCGCGTCGGCCTCGTTGTGGTCACTCCCCTCGTAGCCCAGCCGGCGGATGGCCTCGGCGAGCACCGCGTCCTTCTTCGAGTTGCCCTTGCCCGTGGCGAGCGTCTTCACGCAGCTCGGCGGAATCTCCACCACGCGCACTCCCCTGGTGTAGAGCCCCATGCGAAGCACGCCCCCGAGTTCGGCGATGTCGAAGACGGCCCGGCCCTTGGCCCCAAAAGCGTAGCCCTCGATGAGCACCACGTCGGCGCCCTCAACGGCCAGGATCACAGCCTTGAGAATCTGCCAGTTGCGGGCCTCGCCCGTGATGCCCGCGGGCGGGACGATGACGTAGGGGCCGCGGTCTGAGTCGGCCACGCCGGTGCAGGTGAGGGACGGGTCCAGGGCTACCACGCGCATGGGTCAGGCCTCGGCGGGCTCGGGGAACGGATCGAATGACGTTTGCGCCGGGTCCACCGGGCTCCCGTCCTTCGGCGCCTCGGGCTCCCCCTCGAAGCCGTCGAAAATCCGCATGGGCATGAGCAGCCCGCTTCGCCCGTTCTCGCCGGTCTTGGTGAACGAGATGCCACGGTTCACGTGGTGCACGTCGTCATCCTCTGGCGGGATGGCGAGCACCAACGTGCCCATCTCGTTCGCGTTGCCACCCGCGAAGGCGACCATGGCCCGGATGACTCCGGCGCCCAGCCTGACGCGGCGATGCTCGTCGGTGATCACCGGGACAATCTTGTCGATGTCCGGGTACTTCATGCCCTCCGTCTCGATGGCAGCGGGCGGAAGCTCGATGGGATAGCCCTCGCGCGGTTCCTGGCTCGCGGAGATCACCCGGCAGTCCCCGGTGCGCATGTCGATCTCCAGGGCGGTCCCGGGGCGGACGTGCACGAGCGATGCGCCCGGGAGGAGGAAGCGGTTGCCCACGCAGTCCGCCGGAAGCGCGAACTCCTCACCCGATGCGTCGCGCAGGGGGACCTGCACCACGACGTGCCTGTTGGTCGCTTCCGCAATCCGGTCGCGGATCATCACGTTGTGGAGCATGGGCCGGTTCTCGTCTGCGGAGACGGCGGCCTTCAGCGCCTTCGCGGCGTCGTGGTCAATCCGGGCGAGTGGTAGGGCGTCGATCTGCGTCATGTGTTGCTGGCTCCATCGGTAGGGGTGTCGTTGTTGGGCACGAGGTAGAGCGGGCACGCGCTGGGTTCCGTGGCGTCCCGGGCGAGGATCCACCCGCGTCCCTCCCCGCGCTGGATCTTCACGAGCGCGGTAGCCCACGGGATCTTCAGGAGACGCTTGACATTGCCGCTCCCGTCGCTGGCCGGGCAGTAGAAGTGCCAGCCCACGGCCTCGAAGGCGGCGGCGGCGTCCTGTTGGCTGCGCGCGTCCATCATGGGAGACCGTCCCGGAACGCTTCGTGGGCCGCCACGCCCCGGGCGACGTACTCGCGCACGATTGCGGCGCCGCCTACCGGGACATCCTCGGAATCGGTGACGGACCAATCTCCGACGCGGGCGACCCTGTTCGCGATGTTCTGAGCGTACCGGCGGGAGACGGCGTAGCACACCTCGTACCCGGTCGGCAGGTGCGTCACAACCCACGGGTCATGGACGCACGTACCGCCGATGATGTGGAGGTCGTACAGCCGCTCGTCTACGCCGAAGTACCCACAGACCCAGCCATCGCGGGTCATGGTGCAGGTCCCGTGGTCGGTCTGGAACGTGTCGCGTGTCCACTTGGGGCGCTTGGCGTTCATGCCGCTGGCCTCCGTGGGAAGCGGGCGAGCGCCTTGCCCTTCTCCAGTCCGGCGAGGTAGGCCTTCTGCTCCGCCTCGGCACGGGCGGAAGCGGCGAGCAGGGCGGCCAGCATCAGGCCGGCGGGTGCGCCTAGGAGCACGCCGACGAGGAAGGCGAGGGTGGTCGGGTTCACCTCAGTTCTCCGTCAGGTTGATGACTTTCATTGCGTAGCTTTCGCACCCGGGGGTACGCACGCACCCAGAATAGGAATTCAGGCTCTCCCGGATGGCGCGGTCCAGCGCCCGGCCCAGGTAGTCCCGCAGTATCGAGGACCCGTAGCACACGCTCGTGATCCCGTCAGTCAGGTCGGTACCGCACGGGTGGCCGTCGTAGACGTGCAGGGGCATGATCTGCATCCAGCCCACCGCGCCGGCGAAGCTCGTGGTGTCGGGGATTAACCAGGGGTTCTCGACTCGGAGCACCTTGGAGACCAGCCTCGGAGAGAGGTCCCGCTCCTCCGCCTCGAACACCAGCGCCCAGGCGGCTTGGCGCGCCAGCCACGGGTCCCGGGCCCGGCGCAGTAACGCCCGCTCGATGGGCTCCACGTCGCGGACGTACCGGGTGATGTCCCCAGCCATGGATGCGCTCAGGGTGGCGGCTTGGCGCTCCATGGTGGCGAGCTGGGCCATCGGGTCGGGCGTGGCCGGCACGATCATGGTCCGCGTCGTTCTGGGCAGGAATGGCGCGGCGATGAGGCCGACGGCGATGAGGGTGATGAAAGCGGCTGGCCCGTAGGCGTTCCCGGGACGCCATGTCGCCCCTGCGCACGTTTCGGCGGCGCACGCCGTAGGCCAGCCGCAGATGTAGGCCGGAGTTGGGAGCGTAGTCATCGGGTGTACGTCTGGTCTTCTGGTGTCGGTTCGCGCTCGTGCCACATGACGCACCAGCAACCGTCGCGGCCCCATGTTCCCGCCTCCTCGGCGTAATGGCCCAGGAAGTCCATGGCCTCCTTCTCGGCCCCCTCCACCGTGTCGCCGCAGAAGACAGAGATCCTTCCATGGGCCGCCCGCTTCGATGATCTCCGCGCAGTAGCCTTCTTCGGGGTTCCCGTAGACGAAGCCGTTGAGGCGCGGCGGAATCCGCATGGTGGTGAGGAAGGCGTAGTTCTCGCGCTCCCAGCGGCGCGGCGTCAGGTGCGGGACGATCCACTGATCCCACTTGCGAAAGGTCCAGTCCCATAGGTGGTACCAGGCGTGGCCGAACCATGACACTTCGCGCCACCGCAGGGCATCGCCCCAGAACAGGTGCTCGATTGCGAACCGGATCGGATGCATGGGTCCGAACTTCCTCTTGGCGCTCATACTGCGTTGCTCTGTGGCCCGACGTAGCGCCAGCGATAGATCAGGTTGCCGTTCGAGCCCGGCGTCGTGCTCACATGGTCCTTGTGCTCGCTCCGCACCCAGCCGGGCGCGCGGAACACGGCGCCGAACAACTTGAATGAGGCCCCCGCCGGCAGGGCCAACTCAGGCCGTGCCTTGGCGAGGCGCTGCGCGTCGTCACCCGTGACGCATGCCTCCGGGTGGCCCCTGCCCCACTTCATCACGCGGTGGTAGTAGACCTGGACCAGCACGTGCCTGATCCGGTCCAGCCAGGCGTGGCGCTCGGCGGCCATGCGGTCGAGCACGTTCACGGCCTTCTGGCGCTCGGGCTCGGGCGTGAAAAGGTCCGGCGGATAGGTACGGTAGGCGTACTGTCCAGTCCCCTTGACATGGGACATCATCGCCACGCCCATCTCGAACAGGTGCCGCGAGGCGTCGTTCATGTCTCCACCTCGGCCGTGCCCCTAGGCACCCTACGGGCGACCTTCTTGGGCTTGCGCCGCATCATGGCGCGGATATGCTCCGGCAGTTCCTTCAGGTAGGCGGCCGTGCCGGTCTGGTGGAAGCAGTCCAGCGTCGTGACCTCGTGAAAGTTTTCCGGGCGATCCATCGACGTCCACCACCCGATGCGCCACCGCTTTGCAACCTTGGCGCCCTTGAACGACCAGCACTCCTTCACGCCCATGTCGTTGTTGCCGTTGTAGAAGTCGTTACGGCACCCTCGGCACAGCGCCTTGCATTTCTTCGTGCTCATATATCCCCCTCGGCCGCTTCCTCGACCACCTCGCGGGCAACGTCCTGCGCTTCCATGAGCGCGTCCTCGGGGTCACGGCTGGCGGCGAACTTCTCGCGCGCGGTCGGTACGTCGGGGCCGAGGACGACGGTGATCTTGTGGGCCGCGACCTTGGCTTCGGCGCGGGCCAATTTCAGGCACCAGCCGTAGGTGTAGGGCAACTCCTTCAGATCCTTCGGCCTGAGCGCGTCCACGGCCTGCACCAGACGGCGCGCGGCATGCTGCACCCTCACGAGGGCGCGGCGGGTTGTGGTGGTCATGCAGCCTCCTCGTTGGCCATGTCGATGTTTTCCTGACATCCCGTGCAGAGCTCGGCGGGCAGCGGGTGGTGCTCGTTGTGGTCCATCTCGCGGACCCACTCCTCGCACTTGGCGCACCGGACCTGGCGGTCCTGGCGCTCCCACTCGGCCTGCTGGTCGCGCCAGATATCATCTTGCGTGGTCATACTGCCTCCTCCTTCGCCAGCCACGCGCGCACCTTCTCAGGCGAGCCCCACGCGGGGGACGGCAGCTCCCAATGGCACCAATTCACGATTTCCCCCAGATGCCGCCTGTTCGTGTCGTCCGCGCGCCCGAATGCGTCCCGGAGGTTGTTCTCCAGCACGGCGCGCAGGAAGTCGCCCGTGGGGGTGCGGTTGTGCCAGTAGTCGAGCAGCGACTCCTTGGCCTCGGGCGGGCACTCGGTGGCGGAAAACGTTGTCATGCAGCCTCCAGGCCCATGAAGGGCGGGCGGATCTCGACGCCGAGGGCCAGGATGCGCTCCCGGGCGGCGAGCAGGTCGGAAACGAAGGCGTCCACGGCGGCGGAGAGGTCGGCGATGTACACCTCGTCGCGGTAGACGCGGGTCAGGAGGTGGGGCATGGCCGGGTTGTAGGCCAGCACGTCCCACCATTCGCGATCGGAGATCCAGAGGTTGCCCTGGACCTGGGTCATGGTGGCGACCTCCTCGCCGAGCAGGCAGGCGACGTGGTGCTTGGCGCCGTAGCACTTGATCTCGAGGCCGCCCGCGTCGCCCACGAGGCCGTCAGGGCTTCCGCCCACCAGGCCATCGTCCCGGAGGAGGAATCCGACCTGGCGGACCTCGGTGTCCGTCTGGAGCTCGTAGAAGGCGCGGGCCTCTTTCTCCAGGTCCGTCCCCCGGTTCGTCCAGTCGGTCGTTCCCCAGTCGAGCGGCTGTCCAAGGATCCATTCGGCGAGCAATTCGTGCATGTACGGCCGAGCCGACTGGCTCGGCTGCCTCGTCTTCGCGGTCATGATGTCGCTGAATCGGGAGCATGTCGCGCGTCCGAGCCGTGCGGCCATCCACGCGGGGGTCCCCTGCGTGCATGTCAGGATCTTCATGACTTGGCCCTCTTCCGCTCCAGGGCGGACACGGCGCGGGCGTAGTCGGCGACGGGGATGTCTGACAGCGCCTCCACGCCCATGTAAGCGAGGAACTTCGGGAGGTTCGCCTTCACCTCGTCGGCCAGGGCGTATAGGTCGGCGACCTGGCCCTCGGTGATCTTGTCGGACGCCTGCCCGGGCACGTTCCCGTCCGTGTCCGCATCGGCCGTGGTGATGCCCAGCGCGGCGATGAGGGAGTACCGCATCCCGTAAGTCTGCGTGATCGCGTACTTCTGTTGTGGGCTCGCCCCGGCCTTCGACTCGTAGGGCATGGAGACGGTCGAAATCTCGAAGTGGCCCTCGATGTGGAGCAGCTTGCACGAGACGTGCATGAGCGTCTCGTCTACCGTCGTGTTCCACGTCCAGATCAGGCCGTTGGCCGAGGCGACGGGCCGGGCGATCCGCTCGATGTCCTCCAGGCCCGCGTACATGGCCGGACCCTTGACCCCGGCGCGGTCCACCCTGGAGAACTGGATGTTCTGGCGGGTCTTCTGGATCGGCGGGCACTGGTCCCGGAACGCGGAGAGCGCCTGGATGAACGCCGTCCTGGCATTCCGGTCCGTCACCCGTTCCTGAAGCGCGACCAGCCGCTCCAGGATCTCCACGGGCACCTTCTCCTTCACCGCCAACTGCACGAGGCCCGACATCTCGGCCTCCTGCACGGGTGGCGCGGGTGTCCTCTCTCGCGTTGCCAGGCTTGTTCCGGTCTCATCCATTTCGTAGGTTCTCCCTATAGGTCTTCGATCTGGCGCCGACGTTGCGGATGGCTCCCGCGTCGGCGCCTTTCGTTTCAGGCTGCCGCGTCTTCCACGACCGTGACGACGCTTCGGAACGGGCTCCCCGGGCCGAAGTTGCCCTTCGCGTTCCGGTTGAACTTCCGGGCGTAGGCGCTCTTCCCGGGCTTCCGGTAGGCCGCGAGCTTCTCGGCCTTCTTCTCCGCGAGCGTCTGCCTGCGCTTCTGTTTCATGGTTCGGGACTCCGATTGATGGTCAGGCGGCCTTCTTCATCGTCCATCCGTGGCGACGGGCCAGGTGGAACGCACGCTCCAGCCAACAGCCGCACCATTTCTTGCACAGAGGGCACCTACGGGGATCGTGCTTCACTTGTCGTCTCCGGTAAGGGCGGCTTCCATCACCACGGGCAGGCCGCGGCCGCCGTCGGTGTAGCCGTGGACGATCCGGTATCCTCGGCAGCAGGCGCAGTCGCCCCACTCTCGGGTGGCGGCCGCGTACTCGGCGGTGCTCTGGTCCTGGCACGAATCGCACAGGCTCACGTCGTCCTCTTCGAGGACCAGTTCCGGGCGGTCAACCGACCGGAAGAGCACGGGCGCGAGGGCCACCACGTCACGCGGCGACATGGAGGTTCATCCGGGCGTACTCGCCAATGACGCGGGCGCACCATGCTTGGAAGAGCCGGACCTCGTTCAGGTCCCCCTCGGTCATGCCCTCGACGGCGGCGACATCCGGCAGGGCCAGGGCACGAATGAAGACCACCACCTTCCCCTCGACAGGCTCGGTCTCGGCGTCCACCACCACGGGCTCGGCGTTCGGGACAGGCTCGGGCTCGGGGGCTTCGGCCAGGCGCCGCGCGGTGGCCTCTGCCACTTCCTCGGCCATCGTCTTCGGCTCGGCCTTCGGCTTGCGGGGCGCCCGCTCCTTGACCGGCGTGTACTTCTCGCGGGCCTTGCGGACGTGCTTCGCGGTGACGGGCTTGCCCTCTGTGGCGGCGGCGTCCTGCGCCTCCTCCCACGCTTCGGCCCGCTGGCCCTCAGGAACCCCGATTAGTTCGCGGGCGAGACGTTCGGTGGTGGGCACCAGCCCGCTGGATACCACGGTATCCACGTCGGTGGGGTCCAAACCGGCCCCGGCGGCGATCTCGGCCACGACACCGTGGGCGCGGATCATCTGCTCGGCCCGCTTCTTCCCGAGGTCCCACCTATCGGCGCAATACGCGGCGAAGGTGTCGTTCGTCATCCGGTACAGGTGCCGGTCGTGGATGACCGAGAACGCGGCCAGCACGTCTACGAAGACGGCACGCCCTCGGCTGATGATCCCCTCGTTGTCCGTGAGCGCCATGCGCTCGGCTTCGGTCAGGGGCTCGGGCTTGGTGACGATGGCGAGGGCGTCCATCTAGGCGGCCCTCTCGGATTCTACCCAGGCTTCCATCTCGGAGCGACGCACGGCCCACTTGCGCGGCCCGAGCTTGAAGGCCGGGAACCCGTGCGTGCGGATCCACCGATAGAGCGTGTTCTCGTGGATCTTGAGCACGCGGCAGATTTCGGCGGCGGTCAGGATTTCGTCGTCCATGCGGTCGGTCCTCCCCGTGTGGTGGCCTGCGGTGGCAACGATACGCTACCGGATGGAGCGAGCGCAAGGGGCTTGTGGTGGCTTTTGGTGAAATGTTGTCCAGGCAACACGAGCCACGACGTTGCCCCAGGAATCGCGCGAAAGGCTCCGGGCCATCGGTGGGCGGGCATGGGCAGCCGAGTGGGGCCTGCCCCGTGCCGGGCCAGCCGGGCTGGCGTTCCACGTGGAACCGGAATGCGCGATCCTGCGCCCGATCCACTCCACCACGTTCACCGTCACGGCGTTGCCGAGCATCCGGTACCGCGGCCCGTCAGCCATGTCCCACCGGCTTCCGTCCTCGCGGACTCCCCACTCCGTCCAGTCATCGGGAAACGATTGCAGACGCGAGCACTCGACGGGGGTGAGTCGGCGGGGGATGGCGGACGTGAACACCTTGGGCTGGTGGTTGCCGCCGTGCGTGTTGCTACTGTGTGCGAGGGCGCCAGTCACATCCCTGTGCGCCACGAATTCGTCCTGTTGGGCGCCGCCCCGGGCTGAGACTTGCGCCACTACGTTGGCCACCTCGTCACCCGCTGGCCCGCTGGTGCCCTTGGCCCACTTCGCGCACACGGCGGTCGTGACTATCGGCGTCCCCCGTCCGGTCCCGTCCTCGCTGGCGTCGAAGCCTTCGGCACGGAGGGTGTGGGCGACTATCGTTTCACTCCCGCCACCGATGTCACCTCCGTTACTGCGGAGCGTCCCTACTCCGCTTCGGTATCCCCCGTGCGAGCCCGCTGTATAAGCGCCGCTTCCAGCGCCTCCGGCAGCTCCTTCCCCCGCTTCTCTGCTCGGCGCAGGATGCCCATACAAGCCTTCGGAGAGAGCAAGTATTTCGGGTCGGGGCTCGCCTCCAAGATGGCCGACAATGAACAGGCGGCGCCTTCGCTGCGCCACGGCAAAGAACTGGCTATCGACAACAGCAAATACGACCCCGTAGTGGTCGGGTCTGCCTTGGACGAGTCCCGCGTTTCCCCATCCGTCTCGAGGGGTCGGTACATCCCAGCCAACGAGGCTTGAGAGGATGGTAGCGAAGTCCTGCCCCCCGGAACTGGACAGCAAACCAGGTACATTCTCCCCGACAACCCACGTGGGGCGGCACTCAGCAATGATCCGGTGCATCTCCCACCAGAGCGCGCCACGGTCGCCAACCAAGCCGCCGCGCTTTCCTGCAACGCTGTAGTCCTGGCACGGGAATCCGCCGCAGATGAGGTCAACGGGAGCGAGCCCTGATCCGATATCATGCACATCCTCGAAGTGGGGAACGTCGGGCCAATGCCTACGCAGCACGGCACGGCATTGCGGGTCTAGCTCTACGCTCCAAGTTGGCGTCACCCCGGCACGCTCGAGTGCGAGGTCGAAGCCGCCTACGCCAGCGAATAGGGAGCCGAACCGCATCAGGCTTTCGCCAGGAATGACGAACCACCCGACCCACCAGTGGCACCCCGGTTGTCCGCGAGGGACTTCCGGCGCTGGCAGGTCGGGTGGCTCAGAATGTTCGTGGGGTCCTCGCGTTCCGGGGTGCGCTTCAACCTACGGCCACCCTGTGCCACCCCGCAAGCGAAGGGGCCGGACCCCCGTGAGGCCCGACCCCATTCGCTCCGCTCGGCTCTGCCTCCCGCACCCAACGGGACCGAACGGTACCCGCTTCCGGCAGGCGGCTCTACGATACCACCTTCCACACCAGCGCCGCCACGGCCACCCCTTCGGCCACTCGCTCCCGGACCTTCGCCCCCCGGAGCTGACCCCGCAGCCGGTCCTCGATCCGGGCGCGCTCGGCGTCCACCGCGACCTGGCGCGCGAGCTGCTCCCGGAGCCCGGCGATCACCGTATCTGACACCTCCACGCGACGGTAGAGGATCGCACGCTCCCGGTCCCGGGCGGCGGCCGTGGCATCCCGGGCGGCGATCTCGTCCGCGTGAGCCGCAACGAGCGTATCGAGGGCCGCCGTGGAGGCGCCCAGGCTGTCGAGGGTGGTACGGAGCCGCGCCTCGGCCGCCGTCGCGCGCTGGCGGGCAGCGGACGCGATCAGGTGGGCGTTGAGCGTGATCGTCTCGGCGCTGGCCTGGGCGTCCCGGAGCGAGTCATCCACCACGGCCAGCCGGGCGCTGTCCCGCGTCACCTGGGCCTGGACGACGGCCACGGAGTCCCGGAGCGCGTCCAGCAGCGTCGTGTCGGGCTGGGGCCGGGGCGTGAATAGCCAGGTCAGGAGGACCCCGGCGAGCAAGCCTACGACGAGGAGTGGCCACGTCTTCATCTATCTCACCCTCCAGTATGCGCGCCCCTTGGTTCTGACCGCCCACCAGTAGGTCAGGCCCAACACGAAAGCAGCCCCGAAGATTAGCCCTCCGATCCGGAGGAGCCGGTACAGGTTTCGGAAGAAGCGCCAGTCGGCTGTCCAGCGCGAGACCTTGCCGGTCGCGTAGTGCCAGTCGTGGATCACGCACGCGGGCCAGACGGGGCGGTCGGCGAGGTAGTCGGGGCTGCATGTGCAGCCATTCGACTCGAAACCCTCCGGGGGCTTTGGCCCGATGAGCTTGTCCCACGACGCCCGGGGGAACGCCCTCGATACGCCGCCGACCCGGAAGCAGACGATGTTCATGGCTGGACCCTCGCGAGCACTTGCCGCACGTCGGCAGGGGAGAAGATCGGGTTGTCGAGACTCCCGCCCTGCGGGTCGCTCTTTCGTCCGCGCTGACCTGCCTTCGCGTGCCCAGTCTTGTACACCGCCTCTTCCCGGTGGCCGGTGATCCGCCATAGGTCCGTGGTCGGCCAGCCCTCGCGGGCGAAGAGCTTCCGAGTCAGCCAGGCGATCGTCAGGAGCTGAAGCGGCGTGATGTCCACCCGGTCGTTGGTTGCCGCCGCGATTCCGTAGAAGGCGCTGTTCCCGTCCGTGTAAACGAGCTTCGGGTCCGACGGCTTGCACACTCCGGCATGCCACGCCCGCTTGTCGAGCGGGGCGATAGTGACGTACCCCCCATCGTCCAGCACGAGGTAGTGGTAGGAGACCTTGCAGTCCTTGTGGGCGAACCACGCCATGGCGCCCGCATCGGTGCCGCTCGCGTCGTAGTGGATCATGACCCCGATGCGCTTCTCCAGGAGGTCGTTGTAGTGACCGTTGGGGATCTCCTTCACCAGCGAGGGAGCCCATTGCACGGTGGCGATCATCCGCGTTCGTCGTCCCGGAAGCGGTTGTCGGTGCCCTTGAGGCGACCGACCAGCCCAGCCGCACCCTGGACCGCGGCCCCGATCTGAGGGAAGAGGTACTGGAAGGAGCGGGGGCCGATCGTCCAAGCGCCCAGCACCATGAAGATCGTCACGTCCAGCGAGCCGATCAGCAGGTTGAGCACGTCGGAGTCGGTGGGCGTGATCCAGCCGAACAGGATCGCGTTCATCCAGAGCCAGTTCTGGCCCGTGTGCAGCACCAGTAGGGTGCGGGCCGTGGAGAGTTTCCCCTGCTCGTCGCGGAGCAAGTCACTGAGGCGGTGATTCTGGCGGCGCTCGTTCATCGTGGGCCCCTCCTGCGCTCGTCGCGCACCTCATCCTCCAGCCGCTTGATCCAACCGGCGTGCGCCTCCTGGGTTGTCTCAGCCCGGGCGAGCCGCTCACCATGATCGGCCACCGACGCCACGAGTTCCTTCACGTCCCCCTTCGTCTCGGCAACGTTCTTGTCGGTGCGCTCGATCATGCCGCTCAGGCCATTGAGGCCCTTCTTCCAGGCCATCCACGCGCCGCCGGCGGAGAAGACCCCACCCACCGTGGCTGACACTCCAGCCACGATGGCGACTACTTGGACGAGGGAGGCGGGTTCGGCCTGCATGGTCAGATCCTCCCGTCAGGTGGTCGGCGGTCAGCCGGTGAGGTCGGAAGGGCCAGCGCCTCGGCCACTTCTCCCCGGTAATAGGCCAGATTCTGGCGCAGGCGCGGGTCGGTCGGATTCAACTCTACCGCCCTGGTCCCGTGGCGGATCGCCTCGTCATTCTTGCCCAGGTTGTACGCCGCCAGGGCAGCGTAGTCGTGCGGCGCGCTCCCCCACGCGAACGCTTCCGTGAGGTAGAGCAGCTCCCGCTTGGTGATGGCGAGCGCCGCGATGGCCGCGGCGTAGCACGACACCCACTCGTTCCGCTCCATGCAGACCTTGGCGAGATCCACCCAGGCTTCGCGGAGGTTGGGGGCTTCCAATGCCGCGCGTGCCAGCCACTCCATCTGACGTGCCGGCTCGCACTTGGCGAGGTAGCGCATGGAGGCGGCGCGCTCCGGCTTCCACTTCGCTGACGGGAGCGCGAGGTGCCGCCTAAACTCGGCGGCCGCCTCGTTGAGTTGCCCCCGAAAGAACAGCTCCCTGGCGTAGTAGTGCGCGTTTCTGTCGTCGTCCGGGGCTTCTGTTACCGCGAGCTTGAGCAGCGGCAGATAGTCGGGTTTGGCTCTGGCGGTCGGGTCGGGGTGGTGATGGATCGCGAGCGTGACGTCGCCCTGTACCTCCTCTATCCCGTAAGTCTGAAGGACCTCGTGGACGGGATGCGTCCACCTGTACCCCTGGCGTGCGTGGATCTTGTCGGCGTTGTAGACGATGTCCGGCGTCGTTCCGTCTGCAAGCCACGACCACGTGTAGGGGTATCGGGGACGGGTCAACCCTCGCGCCTTCGCGTCCTCCAGGGCTGCACGCCAGCCGGGCAGCAGCACCTCGTCCAGGTCGAGCGCGATGCAGTAGTCCGCGTCGCCCGGGATGAGCGATAGCGAGGCGGTGCGGGCCACGTCAAACCTCCACGGATCCACTACGATCTCGTGGACTGTCACGCCCGCGTCGCGGAGGACCTTCTGCGTCCCATCGGTCGAGCCGGTATCAGTGACCACGCGATAGTCCGCGCCGACGGTGGACGCGGCCCACCGTTGGGCGCACGCGGCCTCGTTCTTCGAGATGGCGTACACGGCGACCTTCACGCGCACACCGGCTTCCCCCCGGGGCCCCATCTCCCCACGGGGACACGGTCCCGGGCCTAGCGGCCCGACTAGTCCGGTCGGGCCTATTGTGGCCCGGTAGATGTACGCCCCGATCTCAGCGTCGTTCACGAACTCGGTCGGTTCCCCGAGTGCGGCGCATACGCGCTCGTGCGACCAATCCTCCTCCACGTGGGTTTCAAACGGGTTGCCGCACAACGCCCCCTGCGGATAGTGGACGATGGGGATGGACACGACCACCATGTCCGCCACGCCACGAATCCTGTCCAAGAGCACGCGCGCCTCCTTGGATGTCATGTGCTCCAGCACGTCCCCGAGGAAGGCGAGGTCATAGCGTCCCTCCGGCTCCCAGGTCCGCGCGTCGGAGACGTGGACAACGTCGTACTGCTCACGGAGCTTGTACGCATCGACGTATGGCTCCCACACCTCCACAGCCGTCCAGTGGGAGCCGGGCCAGCGCGCGCGGAAAAGCTGCGCGTAGGTGCCGCAGCCCGCGCCGATGTCCAGGACGCGCTTCGGCCTTTCGCCCATGAGGCGTTCCACCATCCAGGCCTTACCATGTGGGCTGCTGCCCGGCATCGGCGTCCTCCTAGTTGTTCTGGGCGGGCGGCTCATCACCGCCGCCGCCACCCGGGCGGGTGGAGGTGAACGACCGCCGCCGAAGCGACTTGACGAGGACCAGCCCGCAGATCACCAACGTGACCACGGCGACCAGAATCCCAATCCACTTGCTCATGATTCCTCCTGCGTAAATGGTTTCACTTCCCTCCTCCTACCACGAGCCAGGATACCACACGATTGCACCACTCATGTACGCCAGCACGTCGCCGTCCTCGGGTGAGTTTTCCGGGGTGATCGAGCCTGGCGGTCCCGTCGGCCCGGTGGGCCCTGTATCTCCCGGCTCTCCAGTGTTGCCCTGAGGTCCTGTAGGGCCAGCGGGCCCCGTTGCTCCCGGAGTCCCCGTCTCACCTATCGCACCCTGCGGACCCGTCGGGCCCTGTGGACCTGTAGCCCCTTGAGAACCTTCGGCACCGGCCGGGCCGGTCGGCCCTACTGGACCCGTGGGCCCTGCCGCGCCGGTCGCGCCCGTCTCTCCGGTTTCTCCAATGCTCCCCTGGGGTCCAGTCGGTCCAGTGGCACCCGTGGCACCAGCGGCACCCTCGCCACCCTGTGGGCCTGTAGGACCCGTCGCACCCGTTGCTCCTGGCGTACCAGTCTCACCAATCGGGCCCGTGTCGCCCGTCGGGCCTGTGGGGCCGGTAGCGCCTTGGCTGCCTTCCGCACCGGCAGGGCCAGTCGGTCCCGTTGGGCCAGCTGCACCCGTAGGTCCAGTGGGGCCCGTCTCTCCGGTTTCACCGATAGCGCCCTGTGAGCCTGTCGGCCCTGTGGCACCCGTCGGGCCCTGGGAGCCCTCGACACCTATGGGACCCGTTGGACCCGTCGGCCCCTGCGGCCCCGTGGCCCCTTGAGCGCCCGTCTCACCAATAGGGCCGATCTCCCCCATCGGGCCCGTGGGGCCAGTGGCACCGTCCGCCCCGGCCTGCGCGACTAAGATCCAGTACGGCGAACCCGTGGGCTCCTCACCAGTGCTGCTCACTGAGATGAGGATGAAGCTAGACCCATAGGACTCCACGACATCGTCTGTGAAGTACGTCGTTTCGGCGACCCACTCGCCCATCCACTTCATCCCAGCAGCACCCTCAGGACCCGTCGGGCCTGTCGGTCCCGTCGGCCCCGTCGGACCGATCGAGCCCGTCTCGCCTATCGGTCCCGTGTCTCCGGTCGGGCCAGTAGGTCCCGTGGCACCCTGCGAACCTTCCGCACCAGCAGGACCCGTTGGCCCGGTCGGACCAGCAGGGCCGGTGGGACCCGTGGCGCCAGCCACCACCAGGTCGCCGACAGGGACGTTCCGGTTCCCCTGCGCGGAGTCGTCGTAGATGAGGAGGAGGTCGTTCACCCCGTCCACTGGGTCGGCCAGCGGGGTGAGGCGGGCCACGTCCACGTTGGGCACCAGGTCGCCGGTGGCTGCGTCTACGTCGAGGCGGAGCGCTCCGTCGCCGGCGGCCTTGAACACGAGCGGACCCATTACCTGACTACCGCCCTGGTTCGTCGCCACTACCACCGGCGCCGGCGTGAACTCATAGACCACCGCCTCACCGGCCGCTCCAGTACCACCAGCCCCAGAGTACGGCGTCAGTGTCAGCGCCCACGTATGGCCGCGGATATCACCATCGGTCGGTTCTAGGACATCGTCTTTGTTCGGAGCATCCAGGGTGAAATCGTAGAACGGCGCGGCGTCCTTCGTGATGACGATCCTCAGGCTACCGACGCCATCCGTCGCCAGGTTCCAGTAGACCCACAGCGCTGTGTAGTTGCCCACGGGCGGCGGGTTGAGGACATCCACTACTTCCAGCCATGCCGACAGGATCTTGTTCCGCTCAAACCCCGCCGGGATGCTCCGCCGGATCAGCGAGGACTTGACCGCAGCGCCCTGGGCAGCGGCCGAGGTCCCTGCGCAGTTGAACATCCACCCGGAGAGGTACAGCTCCTGGCCGTCCAGGAGGGCGTCGATGGCGGAGAGGATCGCGGAGAGTTTCACCTGGGTCCCGAACGTGCTGAAGGTCCACGTCGCCACGCCCACGTCCGCGTCACTGGCGAGGGACGGGTCCTCGAAAGCGTCAGTGCCCGCAGCGGCAACCACGGCCTTGAGGCGACCAGACAGGCTGTCGGTGTCGATGGTCCGGGCCGTGCCGTAGGCTTCGTTGTCCGCGTCTACTGTCAGGTCCACCTCGCCCGAGGGGAACACGTCGGAGTCGGATTCCCGGTAGACAGTCTTGGAGGTGAGGGCGGGGGTGCCGTCGTCCACCGCGTAGGCCTCGATGACCACATTTGCCGCACCGTCCGCCGGGTGCGCGAAGCTGAACGGCTGGGCGAGCGGGTCGGTGGAGGGGCCCACGCTCGTGTAGGCCGGCGGGCCCGAGCCCTTGGCGTAGGTCCGGTAGTAGAGAGTGATGTTCGTGCCCTGGCCCGCAGCCACGGCGAGCCACTTCTCGTTGCCGTCGGTGGTGCGGCCCAGGTAGATGAGCTCCATGGTGGGGAGGTTGCCGCTCACCTGGTACGTGAAGGGCTTCACCTGGAGGCCGGTCACGTCGCCGTCCGCCACGTCCTCACCGACGATGCCCACGTAGACGGTCTGGGTCGGATCGCCGTCCGGGTCGAAGGTGTGGACCAGGACGCTTCCGGTCGCGTCTTCCACGCCCGATGCGTTCACCTCGCCGATGGTCGGGGCGTCGGTGACGTCCACCAGCCACCGAACGTGGGCGATGGGGTAGGTCCCCTGCCACACGAGGTAGAGCTCATCGCCGTCCAGGTCGAGCGTGGCCACCAGGGAGGGCTCGGTGAAGACCACCTTGAAGGACTTCTTGTAAGCGAAGAGTTGGTGAGCACCTGTGGTGCCCGTCGGGGTCTCGTATCCGAGGGCGGTCATGTAGAGCGTGTCGCCCAGGTCCCATGTCCCGCCGAGCACGAAGCTGGCCAGGCCATCGGCGTCCACCGCGTGGGCGGCCTGGGCGGCGGCGGTCGCGGCCGAGGGGTAGCCGGTGTCAGACACCGCAACCCTTACCGAGCCGGTGAACGGGAGCTTGGTGCGGAAGAACCCTGTGGCGGTCCCGGTGATGTCCCAGGAGACCGTGGCCTCGAGGACGGCCGGCCGCTTGAAGCCGTACCGGGTGACTTCGCCCGCGCCCGGGACGATGTCGCCGAGGGCTTGGATCCAGACCAATAGGCTCCGGCCCCAGCAATTCCCGGCCGTGGCCACCCTACCGATCCCCGCGACGGGGCCACGGATCTCCTGATCCGTCCCCGGGTCTCGGCCCACATACTTGTCGGTGACGATGACAACGGGGTCGCCGGGTTCTAGGTGCGGGTGACCGTAGGTGGGCCGGATCTCCCAGAGCATGAGTCCATATGCGAAGTGATACGGGATCCGCTCGGCCACGATGTTGCCCAGGGTGCCGTCCGGGATCCACTTGGCGGTCTCATCATCCAGCCGCTCGGTCGTCTGGAGCCCGCGGCCACCCAGCTTCTCGGTGGCGGTCGCGTAGAACCGCCTCGATTCTCCGTCAAACCCGCCATTGCCGTCCTCGTCCTCAGCCCAGCCCCACGGAACGAAATACTCGTCCGTCCGCGAGGCGTACCCGGGGCCGATGTAGACCGGGGTGTAGTCGCCCGGCAGGAAAATGGCGGCGGGGGGTGGGACGGTCTGGTCGTCGCTCATCATCCGGACGGCCTTGACCCGGCCCTGGGAAGTGATGATCCCGCACCCGGCCAGGTAAGCCAGGCGGTCCAGCTCATCCTTCGCGTCGGTCTCGCGGATGGTCTTGGTGACGTAGTTCGCGTCCTCCAGCAGCGGCCCACGGAACCGCCCGGGAAGGCCCACCTGGCCGTCCACGATGTCGGCAGCGGCAACCTTGATTGTGACGTTCGCGTACTCGATGGGCGTCCGCGTGCCATTGGCCCCGGAGGTCACAACAAACGGCGGGATGGTGCGGCGGAGTCGGTGGAGCGGGGAGATGCACGTCAGGACGTGGGCAGTGTCCGCGCACTCGTAGTCCTCCACCTCGAAGCTGTCGATGTGCATCCACTCGGAGCGCAACAGGTACTCGTAGGTCGGATCCCCGATCCAAATCCTGACCTCGATCTCGCCGATGTGGTTCGCGGCGAGGATCTGCGTTCCGTAGTCGAGGTAGTCCTTCTCCCCGGTCTTCAGGATCCGCACGATGGCCTTGGTGATGTTCCCCTTCAGCGAGTGGGGCTCCACTTGCCAGACGGCGTCGCTCACCGTGGCCACGCCGGAGAGGTCGGTCGTGGTCACCTCGCGCACTCCGAGCCGACGCGCGATGGGCGATGCGAACCCGTCGGCGGACGGCGTGAGCGTGACGCGCATGTTCCAAGCGGCCGCCGGCGTGAGGCCGGAGAGGTCCGAGCCGCCGCGCGCGGTGTTGTCCTCGCCGATCACGTCCCCGTCCTTCACCGCGGTCCACGCGCCTCCACCCGAGGGCTGGATCTCATACGTGAGCGTGGAGCCGTTCGGGGCCTGGCCGTCCGCGATGATCTCCTGGCTCCCGGTGGTGCCGAGCCCTTGGATCCTGTTCCCGGCGCCCGAGAACGTGACGGTCGCCACGGTGTAACTCGCCCGGGCCAGCGTGAAGCGGGGCATGGAGCCACCGGGCGAGTCCAGGAGGATGACGGTGCCTCCGCCTCGCTCCTCGCCCTGGCTCGTGGCTCCTTCGGAAATGGCGTAGTGGGTGACCGAGTAGCCCGTGTCCGTGATGTTGGAGCCGAGGCGCGAGTCGGCGAGCCAGGCGGTGTTGCTCGCGGGCTCGCCGGTCGCCGTGACACCCCAGATTCGGATAAGGGTCTCGGGACATGTGGTCTGGGCGCCGGACCACCCCTCCGCGTACTTCGGCGCGGGCCCGACCACCGGGATGTACTCGGCGTCGGTGAAGTCGAAGGTGATGTCCGACGCCGTGGTCCCGGGGGCCAGGGCGGTGGCGAATCCGATCTGGGCCACCACCATGCGGTCGTCGTCCGGCCCGCGCTCGATGACCCGGTAGATGGCCGCCCGCCATTCCGTCACGTCCTTGGCCAGGGCGCCGTTCGCCTTCGGGTGGAGGCGGGCCACCAGGTTGGCGAGCTCCCGGCGCTCGGCGTCGGCACCGGTCCACGTGATAATCAGGCCCATCGCCGGCATCGTGCGGGTCAGGCCGGTGACAAGCGTCCCGTCGTCGCTTCCCTGGGTGATGGCGTCCGACGTGTTCCGATAGAGCATGAGCCCGCCGGAGTCGAGCACCTGGACGTTGAGGCCGGAGTCGGCCCCGGTCCATTCGTCCAGCGTGTCCTTCACGTCGGAAGAGCGGACCTGGACCACCTCCGCGATGAGGTGGAGCGCCGGGTCAGGGCGGTGCAGCAGATCGCGGAACTTCGGGGTCCACCCTGACCTCATGCGAAGATGCCCTCCATGTCAGCAACCGTCTGCACCCCGCGCGCCGCGCGGATGGCGCGAAGCCGGAGGTCCCCTGCCTTGGTGGTGCCAGCGCAGCCGACATAGAGCCGCTGGGCGGCCCAAGCGGACGCGAACGGGACCGCGGTAGCGTCCGCGGCCGTCGTCTCGGTGCCGGTCCCGATGGTCTGGCCCAGGAGCACGGAGCCATTGGGGTTGATGACGCAGCGCAGCCGCTCCCGGTTCCCATAGCTCGGTGCCGCGGCCAGGGTGGCCACGGCGCTGGCCGAGCCGTTGGAGTGGGTCAGGCGGTAGAACGCACCCGTAGACTCCAGCGTGACCCGTGCGCCCGTGGTAGCGTCCGCGGCCCCGATGTGCAGTACACCACCAGCCCCGAGCAGCGCGCCGAGTTCGTCCATGTCCACGAGCAGCGTGAACGCGCCCACGCCCGTCCCGTAGGGCCACGGGAAGTAGCAGGTGGGGTCGGTTTCGGTGAAGCCAGCGCCCACCGTGACAGTGGCGAGTTCGCTGATTTGCCCGGAGCGGTACTGGTAGAGCACAGACGCATCAGTCGGAGCGAGCGCCTGCATCGCGGCGAGCGACTTCTCGGCACCGGAGGAGGAGACGCACTTGGTGTGGGCAGAGTTGGCCGTCGCGTTCGTGCCCGCGTAGGCGATCTGCTCCGCTGCCCACGCCGCAGGGAGCGCGAGCGTGGAAGCAAACGCGCCGTCGAGAGTGGTGTCCTCGGCAAGAGCGTTGACCTTGAGGCCCACGGCGTCGATGGCACCGCTGGCCGCTTGGTGGAACCGAACCGAGTACCGATCCCCCAGGTCCAGGGTGACGTTCCAGTAACCCGTCACCTCGGACGTGCCATTGTGGTAGGCTATGACCAGGCGCGCGGCCGCGGCCTCATGGTAGAGACGGATGGCCGCCGTTGCCCCCGCGCCATTACCCAGGTTCCAGAAAGTCCGAGCCGTGCCCTGATTGGCGAGGTCTGCGACCACACCTTCCACGAGGTACGTCGCCGCCTGCGGGGGCGCCGTGTAGGCGTCCACGAAGCCGTCCTCTGCCCTTACCGCGCTGGCGTCGAGAATGTCCTGCGGGGGGATTGGGTCGTTGAAGGCGTTGACGCGCCACACGTCGATGGAGCCGGTCTGGTTTGCCGTCGTGGCAGGGGCGATCAGCAAACTGTTCAGATTCGCCGCGGTCGTCCCGCTAGTGCTCTGGAATCCAATGGCCCAATAGCCAAACCCCTTGGGTATAACGAAAAGTAGCGTGCCGGTAGCACATGAAACTGTCGGCTTGCCATTAACCCACGCAGTAATCGTCAAGTCGGCCCGCGTTGCGGGCGCTGTGTTGTCGTACAAGACCAGCGACTGGCTGCCCGTTGCGGGCATTGTACGCTCACAAACAACCCACACGAAGGACTTCACCCCGTCGCCCGTGAAGGTTACGGACCGCGCTATCCTCTCTAGCAATGTGGCATCATCGTCTGCCACGGTGTACGCAGTCACGCCCCCCATCGGATCAGATATTCCAGGGGTAACAACCGGCGTCTCTAACTTGTTCCATGTTGACAGATTATCGCTGCTGACGAGGTTCGTGTACGCCCTGCCCAACAGCGTCGTCCGGTACGTGATCCCGTCGTTCGCCGTCCAGCGGTGGCGGTTGCGGAGCACGTTGACGGCGGCGCTCTTGACCATCGGCGTCCAGTCCACCCACCGGGCGATACCGTTGCGCACCACCGCGGGCACGGAGGCGTAGGCCGTCCGCATCCGGTACGCGCTGCTCGTTCCATCCACCGAGAGCACGAGCTTGTCGGAGTGGCGGTTCATCCACTCCTCGACGGCCATCCCCGCGCCCGCGTTGAAGCGGTCGAAGATCGGCCCCGAGGTCGTCGCGTCGGCGCTCCCGTCGGACGCGATCAGCAGGTTGACGAACCCCTCCAGGTGGTCCGCGCCCGCCTGACTTGCGCCGAGGTACAGCGTCCACGTGCCGGAACCGAACGTACCCACGGCCACGGAGGCGGCGTCAAGGTCAGCGTCCGCGTCGGTGTCGGCGTACAGGTAGAGTGTGCCCGAGCGCGCGCGGAGGCCGACGAAGAACGGCACCCCCGCCGTCAGGCTCTTGGAGAGCGTGGCGGTCGCGGCCACTCCTCCGGCGACGATGTACGCCTTCAGGCTGTTGTCCGCGGCCTTGTAAAGCTGGATGCGGTCGTTGGCCGTCAGGTACCACTCGGCGACGACGTGGTCCTCGCCGTCCGTGTGGACCCAGCCGGGGACCACGATGCCGACGGCGGCGAACTCGTTGGCGCCCCAATTTGCAGGCAGGACGACGCTCGGCGCCTGGCCCGCCCGCACCCCCAGCGCGTACTCGCCAGACAGGCCGGACAGCGCCCATCCGAGCGGCCACAGCGCGCGCTGGAAGAGGACCGTGGCAAGGTCGCGGTCGCCGTCGGAATCGGAGTCCACCCACTCGACAGGCGGCACGTTGGCGCCGACGTACCGCACGGCGCCGTCGCGACCGATGGCGGGCACGGTCCCGGCCCGCGTGTACTGCTCGACGGAGCCGCGGTCCTGCTCGAGGGAGGTCCGCCACGACAGCGTGCCGAACCGCTGCAGGCACTGCCCGCCGCCGAAGAACAGAACGTCAGAGAGGGGGATGCTCATGATGCGCTGACTCCTGCTATGATGCGTGGCTCTAACTCTTCGTAGGGGACCTCACCCACCCAGCCGCTCCACTGCCCGTCCGCAATCTCGAACCCGGCGTCCCCCGGAGGGGCCACCACGTAGCGAGCCTTCTCGGCCTCGTTCACGTCCATGACCAGCCACATGGGCTTGCGGGCGAAGAACAGCTCCTCGATGTGGTAGCGGGCCTGGGGATACTCGGAGCGCTCCAGCCGGAGGCCGGGTTGACCCACGCGCAGCTTGCCGATGGTGCCGGCCGCGGCCCACCCCTCCGGGCTCCGCTCAACCTCGTAGACGAGGCGGATCTTCCCGTGGCTGTAGGGCTTGCGGAGCGCGTGCTCCGGGCTCCAGCCGAGGCCCAGGTGCAGCCCCACGATCTCAGGCTTCAGCCCGGCGCCCATGGCGGGGACGAAGATCCGCGCGGCCTTGGCGTTCTGCTCCCCGAGGTCCCACAGGATCGCGCCTTCCTCCGTGCGGATGGGGAGGCCGTCGGAAAGCCGGGAGTTCGGGTAGACACCGGTCGGGATGGTCGCCGAGGCCACCGTGGTGTACGTCGAGAACCCATCGTCCGACGCCCGCACCTGGATGGGGTAGCCGCTGAGGTTGTGGTCGCGGTCGATGGCCAGGTGCGTGAAGGCGCGGACCCGGTTGAACGCGCACGTCACGTAGGCGTCCGCGTTCGTGGTGGACGGAGCCCAGCGATTCAGGGACCGCTGGCGCCGGCCCGTCCCGACGAACCGCACGTCGAGGCCGGTCTCGGTGCTCGACGCCGTGAGGACGTGGTCCGGGAAGGTCCGCCAGGACAGGAGATTTTCCGCGAGGAAGAGAGGGCGCGCCATCGTCTACCTCGCCGTCTGCATCGCGGCCGTGAAGGCGCGGTTAAAGTTGGCGTCCCAGTTGTCGAGGACGTGGCGCCGGATGTTGTCCACGAAGTGGAGCTCGGGCTCAATGGAGACCCGGGGCACGAGCTGGTAGAGGGGAACCAGGTTCGCGTCGCGGAGGTTGCGCCGGACCCCATCCTCTCCGGCCGCCTTGTATTTGGCGGCATTCCGTGGGTTGATCCGCATGAAGATGGTCCCTTTCCCACTGGATCGGCGGATCAGGAAGACGTGCTTCTTCCCCTGCATGGTTTCGTTTCCGACCAGCACTCCACCCCCCGGCAGGAGGCGGTCGGAGGATCCCGCCTTCCCTCCTCCCAGGAGGCTCTTCGGCCGCCATGCCTTCTTGATGATCCCCGCGCCCGTGCGAGGGACGTGCCGAGTGGGAACGGCAATCGACGTGCCGCGGAAGGGGCCCTTGATCGTCATGTCCTCGAACTTGGCGATGACGTCGGCCCGCTTCTGGCCGCCGGGCGGCTCCACGCGCACGCGGGCCTCCAGGGCATCCTTCTTGGCGAACTGCGCGATCTTCACGGCCCGGTCCACGAATGACGCCCGGCGCACCGTGAAGATCTCCCGCTGGTGCGCACGCTGGACCTTCTGGCCACCGAGCGCCGAGTCGTTAATCGCCTTCGACGTGGCGAACGGCAGTTGATCTGCCCACACCGCGCGCACGAAGGCGCTGGCCTGCCGGGTGTCGAGCTCCATGGTCACGTCGGCAGGCATGTCACCCCCTGAGCGAGGAGCCGGGAGGGAACCGCACCACCTCGTCACGGTCCTGGCGGTCGTACATCTCCCGCTCGATTTCCGCGATGGGACGCCCGCCGCTTTCGATGATGTTGGTGATGCGGATGGGCCGCTTGTTGGCCTCATTCATCTTCGACAGCGCCGTGGAGGAGTAGTCGTCCACCACCACCTTGGGCCGGTCCTTCTTCGAGAACAGCGCGGAGCCGATGGCGAACACGCCCCCAATCACAGCACGGGTCAGCGGGTCCTTCGTGGCGCTTTGCAGGATGTTCCCGATCATGCTCATCACGGAGGACGACACCGAGCCGGTCCCCCGGATCACGTCGGCGGCCATGTCGCCCATCGTGGCGGCCACGACGCCGGCGGTCTGCTTGAAGCGGTCCTCGGCCTTGTCCAGCGGGCCGGCGACCGTGGGGTGCAGCGTGTCGCCGAACGGAAGGCCGCGCTCCGCACCGGGCAGGGAAAACGCGGGGGCCAGGGAGTACCGCTTCCGCTTGTACTGCGCGTTCGGGTCCTCGATGGTCTGGGGGCGCAGCAAGTGGGACGGAGCGGGGCCCATCGGGGACGTGGCCAGGAAAAGGCCCTCGGCGCCCCCGAACTGATCCGCCAGGGACTTGAGCCGGGCGAGCTCGTTGGCCAGGGTTCGGACCTTCTCGGCGGCCTTCGCTGCCTCTTCGCCGGGCGCGGCCAGCTTGCCGGCCAGGTCGGCCTTCTGCAGTTCTTCCTCAGCGCCGCGGATCGCGGTGAGGAGGCCCTGCATCTCCCTCACCGAGCCACCGAGCGCCGGGGGGCCTGCCAGGCCACCACCCGCGCTAGGCAGCTGCGGTCCCTCGGGCAGGCTGGGGGCGACGGCGCGCATGCGCCGCTCGATGATGGCGAGTTCGGCGCTGAGTTGGGCGAGATCTTCCTCCGCCTTTGCTATCCACGACACGCGATGCTCTGACTTGAGACTCTCGGTAATCGCGGCGATCTCGTCGGCCACGCCCTTGTAGCGGTCCCGCAGCACGTCGAGGTTGGACACGTTGCCGAGCGACGCCTCGATGGCGGCCAGCCCTACATCCTCGCCGGCGAGCTCCTGGAACTGCAGGGCGAGCGCGTCGAGAAACGCGGCGACCCGTGGCGAAGTGGCCACAAACTCCATGAGCCGGTTCTTGACGTTTTGGACCTGGGCGCCAAACCGCTCGGCGGCTTCTGCCCCGCGATTGGTCGAGTCCCCGAGCTTGAGGATCAGTTCGTCGGCCTTCCGCATCGCCTCTGTGCGGAACGCCTCGGCCTTCTGGGCGTCGTTGAGGTTGTCCGCGACGGTCCCGAGCGTGGCCGCGTACCGCTTATTGACGGCCTCCACGTCGATGATGATGCCAAGGTCGTCGAGGCGGAGCTTGGACTGGCGGGACAGGGCGACGGTGTACTTCTCGAAGGCGGTGGCCGCGTCGATCTTCAGCGCACGACCCAGCGCACGGGACTGGCGGACCAGGTTCGCAACCTCGTCCGCGCTCTTGGCTGCTCCGAGCGAGAGCGCCATGTTGGCGCCCGTCATGAGGTCGAGGTCGGAGATCGTGCCCCGCGATGCCGCCCGCAGCTTCTGTAGGGCGTCCACCTCGTTGGCGGTGATCCGGGCGAAGGCGGTCTTGACGCCGATCACTTCGGCGCCGGCCTTGCCCATGCGCTGCAGGCCAATGATGGCCCCGACGGTCGCTGCGCCGATGGCCGCCAGGTCGCGGCCCACGTCCTTCACCAGTCGGACGCTGGAGCGCAGGTTCTTCTCAAAGCCCTTGACGACGTTCGACGCCAGGTCCTTGGCGCGGATGATGATCTCGACGATGCCCTTATTCATCGGGCACCTCCTCGCGCTTGCGTGAGGCGAGGTTCTCTATCATCCCGCCGATCCCGCCGTCCTTGAGCGGGTAGGCGCGCCGGAACAGCTCCTCACCCGAGAAGCTGTCCCCACCGAAGGCCGCGCCGATTCCGCCGCCCGTGCCGAGCAGGGCGCGGAGCTGGGCCCTGGCCTCGAACATGGGGGCCCGAGCGTGGAGGGCGCGGAAGAGCGGCCACGGCACGTCGCCGCCCACCATCCCCGGGAAGTACGCAGCGACCTCGGCGATCATGTCGTCGAGGCCGGCGTGGACCCTGACCCCTCCGTCCCCCGGGTCATCATCACCTGGGCTCTCGGGGACGAGGCCAGGTGGGTCCAGAAACTCTCAGCGAGCCCGTAGAGCAGGCGGTTGACCTCGTCCGTGAACGCGATGCCGGCCCGGAACACCGCGGGCGGATCCAGGGCCTGGAGGCCGAACGCCCCAGGGAACTCGTCGAGGAACGCCCCCTGCGCCCGCCAGCCCTGGCGCTCCTGGGCGCTGTTCAGCAGCTCCACGAACGCGAGCGCCTGGGCCACCGTCACGTCCCCACCAGCCACCTCCCCAACCCCCTCCACGTCGAACCGGAAGCCGAACGCGGACAGCGGCACGTCGAGCAACCCGGCCCTGGCAGGGAACTCGCGCACGAAGGCGTTGTGGGCCGCAGCGTCCCCGTCCTGCACACGCGACAGAAGGCGCAGGTAGTGGACGGCCTCCTGCGTCGAGAACGAGCGCACGTTGACCGTGCGCCCGTCATCGAGCGTCAGGGTGACGCCATCAAAGGCCTGGAAGATCGCCTCGCTCCGGTCCACGGCCCCCCCCTCAGTCGAACAGCAGGGCGAGGTCGTTGCACTTGTACAGGTACGTCCCGCTCGCGAAGCCGTTGTCCTCCTGCGGGTCGGGGTAGTTCTCCAGGTAGGCGACGTTCACGTCGAGGTTGCACTTGTTGTACTTCACGCTGCCGATGGTCAGGTCGATGGTGTGCGGCAGCGGTGGTACCGCGGCCGAGTAGCCGCGCGCCACTACGTAGTCGTAGTCGGCCAGCGCGACGGAGCGGGCGTTGATCTCGAACGTCGGCTTGATCTCGCTGATGGCGAACTGCTCGATGGCGTCGGTGGCGTCGGACGCATCGTCCAGGCGCTGGATGCTCACGCCCGCGTTGATCGTCGCCGACTGGAACCGGGGCGGATCCCAGGTATCGGTCGCGTTGACGATGGCCAGCGCGAGTCCCTTGAAGGGCGGCGGCTTGACACCGTCGTATGTGAGGGCCGCTAGGTCCGCCTCGGTCAGCCCGGTCGCCGGGGCGTTGACCATGCCGGAGACCGTGCAGCGCAGCACGGCGAGGTTGCCCGCGGTGATCGGGATCGACCAGGTGCAGCGGCACCCGTTGATCTTGATGAGCTTCCCGCTCTCCGTGTAGGCCCAGACCGTGAAGCTGCCGTGGCCCACGTCGGCCATCGTGTACGTCACCGTCTCCGAGCCCGGCACCGTCACGTCGACTACCGGCGCCATGCCGGAGCCCACGAGGAACGGGTGGACCTGCGGCAGGACGGCGACGGCGTAGGCCGCGCCCGCGCCCGTGAGCTCCAGGTCCACGTCGAACTCGACCATGAACCCGGCGGGGTCCCCGGGGGGCGCCTCGCCGATGATCGTGGCGAGCGCCACGTCCTCCCGGAAGTTCGGGAAGGCGGGCACGACCCGCAGGCGCAGGGGCCCGCGCACGCGCACCGCGTCGGTGGCGATCACGGGCGCCGCGTCCACGCCGTACCCTCCGGTCTCGACCTTCGCCATCATGCCCCGCAGCTTGATCGGGCGGGGATAGGAATTGGCCATGGTGTCACTCCTGCCCGAGGGCGTTGATGCGCCGCTCGTACTCGGCGGCTGCGGTGATACGGGTGTCGAAGGACTGGAGCCGGTCGAGCAGGCCCGTGTCCGTCACGTCGGCCAGCTTCGCCGCGAGCGCCCCGGACTCCACCGGGAACGTCTCGGGATCGAAGGGCAGGCCGAGACGCTGCCACAGGGCGGCTGGCGCGACGCCGAAACCGGCGTCGATCAGCGGACGGGTAGGAGGCATCTTCGGCTTGCCACTCGGCTCGGGTACGGACTTGAACTTGCTCACGGCTGCGCCTCCGGGTCGTTTCTGAGCGTGATGTGCGTGATGTCGTAGACCGTGCGAGCCCGGGCGTGACGCTGCCCCTCCTCTACGGCCTCCCATAGCGTTGGTCCCTCGTCGATCTTCTCGGCGAGCCCGCCGAGATCCTCGTCCGACAGCAGCGCAAGCGCCGCCCAGCTGATGAGCGGGTCCACCGCGTCGTCGGGCGGCGTGCCCGCGGGGACGATGGCTCGGAACTCGCAGACGAGGCGGAGCACACGGTCGGCCGTGTCCGACGCCTCGTACTGTGGCGTGGGGCTCTCCAGGAAGAAGAGCACGATGGCCGGGAGTTGGTCGGTTGTGATCGGCCGGTTCGGGAAGCGGTGCGCCGTCAGCCCGGTGGGCTTGGTGCGCGCCGTGCCGTTCACGGTCACCGACGCCAGCGCGAGGCGGGCCACCGCGGCGTCAGCGATTCGGAGGCGCATGGAGTCGGCCACGTCACACCTCCGCCAGCATGAGCCGGATGATTCCGCCGTCTGCATCGGCGGCGAGTTGCCGGCGGATCTGGTAGGCGTCGCCGTCCACGGTGATGTAGCGGTCGATTCCCGTCCGGGGGCCGATGTGCGTGAACGCGCCCTTCACGATGACCACGGACGGCCCGCTCTCCTGGACCTGGCCGTAGTCGGCCGACTCGAAGAGCGTCACAGGAAGTTCCTCGAAGTGGCCGTAGCTGGACTCGCCGGAGGCGGTGTCCACTACGGCCACTCCACCTGTGGCCTGGATCATCGAAACCTGCTGGGCGACGGTCAGGGTGGGCATGAGATCAGCGCACGTACACGATAACCGTGCCCTTCTTCGAGGCCCCCGCAGCCGCGACCGAGACCGTCAGCTTGCTTCCGGCCACGCCCGCGAGGCTCGTGCCCGCGACGTGCTCGGTGTTCGCCGTGTCCCGGAGCAGTCCGGCCCCCAGGAGCACGTCGTGGCCCCCGACATCCGTGATCGTCACGCCGTAGTTGTCGTCCGGCGCGTCGCCGACGGTGCCCGGGATCGTGGTGAGGCCGATGATCGCGCCGTCGTAGGGGAACGTCGTGGTGCCGCTGACGGCGCCCGTCACGCTGTCCGACGTCCAGGCCGCGACGATCTTCTTCACGCTCCCGAAGGTCGTCTCCGTGAATACCATCGCCGAGCCGGCCATGTTCTATCCTCCAGAGAAAGCCGGGGGCGGGCACAGCGCCCGCCCCCGTTCGTGCGTTACGTGGTCGGGATGGCGAGGACCATGACCGTGCAGCCACCCGTCGCGTTGCCCACCGCCGCCGTGCTCGTGGCGATGATCTTCTTCGTCGCCGTGTTCGTGAACGCGAACACCAGCACCGTACCCGCCGCCTCGGTATCGAGGACGGTATGGGCCATGCACTTGTCGATGGTGTCGTCCTCCCCGACCTCCACGGTCGGGAGGGTGCCGGTACCGATGGCGTAGGTCTCATCGACCACGACCACCACGAGGCATGCCCGGTCCTTTGTCGCATGTGCGGCAACGAGGGTGTCCGTGGTCACGTCCGTCTTGACGATGGAATGCGACCCGCCCAGGCCCGCGGTGAGGAGGGCGGCCACGCCAGCGCCGGAAGCGAGCATGGCGGACGTGATACTGGCGGCCGGAAGGTCCAGTGTGGCCCCAGGGGCCAACTCGAACTCGGCCCCGCTCGGGAAACTGAACTTCCGGTTCGTGCCGTCGATGGTGAAGATGACGTTCCCGGACTTGTCCTTGAAACGCTGATTCCCGTTGAGCCAGTCGCACTTCACGTTCGTGTGAGACATGGTCCTGCTCCATCGTCCGAAGACGTTTGCGGCGGTGGTTCCGCCTCAGTGATGAAGGGTGGCGGGCGGGACCCGAAGGCCCCGCCCGCTCACGGTTACGCCGCGGTGTAGTCGGCGGTCAGGCCGGCCACGGGGAAGCGCGGGTTGAAGCAGATCATGGTGACGGCGATCTGGTCGGCGGCGTTGGCGCAATCGAGCCACACGCCGACATGAGTCGCCGTCGGAAGCACCTCGTGGATGTCCTGCACCGAGCACTCAAGGAACAGCACGTCCCCCACGGCGTCCGGGGCGGTAGCGACGGCGTGGGTCTTCACGGCCGTGGGCGTCGCCCCGGCCGCGGAGGTGCCCGCGTAGATGCTGAACGCGTTCACGCCGGCGCCGGTGAGCGCGCTCGCCATGCAGTAGGCGAGGAAGCGGTGGAAGTTGACGATCGGCAGCATCCTGACGGTCGCCCCCTGGGGCTGGCCCAGGTCCACCAGCTGCGCCGTCGTGGCGTCAGCCGGGTCGTGGATCACCGGGCGAACAAGCGCGTTCGCCGTCAGGTGCTCCGTGGAAGCGGTCGCGGTCATGTCATTTCTCCTTGTTCAGTGGGGCGCCTTAGCGCGTGGCCAGGGTGACGAAGGGGGAGAGGGTCGAGCCGTTCTTCGGCGTGAGCGCCGAACGCCACCAGGGCGCGCCGCAGTTCCGCTCGTAGAACCGGAACGTCCGCTCGAGCTGCAGGAAGCGAACGTGGATGGACTCGTCCTGGCGCATGGGCTGGTACAGGCCCTCCAGGAACTCGTAGAAGTTGGCGAGGATGATGTCGCCGGCCGTTCCCACCGTCTTGCAGAACTCGGTGTAGAACACGGGGCGGCCCCAGAGGAAGTCGGGGAACCCATCGCGCTCGCTCGGCTGGTAGAGCAGGACGCCGGCGGTGCCGACGGCGATGGAGCACTTCGCGAGTTGCGGACGGCAGTCGTGGTTGGCGAGCCAGATGGCGCGGTCGAGGCCGTAGACCCGCGCGGCCATGTCGATGATGTTGTCGCCGACGATGGTGGCGGCGGCCTGGTTGGTCTTCTTGGCCACCTCCACGGTGCACGCGGCGTTGACCACGCCGACGTACTGCGAGCCACCGATGCCGAAGAGCTTCTCGTTCAGCATGTGCGCGCCGCGTTCGTCCGCGAACCCAGAGGCCAGCATCGCCACGAACGAGATCGGCGAGTCGGTCATGATCTGCTCGGTGGCGTAGGCCGCACCGACCAGGGGCGACGCCTCCAGCGTCACTTGCTCCATGGCCATCCGGCTGGGCGTGGCCGTGGCGGTCTCGGGCGTGCGTGTGAACGTGAGCCCACCCGACACGCTGGTCGAGTGGTTCTTGTCCGTCCGCGCGTTGTATTTCACGATGGGCGCGGTCATGGGGACCAAGCGCGTCCGGCCGGCCGTCGGGTCGGCCTCGGGCTGGATGGACAGCATCCCGGGCATAACCTGCGTCGGCACGAGGAAGCCGCCGTAGGTGTCCGAGTAGGCGCCCTGCTCGTCGGAACCCGCTGCCGCCCGGATGTCCTTCGGCGCGAACCCGCGGGGCAGCATGAACGCCATCTCCTGCCCCTCGTCGTCCGACACCGCGAGCATCCGGAGGCGCTCGTCCTTCACGTCCGCGCGCACCTGGGCCCGGGAGTCCTTCACCACGGACATGAGGAAGTCGCGGTGGCTCTCGAACCCGGCGCGCGGGTCCTTCGCGGCGCGGGGCTCCGCGACCGTCGAGCGGACGGACGGGGCGGCCGCCGCCTTGGCCTGGATGAGCTCCAGGATGCTGGCGTTGACCTGGTCCACCGACAGGCCGTCGTTCACCCACTTGTCGGCCGTCGCGGCGTCGATCTTGTGGGTCGCGGTGATGCTGCGGATCTGATGCATCCGCGTCTTCTCGGCGGCACGGATGCTGGCGAGCTGGTCAGCCCCACTCGGGGCCGCCGTGTCCTTGACATCGGACATGGGATTCTCCCTGGCCACGGGGGCCGGTTCGATGGGTGCAGGGGTGATGACCTCCGCCACGTGCACCCCCGCGGCGGTCGGTGTGATGGGGGCGGGGCTGGAGACCAGCGCCGCCAATGCGGTCGGGGTGTTGCGGAAGGTGGACATGTCCGCCCGGGCCTCGATGACCTTGCCCTTGGTGATGGCGTCCACAAAGCCGGCGGCCTTCGCCTCCTCGGCCGTGAACCACGTTTCCGCGTCCATCCATTCCTGGACCTGGGCGTCGTCCTGACCGGACTTCTCGGCGTAGACGTGGGCGAGGGAGCCGCCGACCCTGTCGAGCAGGTCGGCGAACTCGCGCATGTCGTTGGCGTCGCCCATGACCAGGCCGGCGGGGTTGTGGATCATGAAGAAGGCGTTGTCCGCCATCTTCACCGTGTCGCCCGCCAGGGCGATGACCGAGGCGATGGACGCGGCCACCCCGTCGATCTCGGTGGTGATCTTCGCCTTGTGCGTGCGCAGCGCGTTGTAGATGGCGAGCCCCTCGAAGACCTCGCCTCCGCCCGAGTTGATGCGGACGCGGATGCGCTTCGCGTCGAGGGCCTCCAGATCCTTCACGACCTGCTTGGCCGTCACGCCCTCGCCGTACCAGTTCGCGCCGATGTCGTCGTAGATGAGGATTTCCGCCTCGCCTTTCTTCTCATCGGAGGCGCGGATCTGGCAGCGGAGTTGATGGTTGTGCATGTTATCGGCCTCCGTAGAAGTCGAGCTGAGACGAAGTCAGGCGCCCAGCCTTTGGGCCCTTCCCGTTTCCGTTTCCCTTGCCGGGTTCTTGCGGCGGAGGCCCTACCGGGGCGGGCGCCGGCTGCTTCTTGCCGAGGCCGGTGACGTCCACGCTGGCCTTCTGGGCGTAGTCGAGATCGTCGGCCGTCTCATCGACCACGGTCTCGAAGTCGAGTCCGCGATCCGACGCGCCGCGCTGGCGCGAATTGAGACCCATGGCCACCTCGCGCTCGAAGGCCTCCAGGTCGTTGCTCGGGTCCACCCACTGCCAGCGCCGGCCCCGCCACTCGGCGGCGTAGTAGTCCTCGGGCATGGACGACGGGAGACGCAGCGCGCGGGTGAGCAGGCCCATGTCCACGAAGTCGCGGTAGATCCAGCGGTGGACGCGGGAGCTCACGACGTTCTGGAGCACGCGCCAGTGGTCGCGCTCGGGGAGGAGCCCGGCCCGCATGCTCGAATAGTTGGCCTCAGCCACGTCACCCGTGAGGGTGAGGTAGGACATGCCGAACCCGCGGGCGACCCCCCGGAGCATGGTCTTCAGGAACGGGTCGAACGCGGTGTTGGGATGGGTCGGATCGAAGGCGGTGAACTCCTGACCCGGCTGTAGTTCCTGCATCAGGCCCGGGGCAATCTTCATGCGCCGGGGAGACGACTCCTTGCCGTCCTCGTTCTGCATCCGGAGGCGCGTGGCGTAAGCCTCGATGGCCTCGGGGGTGTTGTTGCTGATGAGGCCCATCTTGCTGGCGTGGTACCGACTCGCCACCAACTCGGCCTCGGTCATCCCGTCGATCCCCTCGACCGTCGTGAGGATGGGGGCGAAGGGCGAGTAGCCGCGGTGCTGTCCCGCCCGGTAGCGGGTGAACAGGTGGCGGATCTCCCTGGCTTCGATTCGCTCCCGCTTCCGGCTGGCGCCGAGGTTGTCCGGGTGCTCCGTCCAGAAGTGGTAGGCCACCGGGCGGCCCACGTCGTCGAGCTCCACGCCCATGACGATCTCTCGGCCCGCGCGGCCCCGCTTCTCGTTGAGGTCCTCGTCGAGGAGGTCAGGGTCAATCATCTCCACGGCGTAGCCGAAGGGGTTGTCCCACCCACGGCGCCGGCGGAGGAACACCTCACCGTCGGTCCACCAGGATTTCACCATGAGGCGCTGGAGCTCGTACCACGTTTCCACGCCGTCCACCGTGGCGTGGTCGGTGCCCCAGTCCTTCCAGCCGGTCTCCAGGGCCCAGTTGACCGGGCGGTTCGGCTCGCCGCTGGGCAGCATCACCAGGGGCTTCAGCCGGATCCCCTCCCAGCCGACGATGTTGTCGGCGGCGGCCTCCACCAGGCCGGCGGCGTAGGGGTTGTTCCGCACGAGGTCGCGGGCGCGGGCCCGGAGCGTGCGGGCAGCGTACTGGATCTCCGTGTCCGGGTGGCTCGCGGCTGCCCAGCGGTCGGCGGACAGCCGGTTGAACTCGGCACCGCGGAAGGCGGAGGCGGCTCCCCACTGGAGGGCGGCGGCGGTGTCGAAGAGGTTGGCCATTAGCTACGCTCCGCCCGGCGCCAGAGGGCGTAGAGCCCGGCGCCGAACAGCACGCGGAGGTGGCCCCAACCCGCGAGGGAGAGCAGTAAGACGCCGGCGGAGATCAGCCACACCTCGGGGACCAGGAGCGCGGCAATGCCCGCAGTCAGGAGCGCCCAGCCGGCCACGATGGCCAGGGCGTGCAGGACGGTGGGGAGGCGCTTACCCACGGACGAACTCCACGGCGTGGGATAGGGTCCCGTCAGGGTTCTCCTCCAGGGCCACCAGGAGCGAGTAGTGGGCATGGGCCGCGTTGAGCTCTGCCCGGTCCCGGTACGTGATCGACCGGCCGTTGATCGTTATGGCCTGGATGTCCGAGGAGCCGGCGACCCCGGCGACCATGGCGGTCTCGATGGCGTCGAGCATCTGGCGGTTGAACGTCTTCGCGTTCACCGCGTCGGACGGATCCTGGAGGAGGAGGAGGTGCTCGTTGTAGACGACGTGCACCTCGCCGGCGAGGGCCACCCGGCCGATCAGCCGATACTTCCCGGCGACGGTGACGGCGGCGGTGACGCTCCCGGGAACGCGGACCTCGTAGACATCGCCGCTCGCGGTGATGGTGACACCGACGGGCGTGGCGTTGGCGAGCGTCAGGTCCGATCCACCCCGGAGGTAGTAGCTGAGCACCCAGCCATCGGACGCCGGGAAGTCCGGGTACGTGGCATCCCAAAACCAGGACGAGCCGATGACCGCCTCGGCCGGCTCGTGGGTCGGGATCTCGTAGGACAACCGCCCTCCTAGACGCGAAAGAGGTTCCGCCCCAGAGCGTTGTCTGGGGCCGAGCCTCTTGGTCGGGCGGTCGAATATGTTGGGTTACTCCAAGCGCATAATACCACAGGTTGCGGTAGCGGGTCAAGCGGGGGGGGGCTATACGCCGACGGACTCCTTGCGGGGTCCGTCACACTCCACCAACTCGGCCTTGACCGCGTGGCGTTCCCATCCAACGACCCGGTACACGGCGGTCCCGTTGGCGAAGAAGAGCCGGAACAGCCACGGCGCGGCGCCCTCGCCAGCGAGACGAGCGATGTAGTCAGCATCCTCGAATAACAGTTCCGGGGAGATCAGGAGCGGATCCGTGAAGCCATCTATCGTCAGGTGCCCGTCCTCATGGCGCGTGCAGATTGGCGTGTTCATGTTGCCTCCGTGAAGTGGTGTACTCGGATCTCGTAGATCGCCCCGCACTTTCGCACGTGGCACTCATAGGTCAGGACCACGTCGTCGGGTTCCCCGCGCACGGTCTCGTATCCGGCCAGTGGCATCCGCAGTCTGGGTGGGGCGCCGCAACATGGGCACCGCACAGACAGGCGCAGGAGGCGGTCGCTCATCGGCCCCATCCCCCACCCCACCGGCCCCCCGTCGCCCAGTCGCCGCGTTCGTCGGGTTCGGCGGCGCGGCGTGGCTCGGCTTCCTTCTCGGGCTCGGCGGGCGATACCCACACCCGTGCGTGCTCGGCCCACTCTGCCATGTCCATGCGCGGCCCTCCCCACCGGATGAATGCGGCGTCGGCCAGGCAGTGCAGGTCGATGGCCTCGTTCCGCTTCCGGATCTGCACGAAACGATATTCTACCGTGCGCGATCCCGTCACGCGGACGGGTTGCTTCTGTTCGGCGCCGAACTGCGCGAAGTACTCAGCGTCGAAGCCGTTGCACAGGTCGGAATCCGGCTTGCGGAGATACACGTACCCGGGCAAGCCCGGGCGCTGCACCTTGAGCCGACTGAATAGGTCGGACTTGAGCGTGTAGGTGCCAAGGGTGTGCAGGATCACCTTGCCGGTGGTCTTGCGCGTGGCACCCGTCACGGCCGGAGCGCCCGCAGCCCCCTTGTCGCCCTTCGCTGCCCAGATGTTGCGGGCCTGGCGCGGCTGGACGAAGGCATACACGGCCTGGGTTGTTCCGGCCACACCACCCGAGTCGATCATGGTCGCCTGGATTCGCATGGGACGGCCGGAGGCGTGGCGGAAGGTGCGCGCCAGCAGGAAGTCCAGGCGGCCCCAGGTGTCGCCATGGTGAGGCAGGCCGTAGATCCGTTCGTGGAAGATGTCCCAGGACGTGCGGCTGCCCCCATAGCCGCGCACCAACATCTCCAGCCGGTCCCCCTGCACGTCCACCCCGGCCGTCAGGACGCCCACACCGTCCGGGACCTCCACGATCTCGCCGCCCACACCCGTGTAGATCACCGCGCGGCCCTCAATGGTTGTGGCGTCCACCTTCTCACCGCGCTCCTCGAACGGTTCGCCGAGCCACTGGTTGACCCATACCTGGAGCATCGCCGGGTCGTCCTTCGACTCCAGAAACACCCGCACCATCTCCGACCATGATGCGCCCTCGAACGGCGACATGAGCCCGGAGATCGCGAACCCACGCGCCGCCCGACCGGGGTACTTCGGCACCCATCGCCCTGACGCCAACAGGTCGGGCTTGTCGAACTCCTCGATGGTATCGCCGCAGTGTTCACAGACGTAATGGGCCGTCGCGTAGAGGTGCTCGACGTCCCACTCCGCGCTGTTACAGGCGGCGCACTTTTCCGTGGGAGCTGGGGGCTCGTGACCGCAGGAGCGGCACGTCACCTTGCGGGCCCACTTGATCCCGTGCTTCACGTCCGGCCCGCCCCACTTGAGCACCTGGTACTCGGAGCAGTGTGGGCACACGACGTGGTACTCTCGCCAGTCGGATGCCTTGAGCGCCTTCAGGATTCTGGAAGAATGCAGGAGCTTCGGCGTGGAGCCCATCACCACCTTGCGATCCGGGAACGTCCGACACGCCCGAACCGCCAGCATCACCGGGTCGCCCTCGCGGTTGTCGTTTGAGCCCGAGCTCATCTCGAACCCGTCCACCTCGTCGAGGATCACGTCCCGGGCCGTGGTGCGGCGCAGGCCCTTGGGCGAGTGGGCACCGCGGATCGTGATGGAGCCGCCAGGGAAGAGCTTGTCCAAGATGGTATTGCCAGAGTCGCGGGATCGCTTCTCCTTGACGCGCTCACGAAGGACGGGGGTGGCGTCGAGCATCGGGGTAAGCTGCTTCTGGCTCCAGTCCTTCGCGTCGTCCACGGTCGGCTGGACGATCAGGATCGGAGCGGGGTCGTGGTCGATCACGTAGCCAACCCGCTGGCCAAGGATGCCGATGGTATACCCGACGCGGGACGGCTTCATGACCACAACCTCCCGCACCGTCCGGTCGGAGATGGCGTCCATGATCTCGCGCAGGAACGGCACGCGCGCCGTGTCCCACTTCTCGCCGAGTTCGGTGTAGCCGTGCTGGTCCGCCCACTCGGATCCGGTGAGGCGTGGGGCGGGGCGGAAGACGCCCGAGACGATCTCGTTGACCTCCCGCTCCCATGCGTCGAGTACGGCCGGGTCGCTGGCGAGGGGAGACGCCGGGAAGATGGCGGGCGCGCTCATTCGGCCCTGCCCGCCAGCGCCCGCAGGTCAGACCGCACGTCCTCCACGAGCGCCTCGATCAGCTCCATGGCCACCGCCTCCGACACGCGGAGCCGCTTCGCCCACGCCTTCGCGTGCGTGCCCTTGGCCGATTTGAGCTTCCGGTCCACGGCCTCCAGGGGGGCGCGGACCAGTTTGGCCACGTCGGCCAGCTCCACGAGCTCGCCACGGCGGACAAGGTTCTCCGTTTCGGCCTTGTCGGCCTGCTCCTTCACGAGCCGCGCCCGCTCCGCCTGGAAGCCCAAGTTCCCGTGACCGGCGGCGCGGGCAGCCGTCGCCACCCTTTGGATGGCCTGGTGTTCGAGCTGCACATTGGGCCATGGGTAGGACTTGTCGGGGTTCCGCGTGATGCGCCCTGACTTCGTGTACCGGGAGAGCACCCGCACAACGATCCCGAGGCGCTTGGCCGTCTCTTTCTGCGACAGATTTTCACTCATCTCGACCGGACCCGGACTTTATGTTTAATAATTCCTAACTGTGCAGAAGAAGGACCATCGCGCGATACC
>Ga0307378_10001176_pt1 | contig 43306 bp, 54 predicted proteins | sample UN1MG_FD_202238 | JGI IMG/M metagenome (GOLD analysis project Ga0307378, IMG submission 202238) | Soil microbial communities from Risofladan, Vaasa, Finland - UN-1 | ecosystem: Environmental > Terrestrial > Soil > Coastal area > Acid sulfate soil | place: Finland: Risofladan, Vaasa | collected...
TGAGGCCCAGGCATACGTCGATAAAGTAAAGTCTGCCGGCAGAATCGAAGACCCTCACGGGTCAGGTTATGACATCGACCCCTCCTCTGTGAAGATGGTTGATCTTCGGGACTACAATCGAGATCCTGCTACCTTCGTCAACATGATGCGGTATCTGCCGGCACTCAAGGCGCAGTTCGACCAGGAAGGGATGAGCGACTTTAAGGCCTTTGCTCAGGAAATCTCAAGCGAATACTTCAAGCGGTTCGCATCCGGCCGGTTTTCCCACAGGAACAACGTGCCTGGGCACAGCGTAGACTATCAGCGGGCACTCAAGTCCTACCTCCACTCTGTTCCCTGGAGCCTCCTGAAAAGGTTCAGCCGACCCGCAGTTGAAGACGTTATCGCTGGCCTTCCTTCCGGCCGGCGCAACTATGCAAGAGACCTGGTTCAGTTCACGTTTGGTGAGAAGGATTACGAGGGGAAGATCAACCGTGGAATCAGGCGTGGAATGTACGACTACTTCCTCGGGCTCAAGCCTTCCTTTGGTATTCTCAACCTCACACAGAGAGTCCAGACGCTTCTTCCTTGGGCCTACCATAAGGCCAGAGGAGGGGGAGTCAAGTCTCTCATGGAGGCACAGGGCAAGGAGTTGTCGTTCTGGCGTTACTATGCCAAGCAAAGGAAAAACATGGGCCTGTCCGAGGCCATCCGGAAAGCGACACACCTAGACGGATCGAAGATATTCGACATCACCGACACTCGGGTCCTGACAAAACTCCTGGAGATGGGCGAGCTCGGAGCCCTCCGTCACAAGGAGATCACAGGAGAGAGCCAGTCAAACGTCATTGAGAAGCTGGGCTTTTGGTCAGAGCGTTCGAACCGTATCGTCTCGGCCTTGGCCGGGTCAGCAATCGCAAAGAGGATGAACCTGAATCCCTACGAGGCAGTCGAGTATGCGAGGGAAGCGGTGCAGCAGACGCAGTTTATCTACTCGAAGTCAACCCGGATGCCCATCGCTCGAGGGTGGAAGGCTCCGCTCTTTGTATTCAAGAGCTTCTCTCTCAACTACCTCAGCCTGATGAGGGACTTCGCCAGGACGAAGGACATCCCTGCCCTTTCGATGGGTGTTGCCATCTTCGGAGCCATGTCCGGACTCGGTGGGACTATCGTCTACCCTATCCTGAAAGACATTGTTGGCACAGTCGCCGGCGCCATCGGTAAGAAGGAGGACTACTTCAAAACCATGGACGAGTTCGAGCGCAATCTCAACAAGCACACGAACGGGATGGTGATGTACGGCCTGCCGGCCATGCTTAACATACAGGGTGACTACGCCTTCGGTTCATCGGAACTCTTTGGCCTGGCTCCGCAGGGCCTCTATGATTCAGTCAAACAGTTCGGCCGGGACATCGGCAGGAAGGGGATTGACTGGTGGGAGAAGACGAAGCGACTCACCCCGACTGAGGTTCGCCACGTCCTCCGGGCCATCGATCTTTTCCAGGGCAAGCTCCCTCCAACCGCAGACGGAAAGCCCCGAGTGAGGGACGATATTCTACAGCGCACACCGAAGCATCTCCGCTCCTACGTGAAAGAAATCATTGACGAGCTCCCCACAATAGAGGATATTTCTACATGGGAAAAGGTCATGTACGGCATCGGCTTCCCCACCACAAAGATGACGAAGTACAGCGAGGGAAGTTACCGAGCCAAGAAGATCGGCCAGCTCGGGAGAGAGCAGAAGGGTGACACACAAAAGGTCATTGGAAAGATGATGGCGCAGAGCTTAAAGGACAACGAGGCTCTTTCCCTGAGGCTTTCCCGGATGACCCCGACTGATTTTAAAAAGGCTTTCAACGGGCTCCTCAAACAGATGCCCGAACGCTCAAGGAATAAAATTAAAGAGATGATAATGGACTGGAGAGAGAAGGGGAATCCAATAACTTTCTCATCCGTCCTTGGACATCTTCAAGATTACTTATAAAGGGAGTAAAAAAATGAGTAAAGATGACGAAATTTTAAGCGATTCTGAGCCCCTTGGGAAGGTGGGTCCGCCCTCGTACCCCCCAACCCCAGTAAAAACCCCGCCACGGTCGCCTGAGGCCCTAGAATCGGGTGATTTAAGTGCCTTTCCGTCCACCAAAATCGACCTGGATAAGGTATTTTGTATGGCGGCCAAGGAATTCAACCTCGATCGAATACTTTTGAAGGCCGTCGCCACCGTTGAGAGTTCTCTCAATCCCATGGCCTACCGCTTCGAACCGAAGTATTGGGATAGGTATCTGGCTGATAATGCGGACTTCAATCACATGGAGCCTGAGCGTGCGGCCGCTTCCTATGGTCTCATGCAGATTATGTATCCCACAGCCGTCATGTTCGGGTTCACCGGGGAGCCAGAGGAACTCTATGAGCCTGTCTATAACGTCATGCTCGGAGCGAGGATCATCCGTCTACATATCAACAAGATCACCGAGTCAACAAACGTCACCTTCTGGCCCATCGACATCGCCCTAGCTCGATACAACGGTGGCAACCGAAGGAACCCGGGACCGGACGGTAAACTCAGAAACATCGCCTACCTCAAAAAAGTCAAGCAAGCATACTGGGACCTCCTGGGAGAGGGAGAACATGATTGCGATGATTAAGTCCACTCGATTCATCATCATCCAGGAGGGAATTTTCATCGGGTTTGTCGCCTGTTTGATCTATGCTTTTAAGCAGAGCTTCCCGATCATCCCCTTCCTGAGTTATCTCGGACCGATAGTTCTCGGGGCATACGGTATAAAAAGTTATGCCAACTTTAAATCGAATGGAGGTGAAACCAAATGACATACGATCTTTATCTTGTTTCAGATGGAAACGACTATAAGTATGGAAACTATGCGACGTCAGCGGCCGCTCAAACAGCCGCAACAAACATAAGGTCAGCCGGCTATGCTATGATCGAAGCAACAGACGGAAACCCTATCAAAAGAATCATTCCCTATCATGGAATTCGTCTTCTCGAGGTGAGGAGCGTTAATTCGTAATGAAATCAAGCACTTAAAATATCCACCTCAGGGATTTCCACATTTTATCCACAGGTTATCCACATTTTGAAGTTTAGTTTCTCGGGGAAACGCACAAAAAATGTGCACTCTTACTTCTTATAGATATTAATTCTTAAGGATTTAAGAGTATATATTATTGTTATATAATAAAAGCGGAGGTAAAAATGAAGGAAGCAATCAAGAAACTATGGGTGAAGTACAAGGTTTACATTATCGTGGGCTTGATTTTGGTCCTCGGAATTATGTTGACGGTACAAACCTGCAAAGTGAGGAGAGGATACGATGACCTGAGCATCTCCAAGGGAGTAGAAAAGGCCTTACAAAAACAGCTTGAGGCAAAAGATAAACTCCTGAAAGAGAACGAAGAAACCTACGAGGAACGGATCGGATACCTGAACGGACACCTTGACTCAGACATGACCGTGATCACGGAACTGAACGGTGACATTGAGGCAGAAAAGGCGAAGGTTGAGGATCTGAAAAATAAGTTAGCCGCCGTCCCTACCGGGGACTTGTCCGCAGAGAATACTATTCTCAAAGGAATCAACCAGGAACAGGAGAAGCTGATCGTGAAACTGGAGGAACAGATAGCGAAACTCGGACCACCCCGGCAGGTTGAGCTGTCAGACGGAGAGACGGAGATCGTATATCCGGAGGGCTCTATCACCTGGAGCCTGAATCAGAAGTACCTTGAGGCGATGTACCGGGGAGACAAATGGAAAGAGGGATACGATGACGCTATCGTTTTACTTGGAGTGAGAGCCGGGCTCATTGGTGATCTCGAACGCTCTCTTGCAAAAAAGAAAGCCTCGGCCAACCTGAATAAGTGGGTCAGCCGAGGCCTTGTGGTAGCCCTGGGTGTGGCGCTTTTTAAGAAGTAGACTCCTCCTTGACCGGCTTCTCCTCATAAGTAACGGTGAGGCTGTGTGTTCCGGAACCTTGAGTAAACCTCTTTGTGGTCTTCGGGTCCACATCGAACTCCTTACAGACCCTCAGCCATTCATCCCAGGTCTTAACAATTAATTCTGTGTTCATGATCAGTCCTCCTTTGTGGGCTCCGGGCCCGTGTAAATATACGTATCGACTTCTCCCCTTCCCAAGTGAACATCGACTTCCCTTTCTTCGTGGGGGTTAAAGCCCAGGTGCTCAGCAATATTTTCCCAATCTTCCCAGGTTGACACATAGGTTTTCATTTCGTCTCCTTTCGGTTTAATGAGAACCGTGAAGTTAAATTTACTCCCGATGATGTGGCCGATAAAAATAATCACAGAAGACACGACTGCAGCGAGGCCGATAAGGACTAGGTGTTTCATTTGATTTTCTCCTCACCGTAGTATCCGTTCCTCTCAAGCCACTCCTTAATATCGATGTCATAGAGGGTGAAGTTTTTGTTCGTGTCCAGATTGGCGATCACATCAATCTTGAAGCCCTGGTATAAATTCTCGACCGACTTCTGATTCCCCGTGAACTCAGTGAGGATTGCGAGGGCCAGGTCAGCCGGGCCACTCCCGAGGTATCCCCAACTAAAGCCCGTGGGACTGTGCCTCCTGACATGGAACAACTCCTCGACCCTACAGACATTCCCTTCATCGTCCTGTTCTTCAACGATGACCATCGATGGCTCACAAAAACCACGGTAAAACTTTTTTAGCGACATATCTTTCTCCTTCTTTCTTGGAGGGGAGAGGCGACCTATTTGATAGGCTTGTGAGGCGATCTCAAGGAGGACGGCCGCCCCTCCCACTATGGTTAAAGTTCAGGCATCTCGTCTTCTGTCCGGGAACTGATGTCCACCCGGACACGCGGAGCCATCTCCTTGAATTGGGCCTTCATTTCATCCGGGATTTTGTAGGTCGTTGATTCATATTCCGTTGACTTAATGATGAACCTCCCGACCAGAACGTTCCGGCCCCGGAACATTTTCTTGAGTTTGTCGTCCAGGCCCTTGTATTCCTTGTGAGCCTTGATCAGGGAGTCCCGTTGTTCAAGAAGGACTTCGGCTTCCTGATCAGAGAGCACCTCCACCTCGGCCTCAGCCTTGACGAGGCCCATCCCTTTCGTGAAGCAGACGGTTGACGCAAAGGCGCACCGATAACAAGCCCTGACCTCCCGAGCAGGGGGAGCCTCCTTGTTTTCCACGTACCTGTTGACACGCTTCAACCCGGCGAAGCAACTGTCCATCGTGGCTTTGTCGTAAACTGCCGGGATGTTCACCTTCTCTCCGGAGGATTTGTTTTTGAATTGGAGGAGGCCATCTTCAATCCCCTCGGCCACCTGATACAGGTTGATCTGAATGGGATAGTGTCGAACCCAGATCATCTTCGATTCAAAGAGGGACTGAGCATCGGTGATCCCTGAAATCTGATTGTAGACTCCCTCCGAGCAGGACTTGTAGTCCACAACACAGGGACGCTCGATGCTTGGGCCGTCAACGATGATGTCATCTGCCTCCAGTTTCAGCTTGAGGTCGGGGATGAGTTTGCCTGTCGGCTTTTCCATAACGAACCCGGCTTCCACCATGTCAGCCCTCATAATCTCCTCTTGCCTACGGCCCTCGATGAACCGCCTGATCTGATCGATCGAGAGGGGCGTTGCCTTACTTGGGACGAGGCGTTGGAGGACGAGGTTCCTCTCGCAGTCGAACACCCACCCGGCACTTGAGGCCCGGTTCATCCCGACCACCTGTTCCTTTTGAAGTTCGAGGTAGTTTCTTTGAGCCACCTCGTCCAAATGTTTTGTCATATTTTCAATCATGAGTCCTCCTTTTTGACTCGGTGTGCACGTCTCCCGAGAGCCAAACCCAGGACATGTGGGGCCAATGGCCCAAGGTTCACGTTTCGCACAATCCAGAATAGAAGTTTTCTTATTGCTCCCATCACTCCTCCAGTTTATTAATCGTCTTCCCGACCATCAGGAGGACGGTGCGCTGTTCGTCCGGGGTGAGGAGCGACATGTTCTTCACGGGCTCGTCTCTCTGTTTGCTCATGTGGCCGAGGATTTTGTTGATAACCTCTGGCCGGCTCCGTCCGTGATGCTTTACCAGATGATCGATGCCTTTCTGGATGAGCTCAAAAACCGTGGGCTCTTTTTTTGCCGGGGCTTTTTCTTCCTCCTCGGTGTCGTCTTCCGGGGCTAGACCCAGGAGAGGATACTGTCCTCGCTCGTCCGGCTCTGCCACCTCGTCGTCCCCCTCATCGTCGTCCGACTCGATCGACTCCGGTTCGATCGGCTCCAGGTTTTCCCCTCCCCCGTCCACGGGCCACGGCGCCTCATTAGGGTCAGCCGTAGGTTTGGGTTCCGGTTTTGGTTTGGCTTTGCTTTTGGCCTTTGGCTTCGGCTCCGGTTCGACCTTCTCTGTCTTCTCCGGTTCGGGCTCAACCACGGGCTCATGTTCCACATCGATCGGGATAGGCTCGGCCTTGATAGCTTTCGCCTCATCCTTAAACTCAAACTCCGGTTCCGTAGAAACCTCGTCTGCCGTGTACGGCAGGTCTTCGAAGTCATTCGGGAAGAACACCCGGAAACCACGGGAGACACAGCACTTGTAAAGCATGTACTCCGCATCCTTTTTCCAGAAGCGGTTCGGAGTGCCGTCCTTCTTGAGGTTCACGGCCTGAGAATACCGCAGTTGGAACGTCCACTTCTCCCCCTCCCAGTCCTTCGGGGCAATCCAGAAACTTGCGACCAGGGTCTTCGGTTGATCGGGATCTCCCACGATCGTGCAGTTCCACTTGAACGGTCGCTTTGTGTTGATCATGTCGGCTCGTCTCAGGTAGACGTAGAAGCTGACCACCATAGAGAACTCTCCTCCTTCTACGAACTTCACAATATGAACGTCCGGATTCGGGGGGAAGGGATCGAGCCCGGCCTTGTTGCAGAAGGCCATGAGTATCTCTCCCTCTGCCCTGTTCATCTTGTTGTTCACATGCTTGAGAAAATTCTCAAACGATAACGGTAACGTTGGGGTGAATCCATCGGCCTTCACCATAGCCGTTTTCTTTTCAGCCATTTGAAACCTCCGTTTCTTTGTCGGGACTTAGCTTTGCCACATACTCCTTGAGTACCATAGAGATCGGGGTCAGCGCAAGTATCTTTCCCTTCTCAACGTGAGCCTGGGACGGAAAGGTTTGATTAGCACTCCCCTCCATCTTCTTCGCGAGAGCGTTGTACGCTCCCCGTGCCCTTCTCAGCGAGTCCTCAACGGTAATGACGAGGGCCTCAAGGAACACGGAACACGGCACGCCTACTATCGGTTTTGTTTTTGTTTCGCTCATGATATTCTCGCTTCACAGAGTAGGGATGCCGTTGCCGTTAGGACTCTCAACCACGTCTCCCGTTTCGAGATCGGTCGCCTCTTTGGGCTCAGCTTTCTTTTTGGCTTTGGCTTTGGCTTTGGCCTTGGGCTTGGGCTTTTCACGCAGAGTGATGACTTCCCGGTGTTCGATGATCTCAGGAACAGTGTCCCCGGTCATGTCGATACCGCTGTTGAGGAGAGCGTCCACCAGTTCGGACTTCTTCGCCTTCTTCCAGTCGTCAATCTTCTTGATGGCTCCGTACTCAGCCATATTTTTGTCCATCCACCACCCGAAGTGATCACCAAGGGCAAGGACTTCATTCTTCGTTTTCTTTCCGAAGAAGAACTCTGTCGGGACGTATTGCTTCTCGATGTCCAGACCCAGGTGTTCGCCCACCATCCACCGGGTAGACGTGGCCGACTCGATGTCTTTCCCCATGAGGACGGAGGTCACAACCCCAATGAACAGGGAGCGCAACTGATCTTCGCTGAGGGTCGCGATCTTTCCGAAGACGCTCGCCTCACCGAGGGCCTTGATGTCTTCCCATGACCGCTTCGATTCGTCCTCATCCAAGAGCCCGAGCATGTAGCCCACGGACTTCTTTGCTTCCGTGTTGAGGCGCATGAACAGAAGGATGGCGATTCGGATTCCTTCCATGCTTCCCGGTTCAAGTGCCAACATCGCAGATGGGATTGTTTCGGCATAGAATTCCTCACGGAACGCTTCGCCATGCCATGCCACCCGAGGGGTGTCTCCGGAGAAGACATGAACCTCACCTTCCGGTGACGAGGGGAGCCCGGCCTCTTCATTCGCTTTCTGAATGGCCTTCTTCTCTACCTCTTTGGCGAGGCTCTTGTAGCAGGGCTTGTCCAGACACGCTCTCCTCCTGGCCTGATCCAAGTCTTCGTCAAAAACGGTGACGAACTTCTCGCATGAGAAGCACTTCTTGAAAGGTTTCTCGTCTCCGTGGTCGAAGGACATGAACTTGTCCTCATCGATGTCCTCACGGAAAACCGGGCCGTTTGTCTTGTTGTCCTTCCGGTACTCTGTCGCTTCCCATGATTCACCCAAGAACAGCTTGGTCTTGCTTATGAAACAGGCCTTGTTCATACATTGGGCTTCCGGTGTTGCGATGTCAAACAGGTCTCCCTGTACCTGAGTGTTCTTGACGCACGTTCGGCAATCATCCAAAGGGAAGGGAGCCTTCGCAAGGTTCACGTGCAGACGATTCACGAAAAGCCGGACATATTCCACGCTGTTCCCACCCATGACTTGGTATTCGAAGATGTCCTTCCGGATGGACTTGTCCTCCACTCTCAGCAGTTGCTCAACGTGACCGAACAAGATCGCTCCCTTTTCCCACGCATCCTTGATGTACTTCGGGAGGACTGAGATCACAGCGTACCGTTTCCGGATATAGGAATCCTTGAGCCCTGTTCTTTCAGCAAGGTCTTTGATGCGCTCCTCCCTGTCGTCCGAGCCGTTGATGTATTCGAAGAACATCATTGACTCTTCAAACTGTGTGAGGTCTGCCCTTTGCAGATTCTCAATGACGAGACTGTCGAACGCCTCATCGTCTGTCATCTCCGCAAGGACGGCCGGAATGACCGAAGAAGGACTGATCTTTTTGATAGCCTCAACCCTCCGGTGTCCGAAGACGATCTCCGCTTTGCCGTCCACCATGCGGATAGTGATAGGACTCTGGATCCCACGTTTTTTGATGGACTCCACCAACTCGTCAAACGCTCTGCCTTCGAACCGCTTCCGGGGATTCCGGGGGTTTGCTCTCAGTGCCGAAACTTTGATGTCTGTCAATATAAGACTCATAATATTCTCCCATTTAATTTTCTTCTTCCCTAGCCCTGCCCTTTCGGACAACGATACCTTTCACGCTATCATTCTGTCATTTTGCACCTCTCCTCGAAGTCGTCAATTGCCGAGTGAAGAGATCGGAAGTAATGACCATAAGCACAGTCATGCTTGTCAGCACCGCACCACCATGTGATGAAGCATGTCTCACTGTTGTCATCGAAAGCAAGGACGATGTATCCCGTCCTCCGTCCTTTCACCTCCTCCTCCACATGGAAGTCGATCACCATCGCTCCGTTCGGAAGGATGAGCCCCTTCTTCATGAGAGGAGCCTCTGCCATCTTGAGACGTAGTTCTGACCCGGCTTCGCCACAAGTCAGGAACCCCTCGACCACCTCTTCGATGCGCCGAGAGACCTTTGTGTACGAGCCCGCAATCATTTCGTCATCGCGATCACGACCAGTATTGATGGACACGCTTAGTATTGGATAGCCCTTCATGTTTGTACCTCCATATAATGACTTAGGTCTGGAAATTTAGACCGCATCTTTCTTGATGTCGAAGATTGATCTGCCTGTCATAATGAGGATAGGCCAAACCGGGCATGTAATCCCGAGCCGTTCCATAACCGCCATCGCACCACACAGAAAGTCAGCCTCGCTCTTGAGTGCACCAACTGTATGCCTCCTTGTCATCACGTCCTCGATTGCCGTACACAGTGCCTTGCGGTCATCCTCCTTCAAATCAACCTGTTGGATGGGATTATCTCCCCACTTCTGTTCTTGGTAGTTCATTCGTCCTCCTCACATTTTTTCTCGACTTCGAAGCCACCGTTCTTTACATCGAACTGTACCGAAACAATCTGAGAGTGTTCCTCCTTCGGTATGTCCAACTGTTGAAGGATGTAATCGAAGTAATGAGTCCCTTCGCTGTCCTTGTTGTCTGAATAATCAGACCTGTCAATTGTCACGTACATAGCCATGATAAGCTCCTTATTTGAGATATTCGATCACGTCCGCACCGTCTTCTTCCCGTGTCCTCCAACACCGCAGACAGTCCAGACATTTTCCACCACAGTTGACCTTGTCCCTGAGATTGAACGGAGAGTCCTTGAAGATCGGAGTGAACGTCCGCTCAAAACCTCCCGGCAGTGACGGCTCCAGATTTATCCTTCTCGCAGAATAAACCAACATGAGATTCTCAGGCTTTTTGATGTTCAATTCTGCAATTAGTTGGCTCCGCTTTGTGAACAGACAGAACGTTGTGTCAGGATTTGCCACCGCAATTCTTGTCAGATTGAAATAGTGACAGTGATTGATCAATTCCCCGTGCGAAGAAAACCGGGCATACAGATGATTCGTCCTCGGAAGGTCGTGATCTTTGATGATGCCTCTGCTGAGTATCCTCCCATACTCTGCAAATAATGGCTCCGCATTCTTTCTGCATGAGGACAACATCTTGATCGAATAGCATTGCCGACAGATGATGTCAGCACTCATCTTGTAATCGCCCGACATCCTCATGCAGAATTCATTCTGAAACGGACTTGTGTTGATGGATGGAATCCCCTCCATCTTTCCGCTTCCCCTCGAAAACTTCAACACACCTTTTGTCATTTGAGACCTCTCTTCTGCAGTGCTTTGTACCATCCAAGAGGAGAGCGAATCTTCCGCAGTTTCTTTTTTGAGTACAGAGAGAAATTCGCCTTTTGTGGATTCCCTTCGAAGTCGTTGAAGATAATCTTCAACTCAAAAAGGAATGTACCAGAAGACAACTGGTTTTTTGTCACCGTAATTTCTTCAACATCATGGATGTTTGCGTCAATCCTCTCAAACCTCACCTTCTCCCCGTCTTCAAAGGAAATCGCCACATTCCCTCCGTTGATGCAGTACCGCCATTCGTTGATCTGAAGCTTGTCAAAATACATTTTACAATTCCTCCTCAAAACTGAAGTAAAACCTCGGACGATCCTGAAACATTAGAGTACCCTTTACCTGATCGGACTTTCTCCTGACCACCACAAACGGAGCCAGAAATGATATGAATTCGTACTTCTCCGTTGCCTCCGCAGTTGTCAGAATCTCGCCATCGACCTCTTTTGCCAATTCTTCTTTTTCCATCATGTCACCTTCACGATCACGCCATCTTTGCAGACGACTTTTGCATACCATTTTCGGCTCCGATACGCATCCGGTCCGACAACAATGTTTTCCCCATCGGGCTTGAATTCATTCCCGAACATCGATGTCTCGACATACTGGAACCTCTTCCCGACAGACTCTTTTAAGTCTTTCTTTGTTTTGTACCCATAAACTCCCATCATTTTCTTGTCCTCCTGATTAGATTAGATTAGAACAACAGACCTTGACCCGAATTCGTGAGAAACGCCCACCGTGAAAGCATCCCGGGTTTCTTCTTCCCGTGATTCTCCCGATTCATCTGTTTGAATTCTTCGTTCACCTCAGTGATAAACTTGTGGCTCTTGATCATGAGGCGATAGATGAAAAGATTGAACGGGACGTAATAGCGTTTCTGTGTCGGCAGAAAACGCACCTTCAAGAGCCGAACTTCCCGGCCTTGCTCCTCATCCCAGAGATAGCGATTGCTAATCTCTTTGAGACGACTCTCGAAATCTTTTTTGAGGTACTTCATAATGTCCTCCTTGACATAAATTTAAGAGACACCTCACATTGTCTCTCACTATATAACTATATTATGGAATCCAATCCATCACCCCTCTCCCCTCCCCTCCCGTTTACTATATATACTATTATTATTATTCCTCCCCTCTCTCTTATTGATATTAATTAATTATATATATCATTATCCATATGCTTAATTATCGACTGACCATAGGGAAGGAGTATCTTCCCCCCTCTCTCTCCTCCGCTTAATAAGTATTAATATATATAATACTATCCCGGTCCCCACCACCACACCACACACCACAAGCAGAGCCAGAGCCACAGAGGATTGACCGCCTCTCTTTTTCCTCCTCCTCCTCCCCTCTCATTCAGCACACAAGGTAAGGACGCCCCCCCGGGGTAAGGGGAATTTGGCATCCGGGTTAAGTATTAAGGGTTGCACCTTCCTCCGGATAATTTCATAAAAAATTTTTAGGGGATTTAGTTGCCAGGATTTGGTAATAGGGAGGAGGTGATTAATGAAGGTAGAATTCAGGTTGACTGTAAAGAACGCGCATTTTCGGGAGATACGCGAGGGGTTGGGGATGACACAGAAAGAGATGGCTGAATATCTTGGTGTGGCGCAGGGTGCGGTTTCGGCCATAGAGTGTTTCAGGTGGTATCCGAGGGGGCCGGAGTCGATCGAGAAGTACACGTTGGGGTTAGGGATGATGTTTGAGGAGATATTTCCGGAGGAGTTTTGTCGTGCGGTTGACGACAGGGTTCCGACGAGGACTTCTGTGACGAGGGAGGTTTCGTATATTCCATTGGCTGGTCCGGAGACGTTGATATTGCCTGATCCGGAGGAGGAGTACATGAGGGCCCGGAAGGTTGAGAGGCTGGACAGGGCGTTGATGATATTGACGGACAGGCAGAGGCTTGCGATTGTTCACAGGTACGGGCTTCACGGGGAGGATGAGAAGACGCTCAGTGGGGTGGGGAAGATTTTGGGGGTGACGGCGACTCGGGCGGATCAGATAATTAAAAAGGGGCTGAGGAAGTTGGGGAGAGAAAGGGCAGGGAAGTTTCTGAAGGGCGAGACTTCAAGGATATTTTAAATTTACAAAGGGAGGAAGAGATGATTATCGACAAAGAACGGTTGAAGAAGAGGGTAAGGGAGTGGGTTGGGGCGCACGAAGACAAGGAGAGCGTCTCTGTTCAGGCGTGTATTGAAAATGAGGCTGTCCTTAAAACCATCCTGGGCCTGATCGACAAGGAGGATGGGAGGGACAAGGATGTAAGTAAGAGGCAGCACTACCATGGATACCCGCTTGGACATGTGGTGGCGCACCTGAAAATGGAGGAGGCCGAGAAGAAGAAGGAGGGGGAGATTTGTTTGGTTGACGAGTTCACGAATAAGGCGGTGGCTGAGTTTTTCGAGTGGCTGAATCGGAGGCTCCACAGGTTGTCTGTAGCGAGTCTTCCCAACCAGTTCTCTTCGGCTGACCTCTATGCCCACGACGCGAAGAAGGCGCTGGACTTCGCTGAGCTTTGTCAGTGGGCGGCGGCGAGGTTGCGGAAACTGGAGAAGGAGGGGGAGGATGACTAAACCAACGGATGAACAAATCGAAGGGGCGTTAATTTATGTCGGGAAAATGCGGAAGTGGGCCATAGAGGAGGAGGATAATAATCATCTCGATGTCATCCGCACCGCCCTTGAGGAGTACAAGCCGAAGATGGTGACGAGGGAGTGGGTGGGAAAGGCGACGGAGTTCCTGTGTGAAATGTCAGAATCTGGTGGATTAATGGATGTGCATTTAGTCGCAATATTGGATGAACTCGGCATCGAGGTCGGGGAGTGAGGGGATGAACGCCTGGAAGTTGGCGATGGTGTGCAGGCTGAGTCCTCACGATTTTTATTATCCGGATGATCCGAGGTTGGCAGACGTGGCGCTCTTTGAGACGATCTCTCATGTGTTGGAATTTTATTTCCAGCCGTGGTTTATGCGCCAACTGGAGTGGATGCAAAGGCGTGATGCGATTTTTGAATCGTTTCGGTACGCCCCCTTGGTGAAGGAAGGGAAAAGCGCATACGTCCCTATTCGGGACATTAAATCTTAAATTTTTCAAAGGAGAAAGAATCGATGTGTGAAAACAAAACAAGTGATGGTCCGAAGTTTTCGGATGCGACAACTTCTCTTGACGAGAAGATCGCCCATATGGAAAGGGAGCACTATAAGCTGGCCGGGGGGGTTATCCCTGCCTCAATGACACAGCCTCCGAGCAGTGAGTTGGTCGAGGTGAGGGAGAGGCTTGTTTCAATCGACTCGGTGTTGCGGGAGGTGATCATAAGGCTGAGAGGGCTCGACGAGTTCCTGTATGGATCGTCAACCGAAGAAGCCTTGGGTCCAGAAGAGAAACCCCAAGTCGGCGGAGTGATTGGCGATCTATTCTGTGGCCTGGATATGACAATGAAGGACGCGAACTGGATATTTTGTACGCTCGGGGGGTTAGCGGAGAAGTTGGGGATGAGCCCCGTGGAGAAGGGAGGAGGACGATGAAACAAGAAGAAATCTACAGGAGAGCGGTGAAGCATTGGGGAACCAATCTCCAGATCAGGATGGCGTGTGAGGAGATGGCTGAGTTGTCGGTTGTGCTTTTGAAGACGATCAGGTCGGGGGACTTAAGTCTGCTCGACAACGTGTACGAGGAGATTGCTGACGTTGAGATCATGTTGGGGCAGATGAGGGAGGTGTATCCGCATGTGGAGAAGAACGTGCAGAGGTGGAAGCGGATAAAGAAATACAGGCTGTCGAAGATGCTCGAGGAGGCGGAGGTGGAGGAGGCGACTGAGGACATCCTTGAGGGAGTGGAGCTGTGATCCGCTACATAGACCTGGGGGATCAGATAAACGAATACCACGATGAGGGAGAACATGACTTCGCCTGGTTCGACACGATCATTGATCGGTTCCTGATGTATAACGAGACTCACGTGTGGTCGAACTGGGAAGAGTTCGCCAATGACCACAGGGACGGCGAAGAAGACGACTATCCCCTGGAAAGGTTCGAGGCGCTGTTTCCGAAGGACAGGAAGGAGGGGGGATGAGCGACAAAGCGGAGTTCGTTGCGATCGACGATCTTAAAGTCCTGGAGGCTTGGGCCGACGAGATGATCGACAAGTGGGCCCACTCTCTCAGGGGGATGGACGTAAACAAAGGTACGGGCGTTGTCTATCATTCCCTCGCTCACAGTCTTCGGTGCCTGAAAGGGATGAAGAGGATGGTCGTCAGGAATAGGGCCGTAGAAAGGATGGAGTTATGACAAGCAACACACAGAGGACGCTCAAGGCCCTGAGAGCGGCAGGGTGGACAGCGGAGGTGGTGGAGAAGTGGATTCCCTACCATGGAAAGAATCCGCAGATGTTGAGGGCTGGAGGAGTGAGGGTTGATCTTTTCGGATTCATCGACATCGTAGCCTTTAAGGACAATCAGATCATGGCCATCCAAAGCACGGGTCAGAACTTCAAGGCCCATGACGAAAAGATCAAGTCGATCGACCTGGCCCTGGGATGGATTCAGGCCGGGGGAATCCTGGAGTTGTGGGGTTGGCGCAAGGTCCGAGATAAAAGCAAACCGAAGGCGATGAAGTGGGACCCTCGGGTTTATCGCTACGGGACAAGGGACTGGGTTAAGGCCAAAGACTGGCTGAGGGAGCTCGACCTATGACAAAGAGGCCAGCTTCATACGGATCGTTCAACCTGGTTGTCAATGAAACGAAACGGTACACTCCCGAGGAACGGATGATGCTTTCCCATATCAGCGAAAACCTGAAAGACTATCTCCGTGGGATTATTTCTGGAGCCAAGGCGAGCCCTCTATTCCCTATCGCGGCGGCCTGGCTTTTCGATTCCACTAAAAGATCCGAGCATCACGTCTTTGGCTTCGTCTTCACCTGCAGGTATTTCGGGATTGATCCGGAGAGGATGAGGAAAAAGATCAAGGAGATCGATACCCCGGAAAAGGCCAAGGCGATTCTCTCTCTATCGAAGTATGGCCCATACGAAAAGAAAGGACATGACGATGGCGATAACCTGTAATATTGCGATATTGCTCGGGTACGTTGGGAAGGACGCTGAATTAAAGTACACAAAAAATAAACAGAAAGCCATCCTGACCTTCGACATGGCGACCTCCGTCTTCACGGGCGGGAAGAACTACACGACCTGGCATAGGGTTGTTGTATGGGGCCAACTCGCTGAGGCTGTTGCTAAGTACATTCGGAAAGGGGCGCTAGTCTTTGTTGAGGGGAGTAACGAGAAAAACAAATACAAAGTCGATAATCAATCCAGGACCTACCAACACATAAAGGCAAAGAAGATCATCTGCATGGGAGAAGGCGCCGGAGAGTCCGATGGAGGCTACCCGGAGGACTGGGACGATATTGACGAGGAGATAGACCTATGACAAATTTTAACAGAAAACGAAACATGAGCGATCTTGAGGTTCATTCGATGATTCAACTGACTCCGAGGACAGAGACGCTCCTTGTTAATCAGCACATCATGATCAACGTTCTTCTTGACATCAGAGACATTTTGCTCGATATTAAACCTACACGGACGAGACGCGGGGCCGTAAGGGACGACGAGCCCCCTCTCCTTTAGTTACCTTTTTATCGGTCTGCCCGGCTTCGCGGCCGGGCTTTTTTTTTGCCTAAAACCCGCCATAATTAAAAAACAAAAAAACAATTATGCCCCGTTGACAAAACTCTAGCCTTGACAACCACTCGTCTTTACGCTTATTTTTAAAACATGCCTTATATTCGTAAGGGAAAAAATCTTTCAAACACATGGAGGTAGTATGGAAACCAACGAAGAATACGCACCCAAGCAGAAGATGAGCCAGCTTCAAAAGGATGGGCTCGTCAAGGGCGTAACGGGACTATGGAATGAAATCGCGGGCTCCACAAGGTTCGCACTGGACAAATTTCTTTTAATGATCTCATCGAGCCATGACAACAACCATGACTTCCTGATGAACCACTCAGGGGTATGGTACAGGGTTCCTTTTCAGTTGCTCGACGAGTATTTCCGGACACACGCCAAGCCGACAAGAAGCCTTTCCCTCAAAGAGGAGAACACGAAGCTGAAAACAGAACTCAGTGCGATGAAGGCTCTTCTCGAGAAAATCAGAGACGGCGAGGCTGTTGAGATTCCGGAGAAGGTCGGGAGTTCGGCCGTCATGGACTTCATGGTCAGCTACCAGGGCGACCGCAAACGAATGGTGGCCAACAAGAAGTCTCTCATCGACTCCAAGCTGAGGGAATATGCCGGAGACGTTGACATGGAAGACATCGAAGACTCCATGAAAATACCGGACGACACCCCCACAATCGATGATGTGCCGACCCAGGCCGAGATCGAGGAGGCAAGGAGTCGTCCCCCGACCACCATCGAGGAGGCGCAGCGGGACATCCAGGAACAGATCAAGAAGAGCACACGCAAGCCCATCCCGATGAACAGGCCCATCAAATCCAAATAATGACACAAAGGAAAGGCCCACCGACAGAGATGCAGCAGGACTTCTATGTTGAGTGGGCCAAACTTAACTTCGACCCGAAGAAGAAAACCCTTGCCGCAAAGAACGCTGGATACAAGGAGCCGGCCCATGCTGCCTCGAGAGCCCTCCTGTCCTCAAGGGCAAACGATCTCCTCCGGTTCACGATGGACCGGAAGGGGCTCACCCTCGGGGTCGTTATCGACAAGATGAAGGTTCTCCTAAATGCCGTGAACTACAAGATCAAAGACTCCCTGACCGGGCTTCCGGTTCCGGATTTCGAAATGCAGTACAAGGCCGTTGAACTGGCTCTCCGCGCCTGGAACGCCATGCCTCCCACAAAAATCGAGGTCGATAAAAGAGAGGTCAGCCAACACTTTATTTCTTTGCAGAAGATGAGGGAGATCGAGGAATACACGGGCAAGACGCTGATCGAGCATGAGGACATCATAGAGGGGGAGCTCATTGAAGAATCCCGTAGTTGACCTCTTAAGGGCCCTCACCCCAGGCAATCTTCTGGAGGAGTGCAGGAGCCTTTTCTTCCTCTGTAAGTTCGTCCTCTCGGAGGTGTGGCTCGACAAGTTCAACAACATGGGGGTGATGCACAGGATTCTCTGCGACTACCTTGAGAGGCCTGACCTCCAAAGGAAAATCCTCACCTGCTTCCGTGGTTCCTACAAAACAACGATGCTCATGGGCTACATCGTCTGGCTCATGATATGGTCGATCATCAACAAAAAACCAGTCTCAGTCGTTTACAATACGGCCTCTAAAGATAACGCCGAGGCTTTCAACCTGGACGTCCGGAACATGATCCTTGAAAGCAAACTGATCAAGCTGATGCTCCCCTGGTGGCCCACGAAGGCGGCGGACTTTGACAAGTGGTCGAAGTGGAAGGTCCAGTACAAGTGGTTCAGGTTCGACGTTGCCTCCCTCGACACCCGGCAGGTCTCCCGGCACTACACCGTCATTATCAACGATGACCTTGTGAACGATGACAACGCTTTCTCAGAAACAGAGAGAGAAAAGATCAAGAGGAAGTGGAAATATCAGAAGTCGATTCTGACGAAATACAAGAAGCTAAAGGTCGGGATGGAACTCGAGGTCGGGACTCCCTATCACAAGCATGACCTCATGGCCGAGCTTCTGCTGAAAAAATCAACCTACGTCAAGTGCATCATTCCTTATGAGATCGACGGAGAGTTGACGTTCCCGGAGATGTATACCTGGGAGGACTTCGAGGAAATCCTTGAGGACCAGGGTCCGACAATTTTCTCCACTCAGTACAAGCTTGTTCTCCTCGATGAGCAGGACGTTATCTGCAAAGAGGAATGGCTTCAATCCTATGAGTCGCTTCCCCGAAACAGAATCCGCGTGATCATGGTTGATCCGGCCGGAACCGAGAAAGAGAAGTCGTCTGTTACGGCCATCATGGTGGCTGACTTCGATGAGACAGGGAACATCGATATAATCTACGCCAAGAAGCTGAAGGTCACTCCCTTCAAGCTCATTAAAGTTCTGCAGAAACTCAAGAAAGCCTTCGATCCTGATCACGTCTGCATGGAGCTCGAGAAGTACAGCATCACCATCAAGAGTACGGTTGATCATTTTGTTGAAGATTTAGACATAGAGCTTGTTTCCCATGGGAATAAGCCCAAGCCAAAGAGAATCGCAGTTCTCCAACAGTGGTATGAGACCGGAAGGATTTTCCATAACCCGAGGGGGCTCCCCGATTACACGCCTGACCTCCTGGATTATCCGGACGTCAAAGACACGGGAATCATTGAGGTTGCGGCATATCTCACTCAGATCCATGAGAAGGCCCCATCGAAGTATAGAAGGGAATATGAGCCCGAGGTTTCCTCCGGGTTCGATAAAGAGTTCGACGAATTCCTAAAATTACAGGGAAACTTCAAAGAGGAGGAGTTTTACGATGCGTATTTCTAAACGAGAGAGGCGAATGAAGAGGATTCTTACTGAAACCCTGATCGAAGCTGCGGCTCCGGAGGTAAATAGCCTCAGGGAGGCTGTGGAGGCCCTCAGTGTGGTGATGGAGACGGGTCTCGACAATCAAAACAAGATGATTTCGGCCCTTATCAACAGCCAGTCGCGCGTAATGGCCGCCACAACCAAACTTTTCGAGTCAGCGTCCGAACTTTTCGCCAAGGAAAAAGAGGCCGTGGAGCGACATATCCAGCTATCCCAGGAAGCGGTGAAGCCTACGGAGTTTGACGACAGATTTTAGGAGGCCTGATGGCCGAAGAAAAAAAAGCAAAGAAAGAAACAAAAAGCCTCAACATCAACACGGAGGTTTTTAAAACCAAGTCCCTAGAAGAACATGCCACCTGGGTTGCGTCTCAGTACACCGCGCACCCTGTCGTAAAAAACCACCACGGCATCTGGAAAGAGCTGATCGCCTGGGCCGAGGGAGACCAGTTCTCCCTTTGGAGCACAAAAGACAGGGCCGTCAAGTCTGTCCCCCTCAATCGCCGGAAAAAGCGCATCGTGATCAACCTCATGAAGCCTCTCGTTGAAACCATCGAGGGGAAACTCAACATCTTCCATCATGTCGTGGGCGTTCCGAACAGTGAGGAGCAGGGAGACATCTTCGGAGCCGAGGTTGCAACTAGACTTATCGAATACAACGACTATACCGCTGACCGTGGACAAATCCTCGAGGACGGAAAGTACGACCTCACCCGAACGGGGCAGTATTGCGAGAGGTGGTACATCGATCCAAGCGTGAAGTCGAAGGCGGCCATCCTCGGGAAGAACAGGGAAATCGTGACCACCCATGACGAGGAGGGGGAGGTCGTGGGAGAGCTTATTCCCATCTTCAACGTGAGGCCTGACCCGACCGCCAGGACTCCGAAAAAGATGCGGTGGATTATCGAGTTTAAGGAAACAACCAGAGACGAACTCCTTGACCTGCAGGGAGTCACCAATGAAATCCTCGACGATATTAAGGATGCCACCGGTACCGGAGACAAGCACTCCGGAATGAACGTCGATGCCCACGATCGCGACAAGGACCAGGAGACATTCGTTATTGCTGAATATCATGAGAAGCCAAGCTCGTCCTATCCAAAGGGGAGGCACACAATCAGTGCCGGGAATACGGTTCTTTATGGAGACGTGAACAAGAATCCGGATCACGAACTCGGCTATTATTTTTACTTCTATCACAAGACCCCGTATAGCTTTTGGGCCAAGGGTCCGCTTCATTTTGTCCAAGACATCCAGAGGGAATTCAACCGCATGATGTCCATGATCAGCGAGCACATCGAATCGTGGCGGCCGAAGCTGGCAGTCGGGTCCGGTTCTCTCAAAAGGATTCAAAGCCTGACCGTTGACCCGTTCGAAATCGTTGAGATTGATTACTCGAGGGGCGAACCGAAGCCGATCTCCATGCCCGAACTCTCCGCCCAGGTCGGAGCCTTTAGGGACTTCCTCCAGTCCGCGATCGATCTTGTCAGCAACATCCATGAGGTCAGCTACTCTCGCCTTCCGCAGTACGCATCCAGGGCCCCCGCCTCTCTCTACTCCATGATGCTCGAGCAGGAGAACATTAAGTTCACCCCGATGCTTAAGAGGATAAACACCACACTGGAAGACTCAGCGACCTATCGGCTGAAACTCATGGACAAATGCTACAAACACAACCGCATGGTGAAAATCCTCGGTAACGTGAGAAAGAGCCGGCTGGCTTATTTCTCCGCTACGGACCTTAATCACAACTTCGACGTCCGGCTTGAGGTCGGGGTCAGCCTTGCCATGAGCCCTACTATCCAACAGAACATCCTGCTTTCCCTTTGGGATCGTGGGATCCTCGCCGGGGAGGACAAGGACCTTATCCTCAAGTCAACAATGCTCGGGACAGCAGAACCCGAACTCCGGGCAAAGATGGTCGATACAGAAAGAGCCCTAAGAGAGAACCAGTGTTTCCTCGAAAACGACTGGAGAGGGGAGGAGGAGAGGGATGGAGTCTTTGTCCTCAAGCATGACAACCACGACACTCATCTTCAATATCACACGAACCTCCAGAAATCTGAGGAGGCCCAGGAATTCAATGACGAGACCTGGACGGCTCTCGATCTCCACATTGAAACACACCTGGCTTTCCTGATGCTGGAGGCTCAGCTTGGAGGAGGAGCGGGAGGAGCAATCGCCCCAGGAGGGGTAGGGACGCCTCCCTCGCCAGGAGGAATGGGAACAACACCCTACGGTATGCCAGGGGGAGGGATGGGACAAGAACCCTCTATCTTTGAAGCGCAATAGGGTGTAATATAAAAAACAAGGAGTAACTTATGCCAGACAAAATCGAAGGCGAGCAGCCCATTGACCAAGAGAAGGTCGAGCCGAAGGCTGATCCAAAGGAAACCAAAGAGAAAGAGCCCGAATGGGCTGTGGACCCTTGGAACGTCGGCAAAATGGAAAAGTATCTCGCTGAGGCTGATCTAGCGGCGGGCTCTGCCCCCAAGAAAGAACAGCCAAAAGAGGGAAAGCCCTGCGAATCCTGTCCTGACGAAGCAGACCTCAGTCGGTACGCAAAGGAAGATGGAACGAAACCGATCGACGTCATGAAGGTGGGGGACAAGGAAATACCGATCTGGACACGCGAGGATTATCACAAGGTCGCCAAGGAGACACCGGGAGCGGGATCAAAGCCAGGCGATGAAGCAATCCGGCGTGAGATCGATGAACGCCAAAACCAACTCAATCAACTTGCGGGCCCGCTACAGGAGTTTCTTAAGCTCGCCCGGGAAGGCAAGATTCCTGATGTCAAACCCAAAGCCGGGAAAGACCTGGAGAATGTGGATGAGATCGGGGACCTGGACTTCATGGACGATGAAGTGAAGGCCGTCTTCACGAAACAGCAAAAACTTCTGGACTCCCAACAAAAAGAGCTTTCAATCCTTAAAACAAAGCTGAACGAGCGGGACCAGGTTGACACACAACATTATGTTGAAAAGCAAATCTCCGACATGAACACTCATTTTGTTGAGTTAAGGAAGACAGTGCCTTTCGACGAAGTAAAATCCACTGATGGAACCAATATTACTCAAACGCTTTATGCGGGAGCGGTCTCAGTTCTGGCTAATCTCGACATGGCAAGGCAGGCAAAAGACCCATCATTCAAGGCAAGGGATATACCTGCCCTCATGTCGGAAGCGGCTAAACAAATGAACGCTGTTGAGCTCCACTATAGAAAGAAGTTTTCAGGAAGCGGGGGCGGAGAATCCCCTGCGACGATAACAAAAGAAGCTCTCAAGGAGAAGAACGCCGATCTCTTCAAAGAAATCGGACAGGACGCTATCGCGGCCTACTTCAAAGAGAACACAGACGGGCGGGCCCCCGTGGTTAAGTCCACGCAGAGGGAGGCCAGCATGTCCGCGAAAGATGACCCCAAAACCTATAAGACCACCAGGGAGGCTATCGAGGCCGCCATGGGTGACGATGAGGTTGGCCAGGGTCTCAGCGATCTGAGTGAAAGGTTCCGCCAGGGTATATAAAATCCTACAGGAGGAACCATGAGCGTTTTCGGTCCATATACCGGATCATCCGGTACGGACAAACTTTTTCTTGAATATGTCATGCCCGGCATGACAAGCCAACTCAGAGAGGACTCCAAGCTCTACGACCGGTTCAAGACGAACTCCCAGGACTTAAAAGGGAAATACGCCCTGTTCAAATGCAACACGGCAAGTCCCAAGTCCTTCCGGCCCTCGAGCTCCACAACCCTTCCTACCGCACAGCAAGGAACCTATGACGAGTTCCTGCTTTTCATGAAACGAGGCGGATACGGCCAGCTTCAATTCGATGGCCTCGCCCTCGCCTGCGGAAAAGGAAAGGGTGCTGTTATGGAAATCCTCAGCGCCGAACTGGACAGCCTCGAGACCTATATGTCTCGGAAGCTGAATCACCAGTATTGGGGCGATGGGTCCGGCCGACTGGGGCAACTCAGCGCGGCAAGTTCGAACTCCACGACCGTTGTAATCGACGGCCCGCTTTTCGGACAGGACTCGAACGAATACACGAACCCGGCCGAATATCTCCATGAAGGGATGTTGGTCGACATTTACGATACGAGCGGAAACCTCGAGGTCGAGGAGGTGGAGATCAGCACGATCACGGATAACGGCGATGGAACCGCCACGATTGTCATGGCGGAGGCTGTTACAGCTTCGGATGATTCCTACATTTTCGATCACGATACGTATGCCGCAAGTCAGGCCATCGGAACAGGTGTGCCCCAGGGTCTCACTGGAATCATTTCTACTGCCGATCCCTACACAGGGATCACCGAGACCTCATTCCAGAACATCGACCGCGACACCTACACCTGGGCCAGAGCCCAGAACGTTTCCTGCGCCTCGGCCGCAATTTCAAACGTCAAGATTCTTCAGCTTATCCAGAAAATCGAGAAGTTCGGCACCGTTGGAGTCATGTTCACAAACGAAGTGATCTACCGATGCTACTATGAGATTTTGGAAGCCGACAAAACCATGCCGAATGATCCCGCTTTTTGGGGAGGCCTTTCGGGCATCACGTTCTACGGTGGGAAGAAGGGGAAGATCACCCTCCTCAATGACACCGACTGCCCGGATAATTCCCTCTATGCTTGGGACGACAAATACATCGAAATTTTCAGTCCTACCAAAAACGGCATGACGTGGCTCAAGGGCGAAAACGGAATCCTGAGAATGGTTTCGGGCAAAGACGAGTGGGTTGCCAGTTTGGTGAACTACTATAACATGGGGTCACGGAAACCTCAGGCTATGGGTTATCTCTCGGCGATCAAGCACGCGAGTTCATAAGGAGGAATGATATGTTTCAAGGACCTAACCAATGGATCAAAAAATTCCGCCTGGACAAGTTGCTCGACCTGACTGGTCATGCGGACCCCGATGTCGGACCCCAGATTCTCCTGAGGACGCAGCTCAAGACCGCAGACTATACGGTCAAACTGATTGACAGCGGGACCATCTTCACGACCTATGGTGATACGGGAGCCATTATTTTTACGCTCCCCTCCGTCATCAAGAAAGGCGTGTTCTGGCTTTTCCTTCAGTCGGTCGATCAGAACATGACCATTACCGCGGGGACGGCAGACACCCTCATCGCCAAGAACAATTTGGCCGCTGACGGTACGTCCCTCGTCACAAGCTCGAACAAGATCGGCGGGCTGATTCTCGTTTTTTGCGACGGGAACGCCTACCACGCAGTCAATCTCGGTCAGCACACAGAAACCGTAGTTGACGCCTAAACCGAAACACCGGGGGGGGGGCTTCGGCCCTTCCCCTTAACGCCCAGGGGTCAGGGTTCCCATGTGCAGCCCGCTCTGGGGAAAAGGAGAATAACATGGGACAATTAATGGGACAAGTAATCTCAGGTCGGCTTCGAGTGAAGTACGGCCTTGACTTCACTATAGCAGAAGCCAAATGCGACGGCCCCGAGATAAAATTCAAAAACGGGACCACGTTGGGATGTGCCGATGCGGACACCGCTCCGGAGATGGCCGGAAACATGACCTTTGCTTTTTCGGGAACGGCTGCGGGCCATCTTATCAATGCCAGTAGCATCGATGTTTCCGGTGGATATAACGTTCTTAAGGCCGGGTCCTACAGTTCCCCGATGCAACTTGGGGCGAGTGGGATACTTATGGTTCTTGAGGGGGTGACGCCCGCCGCTATCACAACCGGCGTTTCGACAATTACATGGGTGCTGGGAAGAACAGAAGGGAAAGGGGGGATAATTGCTGAGTCCGCCCTGGCCGAAGCGAATTGCCTGACCTCAACCGGGCCTACGGTCCTTGAAGGGTCGCAGTTCATGGCTTCTGTTGGAGCCAACGCTTATTTCTCCGGAAGCCTTAGCGGAGTAGATGGGATGTTTGCTCAATGGCTGAAAATCTATTGCGCAGCTTCATCCCATATCACCGGAGGGGCCGCTGTCCAATGGCTTGACGCCCAGATGGGGATGAGTCCTTCTGGAGGACTTTACATGCTAAGGTGTACGAGCGGAGGAGCCACTCCGGATTCAATCATCCTGATCGAGTCCAACGCTTCCGGTTATACTCAGTTCATCAAGTTCAACAGCGACATGAATGGGAAGTCTCCCATCGCCGCCGCCGTAGATACGGACGGAGGAAACTCCGACTGGAGCATCAAGGTTCTCGGGCCGACAGGAACACAGGGCTATATTCCGGTTTTTAATAGCCTTGCATAAAGCGAACAAAGGGGGGAGGTATATATACTCTCCCCCTTTTGAAATATCTTAAAGGAGATTGACATGAAATTATCAGGAAAGGAATGTTTGATTTTGCAGGGGATTTTCCCTGAAGGTGGAAACTTTTTGACGATTGACATCACAAAAGACGTCCTCAAAAAAGTCAAGCTTTCCCAGGAAGAAGGAACGTTAATCGAATTAAAAGTGGTGGGCAACCAGATTTACTGGAATGACAACAAGGAAGGCCTTGTATCGAAAGACGTCACGTTCACCAAGGCAGAGCTCGAGTACATGATGACGATCATCAACAAGATGGAGACCCAAAATCAGATCACCATCGTCAACAGCGACACCCTCAAGAAGATAAGGGCGGCTTCAACAGCGAAGGAAGAAGAAAAAAAATGAGCGACAAGGAAGACGTCAAGAATAAAAGGATCGAACACTTCAATGATCGTGCGAAAAAATTCATTGACGAAGGATACAGGATTATAGCCTTCGGAGTGAAAGGGGTGGAAGCCACCTGCATGATCCAGGAGTGCACCGACCTTGAGAGCCTAAAGGTTTGTGAGCTCGTCTTCCATGAGCTTGTCCCTCGAGTCAGCGTTCCTAAAGAGCCAACGCTTATTATCCCAGGCCGGAGGAATACACATTGAAAGCCCCTGAGTGGTTCCTCAAACAGCTCAAGGACCTTGGGGAATACTACCTTGTCTGGAATGAACAGAACCTCTATTGGGAAGTGAAGCACTCGCTCACCTTTGTCCGGTGGAGGGATCGCCTGGGAGAATTCCAACAGGTAACGGTAAACCCCACGGTCGCTGTTTTCAAAACCCTCAACGACGCGGCCATGGATGAACTCAAGCGCCGGCGCAAAGTGGCCGAGGAATGGGACTATACCAGCGACCCGCGTCGTTACTGGGAGCACCTCAAAAAACAAGAGCGTGAATCGAGACGAAAAGCTAAGCAAATGGGCAGAGAGCAGATGGCGGAAGGCTTAATGAAGATCGTCGAAAGGGAGCTCAATAAGCAGAAAAAGATTTTCACTTAGGAGGTCTCATGACCAAAGCTCAAATCCGGACGGCTGTCCGGAATCTTATGAAGGAGCAGTCTACGGATGCGGGGGCCCTCCTTGGTTCCGGCAATACGATGATTGACGACTTCATCGATGATGCCGCAGGGCTTGTTCTCCTCGACCTTATTAAGCAACTCCCGACTAGGTTCACTTCAACCGAGTCAATCTCCCTGGAGGCCGGCACAGCCAACTATGATCTCACCGCGACGTGGATGACGATTCTTGATATTTTAAAAACCGTCACGGGCCAAAGGCCAAGGCCAATTCCATACGTCGAAATCCAGGAAAAGGCTGACATCGAGATCCTCCACGGGCATACGGCCGCAGACCCGAAAGGGTTCACCCTGATCGGGAAAACGATCTATTTCTATCCGACGCCATCTGAGGATAAGGACGATTATTGTACGGCATTATTTCATGTCGCAGAAACCGAACCGCTTCCGGATGCAGGCCCGACCTACATTCCCGCCATCGCCCACCGCTGTATCGTCTATAAGGCCTGCGATTTGGCCGCCGTCATGTCGGACGCAAAGACGAGCCCGTTTGAAAAACTGTATGAACGAAGGATTGTAAAGTGCATTGAGATTCTCGGGGCCCAGGTTCATCAACCTCGATTCCTGGGTGGCTCTTTTATGGACAGGATTGTGGGGGACGCCAGGGACCCCGCCTTCTTTGATTTAACAGGAATCATCGATGATTGACAGCACCCCTTTGACGCAAATCCACTTTGAGCCCACTGGTGGTGTCAACGAAGTTGCGGCCGTCACAAAGGTTCCGCTCACCGCTCTAATCGAGATGGAGAACTTCCGTCTTTCTGACGATGGGGCGAGGATCGAGAAAAGGGACGGATCGGCCAGTGTCGCCACCGCTGCAACCTTCGGCGCGAAAAAGATTTTCGCCTATCACACATACTACGACGGAACCCCGGCGTTCTGCCAGCTTGTCGTGACCGAGGAAAAGGTATGGAGGAAGATCGCCGCCGGAAGCTGGGCTGCGATTCATACCTGGGCCTCAACCCTGGACCACCCGGTTCGTCCCCTGGAGATTCAGGACAAACAGATCATCGTCACCGAAATCGAGAACATTATGATCCTTCCGGACGGGACGAAAGTACAGCTTGGGATCACTCCCCCCTCTACGGCGATCGCCCTTGCTGAGTCCTATGATTCCACCCTGCTCGATGAAGACATGGCCGTGATCACGGATTGGACCGATGATGATGACGGCGCCGGGGCAAGCACCCAGGCCACCTATGACAGTCGGTCCACCATGAAGCTCCTCAATACAGGAAGCGCCGGGGATCGTGCCAGGAGGTACAGGACTGTTTCCAACATTGGAGCAAAGTACACCGCCGAAGTGACGATGTATATTGCCACGAACGGAATCTATCAGGACGGAAATTATTTTGAGATCGCCATCTACAACGGCCGCGTGAGGGCCAGGGTCAGGATCGACACGAAGGACGTCTACGTTTATTCTGGGGCCTACTGGGTTTCGGCCGGATACAAACCAAAGGAAGACGAGTGGGTTACTTGGAGAATTCACGTCAACACCGAGGACCCGGATGACGAGTTCGCTGAGGTCTATGCCGGGAATGAATTCGTTTGCCAGCTTTACGTCTCAGATAAAGATGAGACAAACGTAGGGAAGGTCATGGTCCATCTCTACGGGATTACAGTCGCTACAGAGGCCTATATTGATTCGATAAAAATTGGGGATTCGAGCTCCGGTATGCTCAACGGACTTTACCGTTATGCCGTTACATTCTTCCGAGGCGGGAATTATCCGAATGAATCAAACCCCCTTAAAAGCCTTATCGGAACACCCTCTCAAACAGGAAGCGGAACGGACGATTTGACCGTGAGCTCGGATTCCTCATATACGGGGTCAAAGGACAGAACCATCCGGGTTACGATCGATGGCACCACCCCGGACACGATGAAGTGGTCAGAAGATGGGGGGACCACCTGGAATTCAACAGGCATCCCTCTGTCCTCAACGATGTACCTGAGTTACGGTGTCATTCTGGCCTGGGCCTCGACAACCGGCCACACCCTCAATGACTATTGGGACATCTCCTGTGATGCCTTTGTCGCGGCGGCCTGCCACCAAAAGGTCACTATCACCAGCATACCTGTTTCGAGCGATGCCCAGGTCACGGCTCGGCGCATTTACAGAACGGTGTCGGGAGGGACGGCCTATTATCTTGTGGCAACGATCAACGACAATACGACCACCACCTTTGTCGATAATATCAGAGATGCTGTTCTCGGAACCGATATGCGTGAAGACCACGATATTGCCCCCCTCGGGAAGTACGCAGAATGGTGGGACGATGCCCTCTGGATTGCCGATCAGGACGAGAACATCACCTATCACAGCCGGATTAATTATCCGGACGCTTTCGACATTTCAAGTAGGTTTGTGAGCGCAAGGGACGGCCGTGGCCATGATAAGATCACTCAGATTCTCAACTATAAAACATACCTGTTCGTTTTCAAACGCCACTCCATCCAAATGATCAGGAAAAAACTCACAAGCTACTATGGGATTTACGAGGTTTGCAAGGGATACGGGGCAATCGCTCCCTGGAGCGTCATCGAGGTCTACGGCCTGGTCATGTTCCTTTCTCACCGGGGATGGGAAGTGTTCAACGGGTGTTCCGCCATCGAGGACGAGTTCAGCCGGCCGATCCTCCCGTTCATAAAGACTATCGACAAGTCCAGCAGTAAACTCGAGTACATCTCAACGGGCCACCTTCACAGCAGGTCCGAGGTGTGGCTCGCTATCCCGGACAGAAAGAGCAGCGCCGCCGATAAGGTCGCTGTCTGCAATTACGGCAAGGGGATATTTTATTATTTCGATTTCCCGGAAGTCCCGAGCACGCTCAATGAAATCACCGACAGTTCGAATGACGTACAGCTTGTGATGGGATCTCGGGATGGAAACGTTTTTACCTGTGACTCGGGCTTGACGGATGCCGGAACGAGCATTTCTGCGAAGGCTAGGATTCCCTGGACGACCTTCCACAAATATGCCCAGGCCAGGCTTTTTGAGATCGAGTACGAACTCCCCGCAGACTATAATCTCACCGTGAATTTTTACGTAAACTTTGAACACGCCGCGCAGAGGACGGCCACCTTTGCCGGATCCACGCCGGCGACAGTTACCGACAGGTCGATCCGGCTCCCGATTAAAAATTTTGCAGAACTCGGTATCAACGGGAAGTATCACGCCATAAAGTTTACAAATGCCGAGGCCATTGGCTCTGACCTAAAGATCAACTGGTTCGATCTTTACGTAAACGTCTTCGCCCGGAAGCTAGAGGTGGAGGGAAACTGATGCCAACGCTCAATGAATACGAGGCGATCAAGTCCGCTGTGCTCAATCAGCAGGTTGCCCAGGACATCACGCCTCAGAGCCCATTTTCTGATCAGTCCATCAATAACTGTGTTTTGAATGACGTTGCCGGCTATGACCTTGCCGATAGGGTCGGGCTCCCCGGAGACAACCTAAAAATCACCATCGATGACGTTGACGGAATGACATACCTGAAACTCGACGACACCGACAATACTTACAAGGGGAAGGCCGGGAAGTTCCCGATGGTCAAGGATGGCGAGGACGGTCTCGAATTTTCAGACGGCGGAGGGGAGAGCCTCTGGAAGACACGCGGTCGCCATATCTACAACAAAAACTACCGGGACGGCTGTGTCGGGATGGGCACGAACGATCCGAACGAGGACTACAAGGCTCACGTCGAAGGAGACTTCCTGACCAGGGCTGCCGCTTCCGGAAGTGAAGTGTGGTCCGATGTTGTGGGGAGAGATTAATGGCCGTTCCGTATCGGGAATTCACCCAGGCCGATGACGAGATCGAGCTTCTGGCGGCCCACTGTACCGACCCGGACGATAACTCTTACAATCTTTATACGGATTGGGAGGACGCGAATGATGCTCCCGCCCTGAAAATCGGTGGCAAGAAAAACGCTTCCGGATATGAACTTTGGTGCCTCAATATCAGGCCAGACGGAGACCTTGTTTCCGGGGCCGACGTCGGATGCTTTGCGAAAATAACGGCCACCATGACCCTTGAATTGAACAATCCGTCACTCTTGACGTTTCGGAGTACGAGAGGGATTTGCAACACAGTCTGGCATCCAACCTTAGTGACCGGTAGATATTATGATGGGTCGAACATATGGGCCACCTACCCGATCTACGCCAACAAAGAATACGAAGTTAATGTATATGGCGATACCGATGTCACCGTGTCGGCTCTTCCAAAAACGCTTACGGTTTACTGCCCGGCTTGCGAAGCGGGCGCAGGGAAGGTCTTTTTCGGTGGAGACCCAACGGGGTCCGGATACCAGTATGACGACGACCTTTTTGATCGAGGGTTTTGGTTCAGGCTGTCGAATTACGTGAACTCAGGCGGCGATCACTTTATAACGAGTTGGAGCGCCGGCCAGGAGTTCTCTCTTTATCTCACGGTCTTCGTCGCTCGGGTTTATTACTTCAACCCCGTTGTTAGCGCCGTCAGCCTGACCGAGCTAAGTGCGGCCGGAGGGGAAACGATCGTTCTTACTGGCCTTGGGTTTGATAACGCAGATGCCGACATTGAAGAAGGATCAACCGTTTCTCATGGGGCATGGGTGGATGATGTCTATGAGATAGACTTCGAGGGACAGGAAGGACAGGGAACAACCACCATCAAGTCCGCAGATTCAGACTTCACGATCGACAGCAACGCGCAGATCACGCTCACAACTCCGGCTCTTTCCGAGGGGACCTATCACATGGTCCTCTATAAAAACCGGACCGCCGGCGGCCGGCACGAAACAGAGAGAATCGTCAAGGCATACGTCGGAGACTGGACCCTGACTGGGGCAGAGATGGTTGCCGGGACAAGGACGATCTTTACTGTCGCAGTGGGGACAGAGTTTGGGCGCAGATGGAGCTTTATCGACTCAACCCCGGCCCTTCAAACTCTATGGAAGATGAGTTCATTCACGGGCGTTCTTACTGGAAACCTGACGCTTGTTAATATGCAGACCGAGAGCACCATTTGGACCGCCAGGATCACTGACGACGTGCTCCGCCTTCATACCCAAGTGGAGGTGGAAACAGGGGTCCGCTTTGTGGATTCAGCCAGGGCTTATGCCGGGATCAAGGCCCCTGCCGCATACGCCTCATCGGTCGATTATAAGCTCCCCACGGCTGACGGAACGAACCTCCAGGCCCTTTGTACGGATGGAAACGCACAGCTTTCTTGGAGGAGTGTTGGGAACGTGGCTGGTCCGCTTTCCTCTACAGACCATGCGCTTGCCCGGTGGGACGGGACAAACGGAAGGCTACTCCAAGACTCATCCCTGATTCTTACTGATGCCGGGCTCCTTTTGTTGGGCGAAACCATAAACACTTTTATGACGATTGGCCTGACCCTCAACCAGGCCGCGAATAATGACGAAATACTTGCCATGAAGTCCTCCAGTATCGCCCATGGATGTACGGACTTTGCCGAGACTGACACCTGGGGCCGGACGATAAAGCTCAACTTTACAAACGGGGGGCTCGGCCTAGATGGATTTGGAGCGGGAGCTGTCGGCGCCGCGTTACGTGGATATTATGGGACAGACAACACGGCCAAAACGACAGCGGCCCTGGCCTCCGTTAATATAATCGGCTATAAAATCAGCGGGACAGGGATCACGAACGCCGCGGCAGATCAAAATATTCTTGCCGTCCGGACACAAAGGGGGGGGGCCCTTACAACGGTTATGATTGTCGATGAGGACGGAGACATTTACTACGACGGAGCACTCACCAATTATGATGATTTCGATGACGCCTTGGCCTGCCGGGATGCGAAGGAAATGCTTTCCGGGGGGCTTAGGGGGTTTGTGAAATACAACAGAAAGGCTCTTGAGGAAATGGGGGTCGTTTCTGACGGAGGCTTCATTTCAAACAAGGGCATAACCGCTCTCATGCTTGGGGCGATCGCGCAGTTGAGGGAAAGAAACGATAGGTTAGAATCGCAAATTTTGTTACTACAGGAGGCTAGAAGTTGAACAATGGAAGCAATACTAAAACTGGCACTAGAGGGTGGCCCAACGGTACTGGCTCTTTTAGGTGTAATTCTTCTTATCCTGATGATGAGGTCGATGGTGAAGAAGCCAAAGTGCAACGACACCCGATGCCTGGAAAGCCCGGCCATGACCACCATGCACCTAAACTCCATTCACAACAGGGAGGCCCTGGATGCCCTGGCCACAGCGCAGGTCGCACAAAACAGAGAGATGATAAAGCAAACCGTCTGTCTAAAAATAATCGCCAGAAACGGAAAAGGAGAGTTGTTTGACTTTGAGGAATAAACACAATGATCGACCTCAATTATCAGATTAAAAACCTTGACACGGGCGAGGTTATCGCCCTTCCTAGCGGGAAGCCGTACACGCTGAGACAGGCCCTTCTCGCGGCCTTGGGGAACGAATACGGAGGAACCCAGAAAATAAAACAACAGATGCACAGGGTCGCCACGAAGATTCGTGGGGTTGACAGGCAGCTTGATCTATCAGAAGATGAACTTGGAATCGTCGAGATTTCTATTGGCAGATTCTTTAGTGCCCCGATGATCTTGGGGCAGATATGGGACTGCCTGGGAATAGAAAAGGAGGGAAAATGAAGTTTACAAAGCATTGGTTTTTTGGTGTCAACAGTCTTTGGGCGAAGTTTTGCCGCTTCATCGGAAAGGAAAGGTGGATCCACAAAAGGCCGACCGTCACGGTGGAGTGTTGCCCTCGGTGGGGGACTAACCCTGAGACGGCCCAGGGGGGAACGGACCTTTGCCGTAATCATTACGGAACCCTTGTGGATGTCGAATTTTTGAAAGGTAAAGAGCCGGCAGACTGCCCACTCAACCACGTTGTTTTGACAGAGCGGCCCGTCTGTCCGCTCACGAAGTACAAGAGGAACCACTGGTGTCCAGACGCTATCAAGGTGCTGATGTCGGACGAAGAATGGACGAACCTTGCCTGGTGCGCCGTCCACAAAAAGCCGGTCACGCCTGAAATACCGAAGAAGGTTCCCGCAGTCCTGAGGGTTCCCCAGATCGTGAGAGAACTCGGCTACCCTGTTTTTGCATCGGCCACCTTCATCCCGGCCTACGGGAACATTGAGGACAAGTATCTCGACAGGAAGAAGTTCAACGAGGAAATCCTCGACTTCCTTTGCGAGGAGGCGATCGACAACACGGACCGCATCTTCTTCATGGGAAACTGGGAGAACAACGTCAACAAAAAGCTGAGCTCTCCGTACATGAAAACGGCCGATGGAAAATATGACCTCAAGACCTGGAATATGGCTCACTTCGACAAGATCAAGAAGGACATCGCAGAGAGAGCAAAGCGGTTCCGGTTCTCGATCATCACCCTCATCGACAACTGTAGCACGCACGTCAACGTTCCCGGCTTTTGGTCTACCCATCCCTGGAATGGCGACTGCAACGTGAACGGAACCTCAAGCTGGAGGCCCTCCGTCTATCACTTCTATGAACCCGAACACCAGGATAAAAAGGGGATACCCGAATCCTGGAAGCGCATCGAGGAGTACGTCCGGCGGGTTGTTGCAGAGCTCTACAGTGAGTTCTACCCCCTCATCGGATTCGAGATTTGCAACGAAGGACAGGGGGCTCACGACCTTCATAAGCTGATCCGGGGATGGCTGAAAGAGGGGGGAGTTGAGGAGAACTGGCGCGTCCTGACTTCCTTCGATGGGGTGTACGACGAGTTCTACAAAAAGGAGATGGACTTCCTGAATTATTCCATCCACGGCATCGATTCCCTCATCGGATTCGAGGAAAAGAAAAAACTCGTTTTGAGTGGACATAAATTTCTGGCCTCAGGAGACGGCACCAAGCCCGACTACGAGAGGCCGAGGGTTTACAAGGAGCTTGTGTACCAATTCCTCTTGGACGGAGCCCTCGGGTTCGAGCTCAATGAGCGGTTCTATTGGCACAACAAGTCTGTTTTCAAAATCGCAGACCTCGACAAAGAGGTAATGAAAGCTGTCGGTGAAGGGCTCAGGAGGTGGGCTCAAGAAAAGCTATAAATCAACGGAGGTTGATATGGACATCGGCACAATTTTGGCCTTGGTTATGGCCGGGATGAGCATGTTTGGGAAGAAGCCTACCCCGGAGTCACAGCAAACCACGCAGGAGACAACCACAGAAACGCCCCGTATGGGCTACCAGAGCCCGCTGACGGGCATGATGGACATGGGGATGGCCGAGACCCTTCTCAAGGGCCTCGGGGCTTACGGTAACTGGGGAGGACAAAACATCGCCTCACCCTGGATTCAGAAGATGCTCGACGCCCTCGGGACTCAGTGGCCCGACGTTCTCCAGAACGCAACGACACCTGGGAGAAACCCTAATGCGATACCGGGACCGAAGACGAAGCTCCCGCTGTTAGGAGCTTAAGATGTCGTACTTCGGACAAAGAACATTAACGGCGGGAACCGCAACTAATCCGGTCGATCCAACCACTAGCCCGACTGGACTTGGGGACAGGACTAAGCTCCCTTCCGGCGAACCCGAAGCACCGATCCGGGAAACGGGCTGTCCGGACGGCTATAAGGGCCAAAACGTTCAACAGGCGGACGGGTCGTGGGCTCTCCTCTCTCCGTGTAGGGCTGGATTCAAGCCAAAGAAAACCCCCTCCGGGGTAGTTTGGTGTTGCCCGGACGGAGGCGAGGGCGGCGGAGAAAACGGCTCTCCTTGCGAAGGTGGATACAAGGGCCAGCAGGTTAAAGGAACAGACGGCAACTGGCACCTCCTTAGTCCCTGTAGAGATAAGCACAGCGCCAAGAAAGACTCAGCCGGAAACATTTGGTGCTGTCCTGAAAGGACCGAGCCTCAAGGGTGCGAGGGTGGACATCCGTTAGTCGGCACGTCTCAATGCGGGGAGGGGTTCCAACTCAAAAGAATCAACGGCTCTCCCTGGTGCTGTCCTACGACACCCCAAGGACAATCCTGTGAGGGCGGATACAAGCTGGCCGACAACCCCCTTCTTCCGGAAGGCGGGTCTCCGTGGGGCGAAACCCCAGGCTACAACAGGAATTTGGCCGAGGGTCACTGGGTTTACAAGGACGGCCAGTATTACAACGTGAACGATGTCATCGCTTTCCAAAACGGAACAGGCCCGGCGCCAACGTCTCTCGGCACTACGGCTTGTCGAAAAGGCTATGCCAAAAAGAGCATTAACGGCGAAGACTACTGCTGTCCCGAAGCCGGGCCGGGGCCAGACCCGGGTGACGAAGACCCGGATGCGGGGAAATGGTCCTTCTCCCCTGAAATGCAGGACTTCTTCAAGAACCTCATAGGGAGGGGACAGGAGTACCTGGCTCGGAGGCCGGGATATTCAGATCCCATGATGTCAAAGATGTTCGGGAGAGACTTCGATGTTCTTCGCCAACAGGGAGCAAACAGAACGAGTGAGGCAGAAAACTTCCTCTCCTCCCAGGGGCTCCTGGGAACCGGGGCCGCAAAGGACGTGATGGGGGATACCGCTTGGCAGACCGAGCGGGGAATTGGAGACCTTATGCGTGACCTTGCTATCTCGGCCGAGGACCGGAAAAGAACGGATCGCGCGGACTACACCGACATAGCGAATCGGATTTTCGGTTCCGGGATGAATTTCGAAACGATTGGAGAACAGCTCAACGCCGGCCGGAGGGGAGAGCAAACAGCTTATGTGGCTATGCTTCTCCAGTATCTCACTAGCCTCATGTCGGGCTGGCAATAGGAGTAAACAATGGACATCTCACAAATAATCGATATGCAAATGCAAAAGGCCGGGCAACCGTTGATCTCGAAATCGACGTCAACCCTCACTCCTCCACAGAATAACTTCGATATGTCTATCCTTCCCCTGTTGATCATGGCGATTATAGGAGGAGGAGGAGGAGGCGACAAAAAAGGCCTCGGCCTTCCGGGAAACGAGTCATGGTATGGAGTAGACGGCGGGATGGGTGTCGGGCCCGGGTCTAACAGTATGACCCCGATGGGGCTTTTCAATATGCTGTCCGGGATCGGTAAGCAGTCTTACTAAGGGGGCGCTATGGCTTTAACTGTTAATCCTCAAAACTGGAACGAGATGATGAAGGGACTCACCGAGTTTCTTCTTCAACAAAAACTCATGAACCAACGACAGCGCGGTTCTATGGACCTCCTAGAAAAACAACAGCAGGGCTCTATGGGCATCGTCCAGGAACAGAACAAGGGCTACAGGGAGAACGAGCTCCTCCGGCACGAAAACATTATAAAAACCATGAGCCAAGACCTTGCCGATAAAATCACGCTTATGCCCGTCGGCCAACGCCTACAGGTGCAGGCTCATATAGCGAAGTCAAAGGGGGAGGACCCAACCCCGTACATCGATGAGCTTCGGGGCTTAGTGACGAATGAAATCTCAGGGGCTCAGGGCCTTTTGGGTGGAGCCTCGGTGAAAGACTTGTCTCCCGAGGAACAGTCTGCCCTCAGTTATCTTGAGGAGGCGACCATCAAGACAATCCTGGGTGATCTCGGGGCACAGGCAACGCTTCAAAAACGAGCCGACGAGATCACAAAGCCGACCCTCGCAGCGCAAGATCGACAGACGGACGTGCGGAAATACGGTACTGACGTTGAGGGATACAAAGCCGAGACCGACAGGATGAAGCTCATCGAGGAGACTAAGGCCGGGCCGGGAGCGACAAAGGGGGGACCCAAGCCCTCGGATTGGAACAGCCTCTATGATCGCCTCATGGCTGACGAGAAAGAGCTCGTCAAGATGATGAGCGATCTCGAACTCGACAATATCGGGGGGGAGATGAGCCCCGAAAACAAGCAGGAGTACGACTCTCTCTCTGGAGCCCTTGCAAATATCCAGGCTCAGAAAACGGAGATCATGAATTCTTATCGGTCGTCTATGGGCCTACCTCCCCTCTCCGGGGCGGCCGTTGCCCCTCCGGGAGTGGGCGCTGATGCTGGTGCCACTCCTGAGCAGACCCTTCAACAGACGGTTGAGATCCTCATGAGCAAGTACAAGTGGCCCTATGAGAAGGCGTACAGGAGAGCCTATGCTGCAATTTACGGAAAAGAGCCCGGAACAGAAATCAATCGCTGAGAAGATCGCTGACAGCCTGGCCGCTGAAGCGTCCCTTTCGTTTCCTGGCCAATACCCACGTGGAACTGGCGACCTTGCAAACAGTAATGTACTGTTGGGCTCATTCAGTATTAACGGGAAAGTCTACGTTCTCCCCACAATGGAAAATGGTAAAAAAATCTACGACCCGGCTTCCGTTGCCCATGGCTATGGCCTTGAGAAATACCCTCAGTTTAATTCTGTAAAAGAAGCGGAGGCTTGGATTCAGGAGAACCACGGGAGGGTAAACGAAGACGGTACCCTTTCTGGCCGCCCATTCAGTGGGGGGGCTCTACCTGATCCCGAAACTCTGGCCGCTCAACTGAACCAAGGATACCCAGAAATTGACGAAACAAAAGACCCGGAAAGCATAGCGCAACTCCTTGTCCAAAAGGACTACGAGGAGATGGGCGCCGCCCCGCCGGCAGGATATAAGGAGCTAGGCGGAGGCCTTCGTCAAGAGCTCCCCACCAAGGAAGTCAAAAAACACATGACCGACGTGGGCTGGAGTGCCTTCCAGAACCAGAAGCGTCAGGCGGCCGGTAAGGCCCTGGCGACTACAGCCAATACAATGCAGCGGTTCTGGGACTCTGCCACCCTGGGCTTTGCAAAGAAGCTTGGGGTCCGCCTCATTGAAGACGAAAACGTTCCCGACGACGTGTTGACCACAGTCCTTGGAGAGCTCGGTGGGTTTACCGGGTTCCTCGCGACGCCCATGAAGATCGGGAAGGGTGTCGCGGCCGTCATGGGTGGGCGACTGGCGAGGCTGGCGAAGACACCCAAGATCGCCCGTTGGCTCAAGTATGCGATCGAGGGTCCGACCGCCCTGGGTGTGGCGACGGCTGTCTCTGACATCCCCTCCCTCAGTAAACAGGTCAACGAGTCTGGAGATAAGATAAGCACCATCCAGACCATCGCCCAAAGGTTCGGAAGCGGCGCCGCCTTCGGTGCTGTTTTCGCTGTCACCGGCATGAGCGGGATCGCAAAGAGCAAGGTCGTCAATCAGGCCATCTCCCAGGTCGGGAGCAGAGTCCTCGGCAACCTCGTCGGCATGTATAGCCCCGAGATTCTAAAGGGGGCGGCCCTCACGAATGAGGAGCTCGGCCGCGCCTTTTGGGAAGAGCTTACCTACAGTTGGTTCTCAAGGAAGTCAACGAATCCCAAACGGATGAACGCCGAGATCGCCAAGTGGGAGAAGGAGACGAAGACCAAGGTTTCCCAAGCCGTCATTGAGCGTCTGGCCCGGCCCGAGGAGACTAGGAGAGCCGAGCCCATAGAGGAGGCCCCTGCGGAGGGAGTCGTCGGGCTTGAGGCGATCCCCGAAAACGCCCAAGAGAACGTGCTCAGTATCCTCAAATTCAACCGGTCGATGGACAAGACCTACATCACTTTCGACAAGATCAAGAGCCACCCCGTTGTCATGTCCGGAAGGGTCGAGGCAAAAACGCTAGCGGATTTTCTCGGCAAGAACGGGCTAAACGTGACAGGCGTCGAGGAGTGGCAGCGGACCCTTAAAGAGCAGGTGTCTGGCGAAAAGCCCGTGCCTGAGCCTGTGCCGGAACCCATCCTGCAGGACGCCTCTAGGCAGGGGCTTACTCCCGAGCTTGAGGCTCGTCTTCTTGGGTGGCGAGAGAAAAACACGGCCGACTACGCCGACATTGTTGACTTCGGTTTCGAGCTCGGGAAAAACCCTGACGACATCGCTGATTACCTCAGTAAGACAGGGATCGCGGTCACCGGGAGGGAGGAGGCTCCAAAGCCCGAGGTTCCTGGTGAGAGGGTCATGCGTGCGAGGAGGCAGATAGAGGGGAAGGTGGCAGAGAAAGAACAGCCAGCCAGGTTTGAGTTCGGAGAGAAGGGTCTTTCCCTTGAGCCTGAGCAGGCTGCCGATCTTCCGGAGGGAAGGTTCAATGAGTGGCTGGAATCCAGGATCGGCAAGGGAGTGCCGGCTCAAATAAGGGACCTCACGGAGGCGGCCAGGGCCCAAACGCTGAGGCACGTAGAGGGGCGCCAGGACTTAGCCCCGGAAGAAAGGCCTACAGAAGAACCGTCAACAGAGAGGGAAACCCCCGGCGTCTACCTCCAAAGATGGGCCGAAAAGTTTGGAGCAAAACCCTGGGAGATGACCCAGGCTGAGTTCCACGAAGTATTGAATAAAAAGTACAAAAAAAGCGGCGAAGCCTGGTATCTTCTCATAGAGAATGTCGGGCAAAGGACGATTGAGAGAGTGGGGTCCTCAAAGCCGTCCGACATTCTGGATCACTATATCCAGAAATACAACGTCACCGAGCTGACTCTTTCGTTATCCAAAGAACCAACGACCAAGAATTCTTTGGGAACCTATAGGCTTTATGAGTCGTGGTATGGCAAGATGACTGGCGAAATTTCTATCAATGAAGACGCGATCGCTTCGCTCGCCAATCGTCATGGTGTCAACAAGGATGCCTTGAGGGCCGGCGCTCTCCGCCACGAAATCGAGCACGCCCTTGACTTGTCTAAAAGAGACTACAATAGCCCTACTCAGGTAAAAGAATCTCCGTCCCCCGGCGACAGCCTCATTGGTTATATCAGAGGGTGGATGAAGGATCACTTCGCTAACTATGCTGCCTTTGAGACGGACTATCTCCACAGGAGCCTGGTCAGGGAGGCTGATAAGCTCGGCCTTAAAGTCCCCGATAACGTCAAGAGCGACGTGCGGAACAGAGACGCCGCGACATATATGGGGCGGGAATTCGATAAGCTGTTGGCTGACACCCTGGCAAAGATTACAGGAGAGAAAACCCTCCCTACCTTCGAGGAGGCCGACTCCAAGGCGAAGCGTGAGGCTGAGGATAGGGCGTTTGAAAAGACTCCGGAATACAAGGAATTCAAGGCTGGGAAGATCAGCGACCAGGTTGCTCGTTTAAGGTGGCGCCAACGGACAGGCCAAGAGAAGCAGGGGCTCCCTCCTCCCACAGAGAAGCCCCCTGGACAGGCTGAGTTGGAGTTCGGTGAGGGAGAATTCAAGAGCATAGACTTGCGTGAGAACAAGACGTTCTTCGAATGGAAAGACAAGCCCATCAAGGACATCGAGGCCAACAAGGAAAAGATTGGCTGGCATCTTTACCGTGAGCTTATCTCCCACAAAAAGGAGATGATTGAACTCGAGAGGATGAAGGCCTATGAGACCCCGGAGAAGGGCGGAAAGCCTGGGCCCGAGGTTCTCGATGACCTGTACGCAAGGAAGATCATCTCGGAAAAAGAATACAGAGACAGGCTCCGTGAACACTACGGCTATGACTCTATGGAGAAGGCCGAGGCTGAGATGGCCCAGGAAGCCGAGGCGAAAAGGAAGGCCCAGGCGGAGGTCCGCAGGGTTGAGCGGTATCGTGAACGAGGAGAGATGGCTCCCCAAAAACTTTACGAGCCGGAGAAGGTTAAGGAGCCCCCCAGTTTCAAGGACATTCGGGTTCCCTTTGATCCTGATGCGATCAGGCGTTTCCGGAACGCAGAGGGGAAGCGCATCCGTTGGCCGGAAGGATGGGAGAAAGGCTATCATCTGACCTGGGGGAGAGACCGTGTTGATCAGGCAGTCAAGGCCCTCCCGAAGGGATGGAAGTATCAGATTGGTCCAACAAACAAGGCCGACGTTTTTTGGGTGAAACTGGCCGGGTTCAAGGAAGGTGGCGGAGGAGAGATTCCTTCACCGAAAAAAGCCCTGAAAGAAGGCGGACTTCTTTTCCCGGTGGGTGAAGACATCTCCACCACTGTCAGGAAAATCCAGTTCGGTCAGACTCATTACGCCGTGAACGAAAAAGAGATTCCGGCAGACAGCCTTGAGGCTATCCGGAAGGCCATCACTCCTCAGGAAATACGGGACGCCCTCGCCATCGAGGAAGCCAAGATTGCCAGGGCCACAACAGGGAAAGCCCTACTCACTTCCCGTGAGGCGGCCGACCTTATGTCAAGCGTTCTCAAGGACAGGAAGGTCGAGCATGAGATCATGGTTGGAGAGAACGATGCCGGCCAAGCCCATGCCTGGATTCAGATCGACAGGAAGGGTTACGATCCAACGAGCCAGGGACTCGGCAGTCCGGGTGAATCGATTGCCTACTATCATCCGGTAAACGCTCCTCGAGGGGCTGATCCCCGGCTCATGGACGCTCTCCCCATCCTCAGGAAATGGTCTCGGCTTATCCCTCGTCAACACTGGGGCCCCATCGTGGAGGCCGTGGGCGACAGATGGATTGGAGGCAAGGCCAAGGACCTCACCCTCGAGCATTTTATAAAACGGGAAGCGAAGATGCTGAGAGAAAAGAGGCCCCCCGAAAGACTCGAGAGAGAGAAGGGAGACCTCGGTCAGGAGCCCGAGACTGGATTCGGTGAGGTTCCGGAGGGAAAAAGCGCGACGGCCGGGTATGTCGAAAAGGCCGGGGAGGAGGCCGAGCTTTCAGATGTGAGGAAGGCCGTATCTGAGGTGCTCGACAGCCTCTCTGAGAAGGACAGGAAAGTTGCCGAGGCTTGGGACATGACGGACAGGCAGCTTGGAGAGGAGCTCGGGGTGTCGCACACCCAGGCGAACAAGATGAGGCGTGACGTGTTCGACAAGATGCGCCGGAACCCGAAGGTCCAGGAGGCCGCTCGGCAAATGAGCGACAAGCTGGAGGTCCAGGAGGCCGGGGAGAAGGGGAAGGGAGACCCGAAGAAAGCCTACCTCAAGACCATCCATCGCATCATCAATATGCCAGAGTCTCTCCACTTCCAGGAGATTGAGGAACTCCCGCAGGGATGGAAGAAGGTCATCTCTGATTTCGGCAACAAGTTTGTTGACTTCAAGGACGAACTGCTCGAGAACTGGGCAGCCGGCTCGAAGAAAGCGGCCGACCTGATCAGGCTCCCTCAGTGGTCTAAGTTCTACCGCCCCCTGGCTGAGAAACTGGTAGACATGGAGGCTGAATCAAACCGGGTGTCTGACAAGTCTTTCCGTATGGCCCAGGGGTTCTTCACTCGGGACAAGGATTCGATTAAAAGGTTTGGTCGCGCCATCGAGAGGGAGGAGGAGATCAACCGCAGGCTCCGTCCGGAAGAACTTGCCGAAGAATACGATATGACCCCCGCAGAGGCGAAGGCTTTCATCGGGATGACGAGAGCCCTCGACTTCATCGCTAAGAGATGGGCTCCCCGAGTGATGCGCCGGGCCGGTGTTGACGAGCAAAGGATTCTTGAATACCTCAACAGCCTTGAGGCTCAGGGTGCTTACTGGCCTCACTTGAGATTCGGTAGGTACGGTGTCGTCACCAAGGGGATGAGCGCACAACGGGAGATGCCCTTCAAGAAACCTCCTACACTAGAGTTCACCGCCTTTGAGACGAAGCGTGAGGCCCAGGCATACGTCGATAAAGTAAAGTCCGCCGGCAGAATCGAAGACCCTCACGGGTCAGGTTATGACATCGACCCCTCCTCTGTGAAGATGGTTGATCTTCGGGACTACAATCGAGATCCTGCTACCTTCGTCAACATGATGCGGTATCTGCCG
>Ga0307378_10001178_pt1 | contig 43268 bp, 23 predicted proteins | sample UN1MG_FD_202238 | JGI IMG/M metagenome (GOLD analysis project Ga0307378, IMG submission 202238) | Soil microbial communities from Risofladan, Vaasa, Finland - UN-1 | ecosystem: Environmental > Terrestrial > Soil > Coastal area > Acid sulfate soil | place: Finland: Risofladan, Vaasa | collected...
GGCAGGCCATCCCCGAACTGAACCGGCCCGAGACGCTGCACTTTCTCCAGGTGGCACAGGCCACCGGCAGCCACCCGGCCCGCGTGCGGGCGCTGGAATCGCTGCTGGTCGACAACCACGCCATCCGGCTGATCGACGCGGTGGAGCGGGCCAAGGTGACGCTTTCGACGGCGCATTTCGCGCTCATCCGGCTCACCGGCGAGGAGATCGACGTGTGGCAGCCGCTCACCCGCTCCCAGTTCGAATCACTCATCGCCAGCGCGGCGCGCCGCATCGAGGCCTGTGTTCTGGACACGCTGGAGCGTTCGGGCCTGGAGGCGGGCGAGATCGACACCGTCGTCCGGACGGGCGGCTCGGCCCAGATCCCGTGCTTCGTCGAGATGCTGGGGCGGATCTTAAGCCCGGAGAAGGTCGTCCTGTCGGACGTGTTCAGCGGCGTGACGGCCGGGCTGGCGATTCGGGCACAGACGGACAGAGCCGGCACGTAATCGGGTTTATCCCCCCAAGAACCGGTTCCGCAATCCTGCAAACCGGGATGACTTGGCGACGAACCGCCGGAATATCTCCAATTTGGGATTCTCCGGATCAACTTCCTCCCACATCGCGAACCAACTCCGGGCTGCGTCCACGTTATCCTCTGCCAGGTACAGTTGGATGTACGCGCCACAGAATGAATCAAACTCGCTATAGTGCATCCGCTCGCGACGGGTCAGGGGCTCCAGCAGTTGACGGGCCTCCTCCAGTTCACCGCGCTCGATATGCCGCTCGGCCAGGCCGGTGCGCGCAAACAGATAGTCCGGGTGGCGCTCGTGGATTTGCCGGATCAGTGTATCCGCCTCCTCATCGCGTCCCTGCAAGCGAAAAGCGACAGCGAGGTTGTTGAGCAGGGATTTCTCCTCCGGGTCGTCAGCGAGCGCAAGGGCGAGCACGCGCTCTGCCCGCAGCCCATCCCCTTCGTACAAAGCCGACGAGGCCTCCTGCACCCAGCGCTCCACCTGAAGGGAATACTGGATCAACGGCTCGCCGTGAATCTCAAAACCCATAGTCAGGACCTCGCGCCACTCGCCCTCCAGCCACTGCCGCGTCGGGCCAGGTGGCAGCAGCCCGGCCTGGCTGGCGACCTGCGCGGCCTCCATCCTGAGCTGATCTGGGCCATGCGGACTCAAGGCGAAATCCCTGAGCGCTTCCAGGAGTTCGGGCGTGTTCGCCGTGCGGGCCAGCAGCAGGGCCAACTCGCGGCCCCGCTCGTCACCCCGCTCCAGCAAAATCGGCACCACCGCTACGATCTCTGGATGTTTGCGCAGGAAGCGGCGGGCAGCGCGGCCCACGCTCTCCTCGCCGTCCTTCCGTTCCGCCGCTGCGACAAACTGGACCAAGTCCTCCAGCGTTTTGGGACTGACCCAACTATCGAGCGAGAACGGCCACGGGGCGTGCCGCTCGCCCACCGGTCGGCTCAAGTCGGCCAGGTTCTCCTGGGCCAGCCAGAACCCGGGCGAACGCTTGATCGCCTGCCGCCAGTAACGCCGGGCCTGATCCTCGCGCCCCAGGCGCATCGCGGCGACCGCGGCCAGGTGAGGCAGCAGGGGATTCTCCTGGCTGCGAGCCGATTCATCCGCCTGCTCAGCCTGGCGAAAAACCTGGAGCACGCCTTCGTCGTCACCGATGTAGGTCAGGGCCTCGGCCTTTTTGGTCCACACGTCCCAGGCCGGGGCAGCCGAGGCTTTAAGCTGTTCGGCAACCGGCTGCGCTTCATCCGCGCGCCCGCTGGTACACAGGAAACGGACGAGATTTGACAGGGCGTGCACGTTGTCTGGCTCAAAGCTCAGCACCTCTTGGGCAGCGGCGATGGCATCGTCGATCCGGCCCTCGGCCCAGTGGGCCAGGCTGAGGTTGTTGAACGCTGGCGCGAAATTCGGGTAGCGCTGCAGGATCGCCTCCGCCGTCTGACGCGCCTGGCGAAAGCGCCTCTGCGCCAGGTAGACCTGCATCTCCTCGTGCTGGATGGCAAGCTGCCAACCTTCCCCTGCGGAAATGCCCAGGTCTTTAGGCAGCCCGGGCATCTCCGCCTCTAACTCGGCAGCGGTCTCGCGGGCCTCCGCGGCACGCTCGTCGTCCGGCCAGCGCTCGAGGAAGCGCCGGAAGGCACGCAGCGCCAGCGCAGGGCGCAGGTTGGCCATGTAGGCTCCAGCCAGGCCAAGGGCAGCGTCGGCATTGCCCGGGTCCGCTTTAAGCAAACGCTCACAGGCGTACTGATAGCGCTCGGTATCCTGGAGTTCGTAGCAGACATTGACCAGGTCAGTCAGCACCTCAGGTCGACGGGGGTAGCGCCGGTCCAGTTCTTCCAGCAGATCGCGCGCCTCGGCCCAGCGCTTCTTCCGCATCAGTCGATCGGCCTCCTGGAGCCCGTCCAGCAGGCGGCCGGGGCCTGAACTCCTGGGCTTGGGGACGGAACGTCGTTTCTTTTTCTTTTTCGCCATTGCTATTTCTTCTGCACTCGATAAAGAGAGGAGGTCCGGTTTGCCTCTCCTCCAAATTGCCTCCACCGACTCAAGCCAGCAGATCCCTGATCTGCGAGACGATCTTGGTTTGATGGGATTGTAGCACAGCGTGGCAAGCAGGGCAAGCGTTTTTCGGATGCGCAGTTCTTCTTTGAAAAGTATTGGGCCAGGAGCGAGTGGGCGGCGCAGAGGACGAGGGAAGAGCGGGCGCTGGGGTGTTTGTGCCGCTGCAGCCGCTCGGTTATGATTCACGCAGGCCGAACATCACACGTGAGAAGGTGTAGCAGGGAAAGGACCGACCGAGGGAGCGATGAAGCAATGATCGGTGCGGTAGACATCGGCGGTACGAAAATCGCCGTGGGGATGGTGGATGAGTCCGGCCAGGTGCGGGGTCGCGCCGAGTGCCCCACCGCTCCTGAGCGCGGCCCGGCCGATGGCTTGGCCCGGATCACGACGTTGCTCCGGGAGACGGCGAGCCGTGCGGGTGGAGAAATGCGCGGTATCGGCGTGGGCTGCACCGGCCCGGTGGATCCACTGTCTGGGATGATCGGCAACGTCGAATTCCTGCCGGGGTGGGAAGGAGCCACTCTGACCAGCGAGTTGTCGCGCACGTTCAACGTCCGTGCCGCGATGGAGAACGACGCCGACGCAGCGGCCTTGGGCGAGGCCACGTGGGGTGCGGGCCATGGTGCGCACCGTTTCATCTACGTCACCGTGGGCACCGGCATCGGCGGCGGCCTTGTCTTCGACGGCCAACTCTACCGCGGGGTGGACAGCGCACATAGCGAGATCGGCCATCACGTGATTGATCCGTCTGGCCCTGCGTGTTTCTGTGGCGCGCGTGGCTGCTGGGAGAGCCTGGCCAGCGGCCCGGCCATGGTGCGGTGGATGAGAGAGAACGGACCGGCCAGTATTCGCGACCCGGAGACATTCGATGCCCGGAGCATTTGCGCGGCTGCTGAACGGGGCGAACCGCTCGCTCAGGCGGCAGTGGCGCGCGAAGGCCGTTACCTGGGCCTTGGTCTCGCCAACCTCGTCACGCTGTTCGTGCCGGACGTGATCGCCCTCGGCGGCGGCCTGATGCGCAGCCGGCACCCGTTTTGGGAACCGATCCTGGAAACCATCCGATCCACGTGCGGCCTGGTGCCATCTGAGAAAGTGCGTCTCGTGCCCGCCGCGCTGGGACCGGACGCCGGCCTCATCGGCGCAGCCCGCGTGTGGCTTCACCGCTATCACCCGGCCTGACCACGCCACCGGTCCCCCTGGCAGGTCTCACAAAAGCCCGCTCACTCCCCCAGCCCGGCCACAGCGCCTCCCATAGGCGCCCGGCAGTGAAAGCGTCGATTTACCCATCCAGGGCAACCGGGTGTATAATATCAACACTTGAGTCACGCATCACGCATCACGCATCACGTTTCACGTTTCACGTTTCACGCATCACATTTCACACATTTCGTTCACGTGGGAGTCCCTATGTCCGTCCACCTCTACGTGGCCCCGGCCTCGACCGGCAAGACGGCCTACGTCGTAGAGCTCGTCCGCGACGCGGCTCACGCCTTGCGATCCATCCCCCGCGTCGTCGTGCCCACGCACGTGCAGGCGCGTGCCTGGCGCCGCCGCCTGGCGGAAGCCGGGGGCGCGATCGGCGTGCGCGTGCTGACCTTCGATCGGCTGTACGCCGAGTGCCTGGGCGCCGCCGGCGAGGTCTACACCGAGCTGAGCGAGCCCGTCCAGCATCGCCTCATTCGGGCGATCGTCGACGGCCTGCCGCTAGCCCACTATGCGCCGTTGACGGACCGCCCTGGCTTCATCCGGGTCCTGAAAGACCTGATCGGCGAACTGAAGGCCGCGCGGGTCTGGCCCGATACGTTCGCCCAGGCAGTGGCCGCGCTGGGCGACGAGCCCCGGCTGCGCGAGCTGGCGCTGGTCTACGCCGCCTACCAGGAACGTATCCAGGCCCAGGGCTGGGCTGACCGGGCCGGGCTGGCGTGGCTGGCGACCGAGGCACTGGAGGAACGCGCGCCCGAAGAGGCCCGGGATTGGCCGCTCCTGGTCGTGGACGGGTTCGACAACTTTACGCCGGTGCAGTTGGCGCTGCTAAAGGTGCTGGCCGGTCGGGTAGAGACGCTGATCGTCACGCTGACCGGCACGGCCGACGGGTGCGGGCGGACGCTCGCCCACCGCCGCTTTGACCAGACGCGCCAGCAACTGGAGGAGACGCTGGACGTGCGGTCGGCTCCGCTGCCCGAGCAGGTTTCGCGCCAGGCCCCCGCGCTGGCGCACCTGGAGGCAGGCCTGTTCTGCGGCGAAGCGACGCAGTTCAAAGGGGCGGGCGCGGTCGAGCTGATCGCGGCCGCTGACCGGGCGGCGGAGGTGCGCGCCGCGCTACGCTGGCTCAAGGCACAGTTGGTCGAAGACGGGATGCGACCCGCCGAGGTCGCGCTGCTGGCCCGCGACGTGTCCCCCTATCGCCCGTTCATCCTGCAGACCGCGGCCGAGTTCGGGCTGCCGGTGCGCCTGGTCGACGGCCTCCCGCTGCGGACCAACCCGGCCGTCGCAGCGCTTCTGGACCTGTTGCGGCTGACGCTCCCCCGCGCCAGCGACGACGGTGGCTCCGAACCGGCCCTGCTGCGCCGGCCGGTCGTCGAAGCCTGGCGCTCCCCCTACTTTGACTGGTCGGCGCTGCCCGAGGAGGGCGCGCCAGAGCCTATCGGCATCGGGCCGGGCGACGCGGACGCGCTGGACGGTGCCGCTCGCTGGGGGCGCGTCATCGGCGGGCTCTCCCAGTGGGAGCAGGTCCTGGCCGACCTGGCCGCCCACCCCGAGGCGACGACGGACGATCCTGCTGAAGGCTCGGCGTACGACGAGGAGCGGGGCCTGCCTGCCGGGATTCCCGCCGGTTCCGCTGCCCAGGCGCTCCGGGCCAAGTTCCGGCGCTTCGTCCGGCGGCTGACGCCGCCGCAGGGGCCATGGTCGTGCCGGGAGTTCGCCGGCTGGCTGGAAGCACTCATCGGCCCCGACCCTGCCCTGCAGTCCGCGCGATATCCCGCCCCCGAGGAACCCACCGCGCTGCAGGTCGTGGCACGGGTGCGGGAAGGGGCCGAACCGGCCGCCGAACAAGACGTGGCCGCGCTCCAGGCGCTCAAGGACGTCCTGCGCGGGCTGGTCTGGGCCGAGGAGGCGCTGGGTACGTGCGCCGTGGAGTTCACCCGCTTCTTTGACGAGTTGTCCGGCGTGGTCGAGGCGAGCGGATACCGCCTGCCGGTCCAGTCCGGCCGCGAGGAAATCCTCGTCGCCGACGTGGTCCAGGCACGCGGCGTCCCCTTCCGGGCGGTGGCCGTGCTAGGGCTGGCCGAGGGCGAGTTCCCAGCCACGTTGAGCGAAGACCCCTTCCTGCGCGACGCCGACCGCGAGCGGCTGCGCGAGGCATACGGCCTCCCCCTGGAGCCCTCGACCGAGAGCGAGGAGGCCGAGTTCTTCTACGAAACGGTCACCTGTCCCCGGGAGCGGCTGCTGCTGACCCGCCCCCGGCTGGCCGACAACGGCGCGCGCTGGCAGGCATCCCCCTTCTGGGAAGAGGTGTGCCGCCTGGTGGCGGTTGAGGTGGAGACGTTGACCAGCGAGAGCGTCCCTCCGCCACGGGAGGTCGCCTCATGGCCAGAGCTGATGGAGAGTTTGGCCACCCACCCCACCTGCGGCGAGGTCCAGGAGTGGGTACGGCGAGCGGAACCGGGCCGCCAGACAACGCTGGACGCAGCCGCCCACGTTCTCCGCCTGCGAGAGCGCCGCGCCACCGGCAGTTCCTTCGACTCCGCCCTTCGACAGGCTCAGGGCAGGCTCCTTCGACAGGCCGGCGTGGTGAGCTCGTCGAACCATCAGGGCGTCGCTCAGGACGGGCCCTTCGACGGCGACCTGAGCGGCCTGGCCGACGGGTTCGCCCAGCGTTTCGGCCCCGACCACACCTGGAGCACGAGCCGCCTGGAGGCCTACCGCATCTGCCCGTTCTTCTTCTTCGTCGGGAGCGTCCTGTACCTGGAGCCACGGGAGGAACCCAGCGAGGGACTGGACGTGCGGCAGTTGGGCAACATCTACCACCGCATCCTCGAGAACCTCTACCAGGAAGTTGCCGATCCTGCCGACCTGGCGCAACTTGTCAAGGCGCTGCCCAGGGTCGCGCGCAGGATCCTGGACACAGCCCCCCGGCAGGAGGGGTTCCGGCAGACGGCCTGGTGGGCGCAGACGCGGGCCGAGATCGTGGAGAAGGTGCGCCGCTCGGTGGAGGCGATGGCGGAATTGGAGGGGGACTTTTTTCCGCACAAGTACGAAGCCCCCTTTGGGCTCAAGGGTCAGCCGCCGCTGATTGTGCAGGGTGAGGGCGACAGCTTTCGTGTGCGCGGGTACATCGACCGGGTGGACCGGGCCCTCGATGGCCGCGTGCGCGTCATCGATTACAAGACCTCCGGTCCCCACGGATTCACCAAACGCGCGGCGGTCGAGGGCAAAAAAGTCCAGGTGTCCCTCTATGCACTGGCGGCGCGGGATGCGCTCGGGCTGGGCGAGCCGGCCGAGGGCTTTTACTGGCACGTCCAGCACGCCGAGCGCAGCGGGTTTACGATGAGCGGCTTCGACGGCGGTCCGGAGGGGGCGATCGCAGCCGCGGTGGCACACGCCTGGGAGGCGATCCGCAGCGCGCGGGGCGGCCACTTTGTGCCCCACCCGCCGGACGGCGGCTGTCCGGCGTACTGTCCGGCGACGGCCTTCTGCTGGCACTACCGGCGCGGATTTGGAGGTTGAACGATGCTACACGCAATCGTCACCCAGACGAGTCCTAGCCCGGAACAAGAGCCGGCGATCCGCGCACGCGGCCGCGACGTCGTCGTCACCGCCGGGGCCGGCACCGGCAAGACGCGCACGCTCGTGGCTCGCTACCTGTCGCTCCTGGCCGAACGCTTACCCTTGCGCTCGATCGTCGCCATCACCTTCACCAAGAAGGCGGCGCGCGAGATGCGCAACCGGGTGCGCGAGGAGATGCGCAGGTACCTGGAGCGGGCCGATCTCGCTCCAGAGGGGCGCGACCGGTGGCAGGCGCTCTACGCCGAGCTGGACGCGGCGCGCATCGGCACCATCCACAGCCTGTGCACAGAGATCCTGCGCGCCCACCCGGCCGAGGCCGGCGTCGATCCGCGCTTCGAGGTGCTGGAGGAGGGACAGATCAACATCCTGCGCGGCCGGGCGGTGGACGAGGCGATGGCCTGGGCGGCGGACGACGCACGAGCGGTGGCGCTGTTCACGCTGTTGGGCGAGCGCGGCCTGCGGTGGACGCTCGACGCGCTGATCCGGCAGCGCCTGGACGCACAGGAGGTCTGCGCCGACCTGCCCGCTGACCCGCTGGCCCACTGGCGGCAGGCCCTGGCCGACCGGCAGGAGCAGGCCCTGGCCGCGCTCGTCGAGCGGCCGGAGTGGGCCGATGCCGTGACCACGCTGCGGGGCAGCGCCGCGACGGACCCAGACGACAAGATGGATCTCCAGCGCCGGGAAGCGCTGGCGGCGATCCAGGACGCGGACGGGGCATCAGCGGACCGGCTGGCGGCGCTGGCGAGGCTGGACGGGATCAGGCTGACCGGTGGCCGCAGCAAGGCCTGGCCGGGGGGCAAAGCCCAGTTGGACGGCGTGAAGGCCGCGCTACGCACCCTGCGCGACCTGTGGCGGAGCCAATCCGCACTGCTGGCGCTGCGCCTGACGCCGGTGGACGAGGCACTGGCGCAGGCGCTCCCTGCATTGCGTGCGGCCTTTGCGTTCGCCTGCGAGCGGTACGACGCGTTCAAGCGGGAACGGAACGCGCTCGATTTCGACGACCTGGAGCACGGCGCGCTGGCGCTCCTGAAAGAGAACGAGGCGGTGCAAGAGCGCTGGCAAGAGGACATCCGGGCGATCCTGGTCGACGAGTTCCAGGACACCAACGGCCGCCAGCGCGATTCGGTAGCGCTCCTGAACGGGGACGAGGGCAAACTGTTCATCGTCGGGGACGCCAAGCAGTCGATCTACCGCTTCCGGGGGGCGGACGTGGCCGTCTTCCGCGCCGAGCGGGAGCGGATCGAGCGGGAGGGCGGCGCGGCCTTCCCGCTGGATACCTCCTACCGCGCCCACCGGGACCTGATCCAGGGGTTGAACGACCTGCTCCGGCCGGTGCTGGGGGAGGAAGCGGACCCGGACCGGCCCTGGGCGGAGCCCTTCGCGCCGCTGCAGCCCCACCGCGAGGAGCCCGGCGCGGGCTTTGTCCCGCCACACGTCGAACTCCACCTGACGGTGGGGAGCAAGGGTGCGGGCGCGCTGGACCGGGCCGCCGACGCGCTGGCGGCCCGCATCGTGGAGTTGATGGACAGTCGCATCCAGGTCTTGGAGGATGGCCAGCCCCGCCCGCTGGACTATGGGGACGTCGCCATCCTGTGCCGTGCCTCGACCTCATTCAGCGCCTACGAGGACGCGCTGGAACGGGCCGGGGTGCCTTTCCTGACCGTGGCCGGGCGCGGGTTCTACGGCCGGGCCGAGATCCGGGACCTGTTGAACGGGCTGCAGGCGCTGGCCGACCCGACCGACGACCTGGCGCTGGCGGGCCTGCTGCGCTCGCCCGCGTTCGCGCTCTCGGACGCGGCGCTGTACCACCTGTGCCGGGAACGTCACCGGGCGGGGGGAGCCGGTTCGCTGTGGGACGTGCTGCAGGAAGGCGGAGCGGGACTACCCGGGGAGGACGGTCCGCGGGCCGAGCGGGCAGTCCACCTGGTCGCCAAGTTGCACGCCCAGGTGGGGCGGTCGCCCGTCGCCGATTTGCTGAAGGACTTGCTGGACCAGACGGATTACCGGGCGGCGTTGATTCAGGCGGGGCAGTCGCGGGGAGCGCGCAACGTGGCCAAGCTCCTGGCCGACGCCCACGCGAGCGGGATCGTGGGGGTGGGAGAGTTCCTGGAGTACGTGAACAGCCTGCGCGACAGCGGCACGCGGGAGGGGGAGGCGCGCGCCACGGCCGAGGGCGCGGTACAGATCATGAGCGTCCACGCGGCCAAGGGGCTAGAGTTCCCGGTCGTCGTCATCGGCGACGTCACCTACGGCCGACGCGGCGGCGCCGGCGTGCTGATCGACCCCGCGCTGGGGGTACTGCTGCCGCTGAAAGACGAGGACGATACGGAAGCGGCCATCTATCACCTGGGCAGGGTCCGCGCCGATGACCAGGAGGACGCCGAATCGGACCGGCTGCTCTACGTGGCCGCTACCCGCGCCCGCGAGAAACTGATCCTCAGCGGCTGCATCAGCCTGAAGAGAGACGGCACCCCCGGCAAGTTGGGCGGCTGGCTGGGGAAGATCGCCGGGCCGGAGGGACTGGCGCTGGCGGGAACGTCGATCCCGCACGAAGAGGAGGGTGCCAGCGCCCACCAGTTGGACTTGCAGATGGGCCAGACGCCGGTCTCTTGCACGATCTATGAGCCGGGTATTGCATGGGACCACCACCCTCGCGAGATGGAGGAAGAGACCGGGCCGCTGGTGACACTGCCGCCTCCGCTGTTGGCACCGGTGTCCCCGGGGGTAGAGCAGGTGGACGCGCGCACGTCGGAACAGGAGCGCGTGCCGCCACAGCGGGTGTGGCGGGTGGTGCCGGCGGTGAAGCGGCCCCGCGCCCCGGCGCGCGTGATCGGCTCGCTGGTCCACGAGGCGCTGGCGGCGTGGCGGTTTCCCGATCCTTCGACAAGCTCAGGACAGGTTCCTTCGACTGGGCTAGGGTATAGCTTCGAGCGCTGGGCGGAGGCGCGCGCCCGGGGGTATGGCATCACCGACCCCCGGGAACTGGCCGATGCCGTCCACCAGACTCGGCGGCTGCTGCGCCGCTTCTGTGACCATCCACTTTATCGGGAGATGGACAAAGCCGACAGGCGATTGCACGAGGTGCCCTACAGCCTCGTGGTCGACGGGCGGGTCGAGAGCGGGATCATCGATACACTGTACCTGCGGGAGGGCGGCTGGACCATCGCCGAGTTCAAGACGGACAGGGTGGAGGACAGGGCGGACTTTGAGAGACTGCTGAAACGGGAGGATTACCTGGCGCAAGCGCAGCGCTACGTGATCGCGGTCGAGCGGTTGCTGGGCCAGCGGCCGCGGGTCGTGCTGTGCATGCTCAACTACGCCGCAGGGGTGCACCTGCACTGGGTGGGATAGGACGTCGGGTGGAGGCAGCCAAAGCGCATACGCTCCGCTGACGACGGCAGCGGAAGCGCAGGCGGCCCCTCCGCCGTCGATTTGACACGCTCAGGGCAGTCTTCCAGCGCTGCCGAAAGCTCCACACCAGACCCCACACCAGACCCCACACCAGACCCTAAGGGTTTCGGAAAACCCTTAGGGTCTTCGGATGGGTTCCCCCAAATGGGGGAACATCATTTCACCTATACCGGGGATGACAACGGTGCTTGAGTGGCATATACTGAGTATGTATGGAGGACAGGGTATGAAACCAGCTACTCGGTATCTGAGCCACCTGATCATCATCCTCTTTGCACTGGGGACACACGCTAACCCGGCGCAGGCGCAGGCTGTCCCGCCCGGCATAGATCGTCCAGGCTTTTCTCCATTCGAGTATTCGGCCGGCAGGGTCTTGCATTCCACCTTCCTGACGCTCTTGGCGCTGGCGATTATGTACACCATGGGGCTGACGTTTATGACACTCGAGGTTGAGAGACTGCTCGAACGCACTATCACCCCCATCATACTTGAGAGCTCCGGTGTCGCGGAGATCAACCGAGCGATCGAATGTGATGTCGAGGGGTTCATGAATTCGAACCACGTGAGGTTGATCGGCTATGGGAGCCTGACATTGGTGATCGTCTTGACGATCGTGGGCTTTATCGTTGAAAAGAGAGGCTTGGCCTCTGTGGGAGGCATCGCCCTCTTCCTGCCCACCTTTGCCTATTTTGCCATCCACATGTCCATGTTCGCCGGCCTGGGGATACTGAAAGCTCTGTGGCTGCCCTTCTGGGGGAACGTGGTGAAATTGGGCGATATCGCCTATCTTCCGTACATGATCCTGGTGTATCCCTTTTCTCTGATTGGCGTAGACATCAGGATGCCTCTGGCCAACGTGCTGTCACGGCTGGGGCTCTTGATCTTTCTCCTGGGCACGCTGGCCTGGTTCTACGCCAGGTTTCAGAAGAAGGGCACGGTTGATTTCTGGATCTATAGGTTCTCGAGGCACCCGCAGTATCTGGGCTGGATCGTCTGGAGCTACGGCCTGATGTTGCGTGCGGCTCAACGCACTGATGTTCCTCTGGCAAACACGAATCCCGGGGCCAGCCTGCCCTGGCTGATCTCGACGCTGATCATCATCTGTGTTGCCTTGTCGGAAGAAATCAAGATGAGCAGAGAACGGGGCGAGGAATACGAGGCGTATCGAACCAGCGCGCCGTTCATGCTCCCACTGCCCAGGTTCGTTTCCATAGTGGTAACGGCCCCGATCATGCTCCTGCTCAAGAAGGATCGACCCGAGAACCGGTGGGAGCTGGTCTTGATCTTTGTGGTCTACGCCGCCATACTCGCCCTGTTGTCGCTCCCGTTTGTCCTGCTGGGCTGGCCCCCAGGCTGTGGGTGGATGGCCTGGCCGTCTTTCAACCTCCCATGAGTTATGTTCTTGCCACGGGAAACAGCGCCTTTGTGGGTGATTGGGTCGCTCAGGTGATACAACATGGTGGATCGGGAGACCATCATTCCCCCATATTGGGGATGACAGCGGCACTTGGGTCGGGTATACTGAGGGGGTGCAGAGGTCCTAATAAAAGCTGGGCAATCCTCGTGGAATTGCCGAGACACGGAGGGCGAGTCAGGCATGAAGACAAGCACAGCATCCCAATCCATCTGGCAGATGCCCATCGGGCTGGGCGCGCAGATCCTCCTCAGCCACGTCGTCGCGGCCGGGGTGGCCATAGCGTTCACCGGAGCGGCGAAAGAGTTCGCCGAAGCGGCGAGAGAGCTCGCCGGACCGGGGCGAGTCGCCATCGCGCTGGTGGCGGCGGCCGTGGCGGGGATGGCGCTCACGTTCACGGTACAGCGCACGCTCTGGCTGGTCAACGCCGCGCTGGCGCGCCTGGAGGGTCCCCGTCCACCGGCGGAGCTTCCAACGCGCTGGCACGGCCCGCTGGCCGGGTTGGTCACGCATCTCAACGCGCTGATGGCCCGCGAGCGGGAGGTCTACGACCTGCGCGAGGGCCTGCTGGCCCAGGCACGCGACGCGGCCGCCCAACAGGAGCGTAACCGCCTGGCGCGCGAGCTGCACGACTCGATCAAGCAGCAGATCTTTAGCATCAGTATGGGCACGGCGGCGGTGCAGGCGCGCTGGGACACCGACCCGCAGGGTGCACGGGAGGCGCTCGGCGACGTGCGCCGCAGCACACAGGAGGCCATGGTCGAGATGAACGCGCTCCTGCAACAGCTCTCCCCCGCCCCGCTGGAGAAAGTCGGGCTGGTGCAGGCGCTGCGCGACCAATGCGAGGCGCTCGGCTACCGCACCGACGCGGCGGTGGCGGTGGAGTTTGGCGTGCTGCCCGTCGACGACCTGTTGCCGACCGGTGCGCAGGAGAGCATCTTTCGCATCGCGCAGGAGGCGTTCAGCAACGTCGCCCGGCACGCCCGCGCCGACCACGTGCGCCTGTACGTGGGGCAGCGCGACGTCGATGGCCCGTTGACGCTAGAGATTCAAGATAACGGGCAGGGGTTCGAGGTGGGTGAGGACGAGAGCGGTATGGGCCTGGAGAACATCCGCCAGCGCGTGCTGGCGCTGGGTGGTAAGCTGGTGATCGACAGCGCGCCTGGCAAAGGCACGACGCTGCGCGTCCGTATCCCACTGGTGGAACCGGCAGCCTCTGAGGAGGAAGCGACGCAACGACAGAATCACACGTTGAACAAGGTCTTTCTGGTTGGGCTGGGCGGCGGGCTCGCGCTGATCGCCGCGCTGTTCTACCCGCTGTACGCCCTCGTGCCGGGCCGCACCGTCGACGGCTGGCCGATTGGTTCAGAGGCGCTTGGCCTGGCGCTGGGAATCGCGGCACCGCTGCTGGTCGTCGCCACCGGTTTCCTGGCCGCTCGCTGGGCGAAAGCCTTCACCCGGCAGAGCGGCACGCTGTTCGGCGCGCTGGCTGGAGGCGTGGCCGGGGCCATCCTCTTCTTTGCCATCGGCGCGCCCGCGACGGCCGTGGTCGGTGGCGCGGCGCTCCTCGAGCGCGGGCTGGTCCCGGCCGCCGGAAGAGCTGACGTGATCCGTCTCCTGGCCGGGGCGGTCGTCGGGATCGTGTGGTGGTCGCACGGGGCGTTCTGGGCGGCGCTGCTGGCCGGGACAGGGCTCGGCGCGATCGGCGGTCTGCTCGCGCCACCCGCAGCCAAGCCATCCCACCGGCCAGATCTGCGCCTGGCGGCGAAGACGATCCTCACGGCAGCCGTGATGGTCAGTGCGCTCTCCTTCCTCAGTGCCGTCACCAGATTTGCGCTGCTCGAGCCAACAATCCGAGACGGCCTGGCCATAAATGGCGTGTATTTGGAAACACCGCTCCCACTGGCACGCATCTCCGATTGGATCATTGGCACGCCAATGCTCCTGTACGTGATACCGCTGGTTAGCCTCTATTTCCCCCTGCGCGCCGAGATCAAGAGCACAGACGACCCGGCCAGGCTGGGCGCCGCGCGGGCCACGGCCGCCCTGCTCGGTCTCGTGTCGCTTGGCGTGCCTGTGTGCCTCGGGGCCATGGGATCCCCGGTTTTACCGCAGGGCGCGACGGTGGAGCCTCGCGGCTGGATGGATGTCACCGGTCTCCCCCATCCCAGCTCCGCTTTAGCCGGGACCGCCATCGGCGTGCCGCTGCTGATCCTGGGTCTCGCCGTCAGCCTGGCGATGGGCGGCCTGTACCTCGCTGCGATGAACGCGGCCTATCGCCGCCAGCGTGCGTTGGGTCTCTCCTCCCCCCACCCCGTTCGAACTGCGGCCGTCATCAGCGCACTGCTGAGCCTGGGTATCATAGACTGGGCCATAAGCCTCCCGCCTTTTTGGGGTGTGCTGGTCGGGCTGGCGATCATCGTCGCCGACGTGATCCTCATCGTCAACCTGCTCCGCTTGCCGAAACAGCCCCCATCCTATACAATCACGCTGGCGCAACTGCGGCTGACGATTTCACAATCGGTAACCGCAGGCCTGGGATCAGCTATCGCGATGGCCATCCCACCGATGACTATCATCAGCGCCACCGTGAGTATGGGGTTGATCACAAACCAGCTCGTAGAAGTGCTGGTGGGCTATGGGTTCGCGGCACAAGAGTTCACGCCGGTCGAGCTCGTCCGCGACGTCTACCTGACCCAGGCGAGCGCCTTCCTGACGACGCTCGTAGCGGCCACCGCGGCCATTGGCTTGCTGACGCTGATCGTCAGTGGAATCATGGCCATTCCGGAGCAGCTCGCGGCTCAGAACGCCACAGCGGCACAGTGAAAACCACCGAGGGGGCAACCGAGATGGAACCGATCCGGCTGGTACTGGTCGACGACCACCGCGTGGTGCGCCGGGGGCTGCGCAGCTTCCTCCAGGCCTTCCCCGACATCACCGTCGTCGGCGAAGCGTCCACCGGCGAGGAAGCGCTCGAAAAGATCGAAGGGTGGCTGCCCGACGTGGTGATCATGGACCTCCTGATGCCCGGCGGCATCGACGGCATCGAGGCCACCCGCCGGATCCGGTCGATCACTCCCCACACGCAGGTTGTGGTCCTGACCGCCTACGCCGACGACGCGCGCGTCGTGGCCGCGCTGCGGGCGGGGGCCGTCGCCTACGTGCGCAAGGAGGCCGACCCGGAAGTCCTGCTGGCGGCCGTGCGGGCGGCGGCGCGTGGCCAGTCGACGCTCGACCCCGCCATCGCCGGGTCCGTGCTGCAGGACCTCGTCAGCACGACAAAGATCAGGGATGATCTGACGGACCGGGAGATGGAAGTGCTCCGCAAGCTAGCGCACGGGCGCACCAACCGGGAGATCGCAGAGGAGCTGGTGGTGGGTGCAGAGACGGTCAAGACGCACGTCGGTAACATCCTCGCCAAGCTGCACCTGGCCCACCGCACGCAGGCCGCGATCCACGCGCTCAAGCAGGGCCTGATCTCACTCGACGAGATTGAGCTTTAGCCGCAAAAGGGCATTCTCCGGCCACTTACAGTTTTATTGACTGTTTCACCTATTTGCTACCCTCACCCCATACAATAGTAACATAGGCATTTTGGCGTTGTGACTTGACAAAGCACAAGATATCGATACAATAGTAACATAGGTATTTGAACCCAGCGCGCTTGCGGCCGCGGTCTTGTCCGCTGTGAGTGCGCGTAAGCAAATTCCATGTCGGCCATCGAACCGCCTGCACGACCAAGCGTCACGTATACGGCATCGCTGCCCCGCCCCGCGCGCATCGGCGCCAACGCGGCCATCGCCGGCCTGTGGCTGTGGCTGTACCGGCCGGTATTCGACTACCTGGCGATCATCTTTTCGCGCGAGGACTTTCGCACCAACCAGATCGTGCTCGCCGGCGTGATCGTGCTGATCGCTGCACAGGCGCGCCAAGGGCGCGTGAGGGCGCGCCAGGGGCGCGTGAAGGCGCGCCAGGGGCGCGTGAAGGCGCGCCAGGGGCGCGTGAGGGCGCGCACAGGGCGCGTGCGCCTGCGGATCGACGCGGCACCGCAGATTTCGACCCCGGCGCTCATCCTCGCGCTGGGCGGCTCGGCACTGTACCTGGCCGTCGAGCGCTTCCTCGACGTGAACACGTTGTCGGCGAGCCTGTTCGGGCTGGCGAGCTATGGGCTGTTGGGGCTGTGGATGGAGCCGCGCCGCTGGCGGGAGGGGCTGCCCGCGGCCCTGCTCCTGATCGGCGCGCTGCCGTTCGGAGAGCACATGCAGACCTTTGTCGGTTACCCGATGCGGGTCCTCACCGCCGGTATCATCCGCGACGGGCTGGCGGCCGTGGGCGTCGGGTCGATCGGCGTCGACACGATTTTGGTGCTCGAAAACGGCGTGTCGCAGGTCGACCTGCCGTGCAGCGGGGTCAAGAGCCTGTGGACGGGGACGCTGTTCCTCGTCGCGGCGACGTGGATCGAGCGGAGGCGTCTCAACGTGCACTGGATCCTGACCGCGCTCGCCTTTGCCGGGCTCCTGTTCACGGCCAACGTGGCCCGCGTCGGCGTGCTGGTCGTCGTCGGGCAGGTGGCCGGCTGGCAGTTGGCGGCCGAGATGCTGCACGTCCCGCTGGGCATGATGGGCTTTGTCGCGGCGTGCGCGGCAGCGGTCGCGCTCCTGCAGTTGGGGCAAAGAAACGCACAGGACATTCGGGACACATGCGACGGGCGGGGAGACAACGCTACACCGACGCTCGACCGCCCGATATGGCTGGCGCCCATGTTGGGAGTGACCATCCTGGGGATGGTGCTGGCCTACACGCCGCGGCCGCACACGGGGCTCACGCAGCAGCCGCCAGCCTGGGAGTTTCCGGCCAACCTCGTGACCGAGCCGATGCTGCTCAAGCCCGACGAGGTCGAGTGGCTGACCCGCGGCGGCGCCGAGTCGGCTGACCGGCGGCGCTTTGAATGGCGCGGCGAAACCGGCCCCATCAGCGGCTCGATGATCCTCGTCACCAGCACGACCTGGCGCGCCCAGCACCGCCCGGAGCGGTGTTTCGAGGTGTACGGGTTGTCGATCGACGATTCGCGCACCCACCTGGTCGCGCCCGATTTCCCGGTGCGGTTCGTCTCGCTGGGCGACGGGGACGGCCACGGGCTGGTGTCGGCGACGTACTGGTTCCAGTCGGTCGACGGCACGACCGACGATTACGCGACGCGCATGTGGGCCGACCTGGCGCCCGAGCGGGATCGATGGGTCCTGGTGACGGTTCTCTTCGACGAGGTACGCGATCCGGGCGAGGCGAATGTGCAAGCATTCTACACTGCGCTGCACGAGGCGGTGGGACGTGGTCTCGGCGGTGGCAGGTAGGGGAGGGGAAGCGGAGGGTTTCAGGCAGCAGGGTTTCAGGTTTCAGGTTTCAGGTTTCAGGTCGCAGGAAGCGACCACACAGCACCGCCTGTTCACGACGGTGCATGCTAGTTCTGGAGGAGGTTTGTCATGGTGCAAGAACAGAGTCAGACGTCTGTCCGCGGGCGCAAGGCCTGGCGTGGCCTGGCCTACGGCCTGTTCTGGTCGTGGAACGTCATCTTCCTGGCCTTTCTGTTCCTGGGCTTTGCGCCGCAGATGCTGCCAGAGATGATCACCGCGGTGCGCGGGGGGGTGATCCCGGCACCGTTTCTGGCCTACGCGGTGATCCTGACCACGATCCCGGTGGCGGCGGTGGTCCTGGGGCTGACGGTCCTGCGCCGGTCGCCCGGCGGGCTGCTGACGCTCGGGTACGGCGTCGAGGGGCCACTCATGCTGCTGCTGACGATCCGGTTCTTTGTCGTGCGCGAGGCGACGGCGGCCGTGAGCCTGCTGTTTTCAATCGCAGGGCTGGGCGTGGCGACCCTGCTATGGCAGATCGTCGACCGGGACATCGACGCGCGCCGACATGGCCTCTCACACCTGCGCGTGGCCGGGCTGACGCTCCTGCTCGTCGCCGGGCTGTACGCCAGCGCCTGGATCGCCTTCTACGCCGTGCCGGTCGCCGCCGAGGGATGGAATATCCTGACCGATCTCGTGCACAACATGTGGTCCAATCTGACCCACATGGAGTGGCGGTGGATACCGTTCTGGGTCCTCAGCACCATCCTGGCGATCTACACGGCGACGCTGTTCGTCGTGATGCCGGTGGCCGTGCCGATCCTCTACGCCCGGGCGTGGTGGCGCGGCGTGCGCGCGCTGGTCGCAGGCCACGGCCGCGTGCGCGCGGCAGGGCTTGCGGTGGCGGTGCTGGCCGTGTGTGTGGCTCCGTTCGTGCTGGCCAACCAGCAGCCGCAGCACCGGGCGTTCGCGCTGCTGGAGACGCCGCCGGCCACGCCGGACGAGGCCCGAGCGCTCCTGGACCAGCAGGAGGCGATCCGCGCCGGGCTGCTCAACGCGTACCTGGCTCCGCTGCGCTACGTCAGCGCGGTGGGCGAGGTGCGCCACGTGAGCGCGATGTATGAGTCGGCGCTGGGCATGTCACCGCAGCAGGCCGCGCGCGTCCAGCGGTTGTACGAGGCCGTCGCGCGCCCGGTGCTGTACGAGCCAACGGACACGGAGGCGGTGGAGACCGGCGGCAGGGCCGGCGTCCGCACGGACCAGCGCGCGCTGCGAGAGGAACCGGCCAAGGCGGCCAAGCTGTACAAGACGTTCTTCGACCGGACGATCACCGAGGGCGAGCGGGAAGCGGTCGTCCACGCAGCGCGCTCGACCTGGTCGATCGACCAGGCGCAGGCCGCCTGGCAGGCGGTCGACGACCGCGAGGTCCTCCTCGTGCAGCAGGAGGTCACGGTCACCGAGCACGGCGACTGGGCCGAGGTCGAGCTGTACGAGGTCTACCAGAACCAGACGGCCCAGCGGCAGGAGGTGATCTACTACTTTAGCCTGCCCGAGTCGGCCGTCGTCACCGGGCTGTGGCTGGGGGAGAGCGGTGACCGTGACGCGCGCTTTGCGTACCGGGTCGCGCCGCGCGGCGCGGCGCAGGCGGTCTACCGGAACGAGGTGCGGTACAACCGGGACCCGGCGCTGGTCGAGCAGATCGGGCCGCGCCAGTACCGGCTGCGGGTGTTCCCAGTCGAGCCGCGCCGCATGCGCTGGGACGAGACCGAAACCCGCTCGACGGTCGAGGAAGGGCCGCCGCTGCACATGTGGCTGACGTGGCGCGTGCTGGCCCGCGACGACGCGTGGGGGCTGCCGCGCCTGGCCGACAGGCGCAACGTCTACTGGGACGGTGCGTCGGTGCGGCTGGTGAACGGCGAGCCGATGGCGGCGGACGAAGAGACGTGGCTGCCGACAGTTATACCGGCTACGTCGCCCGTGGAGCCGGCCACCCACCGGGTCGACTTCCCCGGCGGCGAGAGCGTCGTGGTCCAGCCGGTGGCGGCGGGCGATCTGCCCGAACTGCCCGGCGACCTGCGCCTGGCGGTGGTGCTCGACCGCTCGCGCAGCATGGTCGATCACGCGCCCGACGTGCGAGCGGCGTTGGGACGGCTGGCCGAGATGGCAAGCTCTGGGGCAACGGTGGACGTCTATCTGACAGCGTCGGAATACCGGGGCGAGGAGCCGTCGCGGGTCAGCCTGAGCGAGCTCGACCCCGCCGGGATCGTGTACTACGGCGGGCAGAACGCAGCCGAGCTCCTGGCACAGTTCGACGAGCTCCGGGCGGGCGAGGAATACGACGCGATCCTCGTCCTCACCGATGGGAGCGGCTACGAGCTGGGCGACGGCGCGGTCGAGGTCCCGATCCCGGACGCGCCGGTGTGGATGGTGCACCTGGGCGATGACTTTTCGCTGGGGTATGACGACGCCACGCTGGAGGCGATCCAGGCCAGCGGCGGCGGGGTGGCTGGCGACGTCGAGGAAGCGCTGACGCGGCTGGCGGTGGCGCTGGCGGGCGCATCCTCCGCTGCGACGCACGACGTGATCGACGGCTATGTGTGGTCGACGATCCCGACGGAGGCCGCGGAGGGCACACCGGACGCCGCGTTCGCACCGCTGGCGGCCCGGCGGCTGATCCTGGCCACGATGCAGCGGGAGCGCGGCGGGCTGGGCGCTCCGGGCCGGGTGGAGACGCTGGACCAGTTGCACGCGGTCGCGGTCGAGCAGGGCATCGTCACGCCCTATTCGTCGATGATCGTGCTGGTCGAAGAGCGCCAGGAAAAGCTGCTGGATAAGCTGGAGGCGCAAGGCGACCGGTTCGAGCGGGAGTACGAGGATGTGGGCGAGACGATACCGGAGAACGCGTTGATGGTGACGGGTGTACCGGAGCCGGAGGAGTGGCTGTTGCTGGCGGTGGCGGTGGGGATGTTGGTGTGGTACGCGTACGCGAAGCGGCTCGTGCCGCGGCGGGTGGGGTAAAGAGCCTCACCCCTTCTCACCCTGAGTAGGGCCCAATCGAGGAGTGAGCACGCCCACGTGGCTGGCGGGATAATAGGGCACGCAAAGGCGCAAAGGACGCAAAGGAAAAACGACAAGCCTTGGCGGTCTTGGCGACTTTGCGAGAGACGCGAATGCTCACGCTAAACGGCTCAGAGCATCAACGAGGAGATGGGTCAACCGATGACAGAAAACGAAATCGCCAAGCAAATCGTCGATGCTGCATACAAGATCCACGTCAAGTTTGGCCCTGGTTTACTAGAATCGGCCTACGAAGCGCTTCTGGCCTACGAACTGGGGAAGCGCGACCTGCGCGTTGTCTGCCAACAGCCCAACCGGTGCACTTCAAGCAACTGCTCACCTACTTGAGAGTGGCCGACAAACGGTTGGGCTTGCTCATCAACTTTGGCATGCCACGCATCAAGGATGGGATCAAGCGAGTGGTCAACGGCCTGCCAGAATGACCTTTGCGTCTTTGCGCCTTTGCGTGAGGCTATTCTGCTCACGCCAAGACGCCAAGCACGCCAAGAAGATCGGATCAACTCTGCGTCTTTGCGCCTTTGCGTGAATGACTGGCTAGCGCGGTGGGTGCGCCACCCGTTCAGATGGAGGCAAAGTCCTCCAGGAGGATGACGTCCAGCACTGGCTCCAACCGCACCAGTCGCCGGTCGTTGGTCACAAAAGCGGTCGCTCCGTGAATCAGCGCGGTCGCCGCCTGGAGTGCATCGGCCGGCCGCACACGGTAGCGAGCTCGCAACTGCGCTGCCCGGCGGGCCACATCACGAGTACCGTCAGCCAGGGTCAGGTTCGGGAAATGGACCAACAGGGCCTCGTACTCGCGGGCCACAGCCGGCCGGCCCACCTGCCAGGGTCGAACAGTTAACTCCATCACCGTGACGGTAGAAGTAACGGCTGTCTGTCGCCCGGCCTGGACGCGAGCCAGCAGTTCCTGGGTCAGGGGCTGGTAGCGCGGATGAGCTTCCAGGTGATAGATGAAGATGCTCGTGTCCAGGCCAACGACGGCATGGCCGTCTAGTCGCCTTCTGAAGTCTTCCACGCTTCCCGCTCCTCCTCCAGATAGGCGGTCGTGTCCAGGTCTGCCCACACCTCCCGGTGCAGACCGGCCAGGTGGGCCACGTAGTCTTGAGGCTGCGGGATCAGGATCAGCAGTCCATCCTGAACATCCACCAGCAAGCGGTCGCCGCTCTGGATGTTCAGGCGCTCACGAGCGATGCGGGGTACAGCAACCTGATAGCGGCTGCTGACTTTGACACTCACAGGCTGAACCATCGCATTCTCCTTACAAAGCATTTTTGCACTTTTGCTTAGTATAACACGAGATAGGCCAGTCGACAAGGGGGCATAGCATACAAGAGCGGCTGGCAGGATAATAGGGCACGCCAAGGCGCAAAGGACGCAAAGGAAGAATGAGAAACCTTGGCGGTCTTGACGACTTTGCGAGAGACGCGAATGCTCACGCTAAACGGCTCAGAGCATCAACGAGGAGATAGATCAACCGATGACAGAAAACGAATTGGCATGCCACGCATCAAGGATGGGATCAAGCGAGTGGTCAACGGCCTGCCAGAATGACCTTTGCGCCTTTGCGCCTTTGCGTGAGGATATTCGTTCACGCCAAGACGCCAAGCACGCTCTTCGTCAGCGTGGCTGTAGGAAATGAAGACGTCGTAGGTGTGTTTTCCCTGCTCACTCATCGTTCGCTCTACCTGCGCGGCAGCGGCCCCTGCAGTGCCCGCACCAGCCGGCCGCACTCGCGCTCGGCGCGGCGGGGGTGAATAAGGTTCAGCGTGGTCAACATGCCGAGCCGCACCGGCAACTGATCTTCGTCAATAGCTTCTATCTTGATCGGCAGCAGGCGGTAGCTGCCTTCCTGGATGCCCATCGTCTGCGCCAGGACGTTCTCAAAGTCCGCCATCGGATGCGGTTTATCCGCGTAGTCGGCCAGGTGGGCTTCTGAGAGCACGACTACCGTACGCTTGGCCTGCTTGATGCCCCGCTCAACGTTCACCACCCGGGCCACGCCGGGCTCCTCCACATCGCCGGAGACGGCGACCCGCAGGCCTGCCTCCTCCAGGCGCGGCACGAGCGTATCCCACACCCAGGTAGCGTCCGGCTCCCGGTCCACGTAACTGACGTAGGCGTCGTAGCGGAAGCCCTCCTCGTCCCTGGGCACGACACCCTTCTGGCCGCCCAGGTAGAGGGCGACGGGGAGGTTCTCCTCCAGTTCGGCCTTGAAGATGGGGTGTTGGTTGGGTTGGTCGCCGGTGACACGGGGCTGCAAGTACTCAAAGAGGTCAAAGATGCGGATGAGGCCGTCGTCGCTGGGGATGCCTCCGCGCAAGCCCTCAAGCAGGTGCTTGGTGAAGAGGCTGTTTTCGGCGCCGGGCATGACGTAGGAGGACTCAGTGCTGCGCGACGAGGCCAGGATGACCCGTCCCCGCCCTTCCTTGAGCGCGTCGTAGTAGCTCTCGGGCAGAGCTTTGAGATCCGGCGCCGCGGCGTCCTTGGGCTGGCCGATGCCGCCGGCGTGGCAGCAGTCGAAGATGACGACGACCTTGCGAGCCGGGATGGCCCGCAGCGCGTGGGTGAACTCGTCACCCGAGATGGCTGTCTGAGCGACGGATTCCCCCGACGTGTAGACCGTGTCCACCGGCAGCAGGTATGCGCCGGCGTAGGGACCAGTCTCGATCCGCCCGCCGTGGCTCGAGAGGTAGAAAAAGACGGTAGAATCTGGGTCGCTGCGCGCGGCCAGGTTGGCCAGCGCCTGGCGCAGGGCCGCCTGGGTGGCCTCGCCGTCCAGCAGCAACTGCACGTTGTCCGGCGGGTAGCCACAGTGCTGCGGACCAATCAACAGCTTGTGGATATCCTGGGCGTCCTTGAGAACAGTCGGCGGGAGTTTGTTGATGTGTCGGTAGCTGGCGATGCCCATCACGAGAGCGTGGGCGTTGTCCATTGCAGGCATCAGGTAGCCTCCTCAGATTTTGAGTGCGCACTGGCCTGAAGAACCGGTGTTGGATTTTCAGTGCAGCCTCTTCATTCGCTGTCATATTGCAGAACTAGTCCCCCTCCAACGGCCACTGCTCACACGTCTTGCGATACGCCTGTCCCGGCAAATACTGATTCCACTCCGCGCGGGTCAGGTTGCGACCGGCTATACGGCAGGCCAAATCAACTAACTCATCCAGCCGCAGGTTCCACAGCCGGGCGGTGCTGTCCCGGCTGCCGGTGGCCAACCAGTGACTGTCGGGGCTGATAGCGATGTCCAAGATGGCATCCTCGTGGCCGCGCAATACGATGGGATCTGCGGCTGGATCGAAGGCAGTCAAATCCCATAGCCGAGCGGTGCTGTCATCACTCCCGGTGGCCAGCCAGCGGCCGTCGGGGCTGAAGGCAACAACCCTGACCCAGCTCTCGTGGCCGCGTAGGACGATGGACTCAGCGGCCGGGTCAGGAGTGGTCAAATCCCACAGCTGGGCAGTGTTGTCCCAACTGCCGGTGGCCAGCCAGCGGCTGTTGGAGCTGATAGCCATAGCGCTAATAGGCCCCTCATGACCACACAGAACGATGGGATCGGCGGCTGGGTCGAGGGCAGTCAAGTCCCATAGCCGGGCGGTGCCATCTATTATATTCCCTGTGACCAGCCAGCGACCATCTGAGCTTATGGCAACAGCGCTGATTGGGCCAGCACATAGGACGAATGGCGCGACGGCAGGGTTGGGGGCAGTCAAGTCCCACAACCGAGCGGTGCCGTCCCAGCTGCCGGTGACCAGCCAGTGGTTGTCGGGACCGATGACCACGTCCCTGACTCTGTCTTCGTGGCCGCGCAGGACGATGGGATCGGCGGCTGGGTCGGGGGCAGTCAGGTCCCATAGCCGGGCGGTGTCATCCATACTCCCTGTGACCAGCCAGTGGTTGTCGGGGCTGATGGCAACATCCCAAATTACATTCCTATGGCCGCGCAGGACGATAGGCTCGACGGCTGGCTCAGAGGCGGTCAGGTCCCACAGCCGGGCGGTGCCATCACCACTGGCAGTGATGAGCCAGCGGCTGTCGAGGCTGATGGCCGCGGTATTGATAGCTCCTTCATGGCCGCGCAGGACGATGGGCGCGGTGGCCGGGTTGGGGGTGGTCAAGTCCCACAGCTGGGCAGTGCCATCCACACTGCCGGTGACCAGCCAGTGGTTGTCGGGGGTGACGGCAACCGCTTTAATCCAGCTCTCATGGCCGCGCAGAATGAGGGGCGCGGCGGCCGGGTTGGGAACGGTCAGATCCCACAGCCGCGCGGTATTGTCCCGACTGCCGGTGACCAGCCAGTGGCCGTTGGGGCTGAAGGCGACGGCCCTGACCCCACCCTCGTGGCCGCGCAGGATGATGGACCCGGCGCCTGGATCGATGGCAGTCAGGTCCCACAGCCGCGTAATGCTGTCCTCACTGCCAGTAGCCAGCCAGCGGCCATTGGGGCTGAAGGCGACGGCCCTGACCTCACCCTCATGGCCGCGCAGGATGATGGGGCAGGCGGCCGGGTTGGAGACAGTCAAGTCCCATAGCCGGGCGGTGCCATCCAAACTGCCGGTGACCAGCCAGTGGCAATCAGGGCTGACTACGACAGCATTCATAGGCCCGCCGTGTAGGACGATTGGGGCGGCGGCCGGGTCAGGGGCGGTCAGGTTCCAAAGCCGTGCAGTACCATCCAAACTGCCGGTGACCAGCCAGCGGTCATCGGTGCTAACAGCGATGTCCCTGATGACCCCTTCGTGCCCGTGGAAGACAACGGGATCGGCGGCTGGGTCGGGGGCAGTCAGGTCCCATAGCCGAGCGGTGCCATCCGCACTTCCGGTGATCAGCCAGTGGCTGTCGAAACTAATGGCGATGTCCCAGATAATATCCTCGTGGCCATGGAGGACGATGGGATCGGCGGCAGGGTTGAGGGCGGTCAGGTCCCATAGCCGCGCGGTGCCATCAAGACTCCCGGTGGCCAGCCAACAGCAGTCAGGACTGAAGGAGACGGTGGTGATCCAATCTTGGTGTCCACGCAGGACGATGGGATCGGCGGCAGGGTTGGGGGCCGTTAGGTCCCACAACCGCGCAGTATTGTCCAAACTGCCGGTGGCTAGCCAGTGTCCGTCGGGGCTAAAGGTCACGGCCGCAAGCTCATTCTTATGGCCGCGCAGAACGATGGGCTCAGCGGTGACGTCGGGGGCAGTCAAGTCCCACAAGCGGGCGGTCTTGTCCTGACTGCCAGTGGCCAGCCAGCGGCCGTTCGGGCTGATGGCGACGGCCTCAATAGCTCCCTCGTGGCCATGCAAAGGATATCCTCCAGCGTTTGCCAGCGCTTGCCGCAGGGCCTGTTCGGCGGCTGGGATGCGCGGCTCGCCCACCTGCATTGTAGTCGTCACTGCCTCAAGGGCAAGGAGCAAGCTACGCTGAGGATATTCCTCTAGCACGCTTTGTGCCTGCGCAGCCAATTGGCGGGAGCGTGCATGGCGGGCTTGACGTTCGGCTCGATGTTGTTGTGTTCCGGCATACACGGCCGCTCCTACTGCCAGTAGGAGCACCACGGTCAGCGCCATCGCCAACCACCGAAGACGTCTGCTGGTCCTGGCCTGATCTTCTGCTCTTCGTCGTTGTTCTTCGGCCAACACGCGGGCCTGTTCCAGTTCGCGCTGGCGAGCGGCTTCCCTCTCCCGCTTCTCTTCCTCAATGGTCACTCGGCTGGCCTCCACCAACGCCGACAACGTTTCGCCGTAGCCCAGGTCGGCTGCGTCAGGGCTAGCCAGCCAGCGCTCCGATTCCAGCAGTTCCACCTCGTCCAGCAAACCAGCAGTGCCCCGGCCCAAGCGCACCCACTCCACCGCCTTGCCCTCCAGCCGGCGGCGGGTCTGCTCCGCTTCCCGTCGTTCTGTCAGCCACTCCTGCAGCGTCGGCCAGCCGGCGATGAGTGCTTCGTGGGCAATGTCCACCTGCCTGCCGTTGCCTCCTTCCTCGCCACTGAGCGTCAGCAGCCGGTTGTCCGTCAGGTGGCGTAGCGTCTGCTCAAACAGGGGTGGCTCGTCGCCAGCAACGCGCAGAGCGATCACCGGCTGTTGCCGTCGGGTGTCGGCGCGCCCCTCGCCGAACTGAACCAGGCGCAGAAAGATGCGGCGGGCGATGGCCTGCTGCGCTGGCATCAGGTCTGCCAGCGCAGCATCGGCACGCTGCGCCATCGCTACTTGCACACCTGTGCGTCCGGCGCTGCTCATAGCCTCGTAGACACTGAGAGGTAGAAATCGTCGCTCCAGCCGCTCCCAAAGGAGCACGAGTGTCTCTTGGAGCAGGGGCAGAACGCCTGGCTCCCTGCCCGCATCCGCCACCAAGCGCTCCACCAGGGTCATCTCCACAAACACTCCTGCATCCTCCGCCGGACGCACGATAGCCTGGCGCAGCCCATCTTCATCCAAGGGAAGTATCTCTACCCGGTGTGCCTGGATCTCCCGCCACAGCGGCGCAGCCATCAGGTCGGGGTAGAAGTCCGCCCGAACGATCAACACGACGTAGCAGTCAGGAGTCTCAGCGATACGCAGAAGCGCCTGTTGGAAGGGTTCCACATCCACATACCGGCGCGCACGGGTGAAACACTGCTCGAACTGGTCAACTACCAGCAGCAAGCGTTGGGGGGCGCCCGGCTGCGTGGACAGTAACCCTGACGCTACCCGGGCTGGATCGGACGGATCCCCCTTCAAAGCGATAGCCAAGGAGACCGCCGGTACATCTCCAGGGCGCATCGCGCGCACGAGCCAGTCGCCGGTGCCGAAGAGGCTGCTCCTGCGCAGAGCCGGCACCAGGCCCGCGAAGACCAGCGACGACTTGCCGCTCCCCGACGGGCCAATGACCGTCAGGAACGGGTGCAACCGCAGCCGTTCCAGGAGTTCCTGCACCTCCTCGTCGCGCCCGAAGAAGCGGTCGCGGTCGGCCTCGCTGAAGGGCACCATGCCGGGATAGGGACAGGGTGGCCTGGGTGCGGGGCCGGGCACGGGCCGCTGCAGTTCAGCGCAGAGACGTTCGACCACCGCCTCCCAGTTGCCTGGATCGGTGGCATCAAGCGCGGTGAGCATCGCCAGGCGGGGCGGCAGTTCGACGGGCTGCAGGATGAGAGGAATGACGGGCCAGGTGGCGGTCTCCAGGCCATAGGACTGGGCGAGGAGGTCGGTGAACTGGCCAAAGCCCTCGGCCAGAGTTGCCGGGGAGAGGACGAGCAGGATGCGCCGGCTCTGCCGCACCGCGCGCTCGAACTCCAACAGGCGCGGCACCCCCAGGGCGAAGGCGGCCTCCGAGTGGCAGCGCACGCCGGCCCGGATCAGGGCGTCAAGGAGGTAGCCCTCCACCCAGGCGCGGTCGGCGCTAGCATAGGAGACGAATAGGTCATGGATGTATTCAGTCTGCTCTGTCATCGGTACTTCCCTCTACCTGGCAAGCTCAAGGCCACCGTGGGCTGTTTACCCGCCTACCGTGCAAGCCAACGCCGAATCAGCTCCACCTGGAAACAGCAACCTCCGGCCACCGCTCTCGCTCACCCGGCGGTCGATTGCGGCCCGCATCTCCTCGTTCTGCCAGGGACCAGCGCCGCTTGCGCCGACGAAGACGGCGCAGGTGGCGCAGTGCTCCAGTGCCTCTTCGATAGCCTCCTGCCAGGGCTTGCCGGGGATCAGGTTCCACTTATCCAACCAGGGTTGGATACCCTCTTTGACCAGCCGCCGAGCCAGTTCCTCGATGGCGGGTTTGTCGGCGCTGTTGTGAGAGAGGAAGATATCGTACTTCATATACCTCATCACTTCCTGACGATAGCTCGCAGCTCCAGCTCGAACACGCAAAGAAACCTAGTCGACTGCATCATACATACTGAGCATAACAAGCGCTTTGCCCGTAGCGGCGTCCCACACAATCGCCGTCCCATCATCGCTGGCGGTCACAATCCGTGTATCGTCCAGGCTCCATGCTACATCATTGATATCATCACTATGGCCGCTCAAGGCAACCAAGGACTCCCCCGTTGTGGTATCCCACACAGTAGCTGAGTGGCTCCACCGATCAATGGTCACAATACGCGCACCATCTGAGCTCCACTTTCCATCATCACCGCCGAGCTCGAGGAGAGATTCTCCTGTCGTCGCATTCCACACAACAGCATCATTCCACCATCCAAAGGTCAGAATACGCGTGTCATCCGGGCTCCATTCTGCGTCGTGAATACTCTCACGATTCCCGCTGAGGGTGACGAGAACCTCACCCGATGCCGCATCCCACACAATGGCCCTGCCGTCGCTGCTAGCAGTCACAATGCGCGTATCGTCTGAGTTCCAGGCCGCGTGGTAGACTCTATCACTATGACCAGCAAAAACGACGAGTGGTTCGCCTGTATCCGCATCCCACACGGTAGCCCAGTTATCCCACGAATAAATAGTCACGATGCGCGTATCATCCGAGCTCCACGCTGCGTGATAGACACTACCCCCATGTCCGCTAAGAGTGACAAGTGCCTCACCTGTATTCGCATCCCACACAATAGCGCTGCCGTCACGGCTGGCAGTCACGATACGCGCACCATCTGAACTCCAGGCCGTGTGATGGACCTCCCCCCTATGCCCTCGGAGGACAACGAGTGTCCTACCCATAACTGCGTCCCATACAGTGGCATTGCCATAGCGGCCAGCAGCCGCGATGCGCGCGTCATCTGGACTCCAAGCTGCGCGACGGATCTCCCCACTATGTTCACCAAGTGTAACAAGTGACCTACCCGTAACCGTATTCCACACGTTAACGCACCCAGACCGGTCAACCGTCAAGATGTGCGTACCATCCGAACTCCAGTCCACATGGTCAATCGGAGCGACGATAGACCAATGAATTGATCGGTCGACAACTTGCCCGACTACCACAAACTCGGTTCTATATGTACCAGGTTTAGTCAACTGCCAGACGGGGAGAACGCGGCAATTCTGAGTCACAATCGGCCTCTGTGGTTCTGATTCCTTATAGACAAACACTTGGTTATCCTGACTATCATAGATGTAGACAGCTAGCGATTGGCTCGGCTGTCTATCGACCTCAGTCCAGGCTATGCAGATCTCCGCCTCTGACCCAAGGTTGGACGTGTTGAACCGGAACACTTGCCATGCCTCGCACAGCGACCTTTCGGCGTCATCACAGTCGACCATTCGCGGCTCTTTAATCTCGAACAGTGGAGGAACGAAAGGCGTTGGAGTCGGCGGTGGGGTCGGAGTTGGGGTCGGAGTTGGCGTTGATGTTGGAGTTGGTGTTGGGGCGATGATGCGCCAGGCAACCTGTTGCTTCGCAGGCTGCCCAGCGGCCACAAACTCTGTATAGTGCAGACCGGGCGCCATCGGTCGCCGGACAGAGAGGATTCGACAATTCTGAGCTTCTTTCGCTGCCTGGGGTTCCGGCTCTTCATAGACGAATACTTGTTCATCACTATACATATTATAGACGTAGATCGCCAAAGATTGACTGGGTCTTCTGTTTACCTCGGTCCAAGCTATGCACACGTCTTCACCCATTAAGAACTCGTCTCTTTGCGGCGCTGTACACGGATGCGATTCGGCGTCGCTGCTACAAAGTACCATTCGTGGAGAGCTTATCTCGAACGGCAAAACAACGAAAGGTGGCAAAAAAACTCCCAGGTAGTAGGCGACTATGAGTATCAGAAACGATATCAAAGCGACGAGCAACGCTATCCGGAAGATTCGTCGCCAATCGTCAGGCCCTCTCAAGATACCTTTGATCTCTCGCCGGAATAAAAGAAGGAGTATTAATAGTGCGAGGGCGATTATGAAGATGTAGTAAACTAATTGCCCAATCATAGTGGTTCTCCATTCGCTGTGAAATCAGGTTCGTCCTATTGACTCTCGCTGAAAGCAAGTGTGGGGCAGGCCTTTTGGCAGTTATTGCCGCACACAGCGGAATCCAACATCCTTGGAAGCATTGCTAGGAGGGTAATAGAAACGATAAGCAGGGCGTGCATCTACCCAACTATTCTCAAACGAGCCGCCCCGCAATACTCGATAGATTCCTGACCCCGGCCCGGCAGGGTTCCGATCAGGCGAGTCGCTATAGTAACCTTGATCATACCAATCCATTACCCACTCCCATGCATTGCCAGTCATATCCGAGGCACCATAGGGACTATCGCCTGCGGGCGAGTAGCTACCCACAGATTCTGTTCTGCCGGCATCACCTCGATCAACGTTCGCTTTTTGTGGATCTTGTTCGTCACCCCACGGATACATTGGCATCGCTTTGGCGTTGGAAACAGCCCCACGTGCAGCCTTTTCCCACTCCGCCTCGGAGGGCAAACGTCCTCCTCCATTCCATTCACAAAACGTGCGTGCGTCCTCCCAATCCACACCGACTATCGGGTGATCGGCGAATTCAGGAGCATCATAGTTGGCATCATTTGGTATGCCGCACTCGCCGACGCGAACACATTGATGGTATTGTTCCTTTGTCACTTCGTACCGACCGATCCAATAAGTGTCCAAGAATACGCGATGTTGTGGTTGTTCATGCGAAACGTCACAGCTTGGGCATATCTCAGGGGCTTGGACTTGGTCAATATCAGCATCTGAGCTTCCCATCCAAAACTCTCCAGCAGATACCTCTACCCAATCCATGGGCAACGGTGGATATAACACCCGCCTCAACAGACCTGTCGTCATCTCCAAGACGACGGCAACTGCCGCGACCACCAAGATAATGGTGAGCAAAGTTATCGGACGCATATACATGGCTCGTCTACTGGCTCTTAGAAATTGATCCTCCCGTTGAGTCAGATCAGTCTTATGTCTTTTCACCCACTTGTTTGCCTCAGCTAAAACTGTTCCACGATACAGGTAGTCCTTATTATAACCTTTTCTCTCCCATTCCGCAGCCGCTTCTGTCAACCGGCGATGGATACGAAGGCCAGCACGATCCTTATCGACCCACTTTTTTAGGCGTGGCCAGCCTCGAATCAGCGCCTCGTGGGCCATGTCCACCTGCCTGCCGTCGCCTCCCTCCTCACCGCTGAGTGTCAGAAGGCGGTTGCCGGTCAGGTACTCCAGAGTGCGATTAAATACGTGCGGATCGTCCCCGACTGCGCGTAGGGCGGCTACTGGCTGCTGGCGCCGAGTGTCGGCCCGTCCCTCGCCGAACTGCACCAGCCGCAGGAAGATGCGACGGGCGATGGCTTGTTGTCCCTCCGTCAACTCGGCCAGGGCGGCGTCGGCGCGGCGAGCCATCGCCACCTGCAGTCCCGTACGCGCGGCGTCACCCAAAGCCTCGTAGGCGTCGAGGGGCAGGAACCGCCGCTGGAGTCGCCCCCACAGAAGCACCAGCGTCTCCTGGAGCAGAGGCAGGATCCCCGGCTCCCCCGCCGCGTCCGCCAGCAGCCGCTCCACCAACCCTTCCTCCACAAACACTCCGGCGTCCTCCGCCGGCCGCACGATGGCCTGGCGCAGCCCATCCTCGTCCGGCGGCAGTACCTCAAAGCGATGCGCCTGGATCTGTCGCCAAAGCGGTGCAGCCATCAGGTCGGGATAAAAGTCGGCCCGCACGGTCAGCACGACGTAACAGTTGGGGGTCTCGGCCAGCCGCAATAGCGCCTGCTGGAAGGACTCCACGTCCGAGCGAGCCAGGGTGAACAACTCCTCGAACTGGTCCACCACCAGCAGCAACCGGCGAGCATCTGGCTGCGTGGCCAGTAACTCGGACACGGCCCGGGGCGCATCGGCCGGGTCGCCGTCCAAAGCATCAACCAGGGCCGCCAGCGGCGACTCACCGGGGCGCAGCGTGCGCACCAGCCACCCTCCGGGGCCAAACAGGCCGCTCTTCCGCAGCGCCGGCACCAATCCCGCAAAGACCAACGACGACTTTCCACTGCCAGAGGGGCCGATGACCGTCACGAAGGGATGCAACCGCAGCCGTTCTAGGAGTTCCTGTACCTCCCGGTCACGCCCGAAGAAGCGGTCACTGTCGGCTTCGCTGAAGGGCACCATGCCAGGGTAGGGGCAGGGGATGCGCTCCGGCGTTGGCTCCGGTTGATCCAACAAGGCGCGCAGGCGGGCGGTCTCCTGTTCCCAATTGGCTTCGTCGGTGCAATCGAGGCGCACGCGGAAGTCAACCCGCAGAGGGAGCGTGCAGGGTCGCAAGAGGAGCGGGATCAAGCGGTCGCGCTGATCCGCCACGCTGGCATAGGAGGTCAACTGCTCGCTGAAGGTGGACCATTCATCGGCCAAGTAGGCGGGGCTGAATACCAGCACGGTGGTGCGGCTGTCCGTGACGGCGCGTTCGAACTCGGCCACGACTGGCGCACCGGGGCGAAAGTCGTGAGGGGTAATGACGCGTTCAGAGGGCAGGCCAAGCGCAGGCAACAGATAGCCCCGCACCCAGGCACGGTCGGCGTCGCTATGACTGACGAATACATCATATCGGTAGTCGGCCGGGTTAGTCATTGGCTTTCCCACTTTCACAGGCAGCTCAGCAGCGCCTCCTCGAAAGCTTCGATCCGCGTGTACTTCAGAGTCACCCGCTCCAGTCCCATGCGCTTCTCGACCGCCCAGAACACGCCGCTGAACTCTAGCAAATGCTCGGACGACTCGCCTACGTCGAGGAAGTAGAAAGCAGGCTGCTCCCCGAATTCAGATGGCGTGAACTGGTGGCTGCCCAGCCCGCCCTGCAACCACGAATATACCAGAAGTGGAAATGCTTGCTCCGCTACAGGCAACCGCGCGCCGAAACGGTAGCGGTTCGGAGCCAACCGCTCCAGGCAGCCGAACCAGGAAAGCGTGCGCAGGAAGTGGCGCACACAGTTGGTCACCACGCCCCGCTGACCGTACTCCTCGTAGATGCGGTGCAGGAAATCGGTACTCTGGATCTCACCTCCAAGGTCGTAGCGCTTTGTCATCTGCCCGGTGATCGCCTGCAGGATGGGCGTCGCGTTGATCAGGTGGGCCAGGTACACGCTGCGCAACGTCTCGGCCGAGAACCTGCGGGCCGCTGCCGCAAACACGTCCTGATCCGCCGTGCGCCGGTCGGGTCCGCCGCCTTCCGTCTTGACGAAGCAGCGTAGGATGATGGTCGCCACCTTGCGCCGCGTCTCAGGGCCCTGGAACTCGGCCGCAGCTACCTGGTCAACGACCTGGATCAGCTCACTCACGGGCTGATCGGGCCGCCAGGCCAGGCCCACGGCGTGGATCCACTCCGGGCGCACCGGTTTGTCAAATCCAATCATGGCGCGACTACCTCGACAAAGGGCACGATCATCTCTTCAATCGACAGGCCGCCATGGGAGATGCCGGCGGACCTCCGCGAAGCGAACAATCCGTCGGCTGGCGGATAGACGGGATACAGATCGTCGGGCAGGAAGACAGGGCGGAAGAGGGTCAGCCCGTGTTCCGCGTGTTTGCTGACAAAGGCCTGAGCGATGGACTCCTGGTCGAAGATGGCCACCCGTTTGGCGTAGGCCTCGACCAATGCCTTGGGCGACCGGAGGCCGATGCCGGCAGCGTCCACGTTGCCGTGGTCCGAGGTGATAAAGACGCGGTAGCCAGCCCCCAACAGCACCTCAAAGAACCTGTCAGTGGCACTGTTGTTCAGGTAGGAGATGAGTGTGTCGTAAAAGACCCGCTTGCCGACCTTGAGGCCCTTGGCGCTGTGCATGATGTCGTCGAAGAAGTTGACGACCACGGCCAGCACCTCGTTCTTTCCGTCCACCACCTGGCGCAGCTCGTCGAACTCGCCGGTCATCTTCACGTTGAGGTAAGTCACCCTTCTGCGGCGGCGGCCCCGGTTGACCCAGTAGTTCTGCCAGTGCTTCCCGTCGGCGGTGGTGAGCAGGGCCGTGTCGGGAAAGTTGCCCGGCATCCGCCCGGCAAACAGCGCTTGGCGGGAGACGCTGGTCACGGTGGGGGTGATGGCGTAGGTCCGATTCTCGCGGAACTCGACCTCGCGCTTCAGGCAGGCCAGGAGGTAGTCCCGCAGCAGGAACCACTGATCCACCGCCATGCCGTCGAACACAACCAGGGCTACCCTGCCCCTATCCCCCACGCTGCGCTGGATGTACTGGTTGACCCGGTGGAGGGCGATCGGGCCCTTGTTGTCGTCGTAGAATGAGATCGAGGGATAGGTCTGCCGCAGGAAGCTCAGGAAGACGTCGTTCAACGAGCGACGGGCGGCGGCGAACCGTTCCTGCAAAGCATCATAGTCCCCGCGAGACAACAGGGTAAAGTCGTGCACCAGCCGGCCCCAGGTGTACCCTGCATCCAGCCAGCCACGCAGGTCGAGGCTCCCGGTGTCCAGGTCTTTAAAGTGACCGAGCTGGGCCTCCACGTCTGTCACGTAGACAGGCCCCTCCTCGCGCACTGCTGTCTGGGCACCCGGCCCGAAGAGGAGCGCGGCCTTCCCCCCTGGCCACTCCAAACCAGCCCGAATCCAGCGTTGCTCCAGGGGCAGTTTCTCCGCTGTCCCGATCTCCTCCAGTGAGAGCGGGTAGCGAGCAATCGACCGCTCGGTGAACAGGCTGTTCATGTAGAAGCGCAGCCGGTGGCTGGAAAAGTCCAGGGCATGATGGGATTGGAGAATGGAGAATGGAGAATGGAGAATGGCGTGCACGTACTCGGCCCAGCGTTGCCCCAGCCATTCGTAGAAGGCAGCGGCGCTGGAGAAGAGGGCCGCCGGGTCGGGGTTGCCGGGCAGGGGAACTCGCATCTCCTCGACCACGTAGCGCTCCAGGGCCGGCGGGATCGCCTGGGCAGCATAGTGCTTGTCAACCAGCATAACGACCAGCCGCTCCGGTGACTTGAGGGCTACAGGGTCGATGCCGAACACGCCGCGCAGGATGAAGCGGATGGTCTCGCGCTCCGTGGTGGCGGTTTTGTTGTCTCGCTCCAACGTGGCGTGGGCCTTGAACAGAGCCGGGTAGTAACGACGATCCAGGTTGGCCAGGACGATGCGGTTGAGACGGGGAAAGACCTGGTGCAAGCCGATCTCGACGACGTGGCTCTTCTTCTCCAGGTCGTAGGGCAGGTGGCGGCTGGCCTCGCTGGAATGGACGATGACGACGATGTGCGTCTTCTCCCCCCGGTCCCAGTGCGAGCGATAGCGCTCCTCGAACTCGTTGCGGAAGGCGATCTCGGAGGAAAAGTTGAGGATGTCGTACCGCCGCGCCTGGAGTTGGCTGATGAGCACGTCGTCCTGCATCAAGCGGTCGGGGTCCACGACCACGACGCTCTGGGTTTGCCTCTCGTCAAACTGTTGGAGAATCAGGTCCTGCCAGCGTCTGGATTTCATAGACAGCTTCATCTTCCTCCAGTGACAATAACGTCCTCCATGAAAGGCTCAGCGATGGTGATCAGTCAGCGGCGGAAGCGTCAGGGTTGGCCCAAGAGAAGGATGCCCTTCATCGCAGTATTGACGCTCCCATCTCCATCCCACGATATCTTGGAGAACACAGTATCGTGATCGTTGAACAGTCCCCCTGGATTATAGTCATGATCGACCGACAAGAAATCAGCCGCAATCGTGCTGCCTTCGGCCGGGGTCCTGACCCAGGGGATGCGCATTTCTATGCTATAGCCTTCATCTTGGTCGTTGGAGTTGTCGAAGGTGGTTGTCCCCTTGAGATAACGCTCGGTGGTAGCGGTTACCCACCCGTCATCGAGCAAGCTGTGCCTACACTCCTGGATCTGTACCCCGTTGTCAAAGACGATCGAAACGGAATCGCCGTCATAGGGAGTCGCGCTTGAGCCCTCGACCTGCGTATCGCTGACGTCGAAGCCAGCGTAGAGGTATTTGTCATCCCACAGCAGCCTGACCACCACCGTGGTCGAGTCGTTGTCCGCAGGGTGCACGACATAGGTGAGTGGTTGGGCCTGGGACCAGATCTCTTCGTCCAAACGTCCGTCAATCGCGGGCGACTGGCCAACAACACGGATGGCGTTGACCACTGGCGCATCCGCAGACAGAGTCGGCATCGGGGTGCCAGGCGGTAGCACCGGGGTGTCAGTCGGCAGCACCTGCGTAGGAGTTGGCGTTGGCTCTTCTATCTTGATAGGAGTTGGCGTTGGCCCTTCTATCTTGATAGGAGTTGGCGTTGGCTCTTCTATCTTGATAGAAGTGATCTTTTCCACACTCTGGCCATCCCAGTTGATCACCACCCGAATGTTATAGGTTCCGGGATCATGAGGTGCGCGGTAGGTAATCGCTGGGCTTCCCTGACCTCTGATGATTTCGCCACCGTCAGCGAACCAGGTGTAGGACAAAGCAACCCCAGCAGCGCTGGAAACCCCGACGGATATGCCAGCCTCCTCTTCCGGCTTCAAGGGCGTGGGAGCACCGACTTTGGGCTCCCCAATTGCCGGCGTTGGAACGGCAGTGGCAGGCATCGGGGTTTTGCCCTGACAGCCAATGGCAAGCCACATAAGGACAGTCGTCAAGACAAACAGGCCTAGCGAACGGTGAGCCCTGAACTGATTCCCTTCACATCTGATTATCATTTTTCCTTCCTCCTCTCCTTCTATGACCTGCGCAAGGGTGACTATGGTGACATCTCGATGTTGAAACAGATTCCCCTTACGCCCAGCGTCTTCCCATTCTTGAGCACCTCAATTGTGATCATTTGACTGTCGCGGTCACAAGGGACGGAATAGATGATCGCATAGATCTTGGAGTCAAGTCGATCCAGGTTGTGCGGGTCAGGTGGGTCAAAGCGCCAGTTATAGGAGAAACCATCAGGCTGTAGTCGAACCCCTGTCAAGTCCAGTACCTGTGCTTCGATTCTGGGGGAAGAGCGGCAGACGACTTCTTGACAGCGATCGTCGCTGGCGTCTATGACCAATCCATCCATCTCGATCACAACTTCGTTGCCAGGCGGCGTCGCTGCAGGCGCGGCAGGAAACAGGAAAGCGCTGATGTCAAGCCAAAACCATGCGCCAATGGCGATCATCAGAACCAACATAGCGACGACACCACCGATAGCCTGCCGGGCCTGGGTCTGTAGGACGTTGATCAACCACCCACGTACTCGTTGTCCAGAGAGCGTCACTATCTCGACTAGAGGCAAGTGTTCAGCTTCACCTGGCGGTGGAGTGGGCGGAAGAGTTGGGGCAGGGAGCGGCTCCTCAAGGGCGGGCTGAGCGATATCGTGCATCGACTCGCCTCTATATGCCCCACACAGCTCATTGAAGCTGCGGCTCAGGTGGGTCAGGGCCAAATTGTTCAGCTCGTGCACGATGCGGGCGCGCTCACTGCGGATGGTCTCGCTCGTGCCATAGAGACGCTCATCTTGCAGGTTGTCCAGAAGGCGCGATTCCAGCACCGCAAAGCTCAGACGTATCTCGACAGCAGCCTGGGCCAGGTGCTCGCCTAGCGCGGCAAGCCCGCGCTCGTGGCTGAAGCCTCGCGCGCGCAGGCGGGCAGACGGCGCTGGCCTTGGGGCGAGGGCTGCTCTGGCGGGCGCGGGGGGCTGTGGCGCAGAGCGGATGGCGGCCACGAGGCGGCGCATCTGGAAATCGAACTGGGCCGGGTCGGTCAGGTCGAGATAGGTGAAGACCTCCAGACGGGGAGGTAGCTCGCAGGGCTGCACCATGAGAGGCAAAATGCGCCGGCCACGGCCAGCCGGATCCCTGGTCTGGATCAGGAGCGCCTCGAACTCTGTCCACTCGCTGCTCACCCAGTTGGGTGTGAGCACGAGCAGCGTCTTACGGCTGCGTTCGACGGCGTTTTCCATATTGACCAGACTGGGAGCGCCGACCTCGAAGTCACGGAAGTCAATGCAGACACGCAACCCCTCACCCTCCAAACAAGGCATCAGTGTGTCTCGCACCCAGGCGCTGTCCTCGTGGCTGTAGCTGATGAACACGTCGTAGCGGTAGGTGTCGTTTTCCTCGGCCGTCATCGTCTCTCTACCTCCACCACCGCTATCTGCTCCCAATCAAGATCAAGCACCAGCCCGCCGCGCCGCTGCAGGGCGATCAATGCCTCCCGGCGACAGAGCCGGTCGTTCAGGCGCACCTGACCAATTTGCACGACGGCGCGCGGCAGATGATGCCGTTCCACAGCGGCTATCATACCAGGCTACGCGGATTGTGAGATACATGTTCACCCCACTTTCATCGTTGTCCTCAGTGTTATGCCCCACACAGCTCATTGAAGCTGCAGCTCAGGTGGGTCAGGGCCAGCCTGTTCAACTCGTGTACAATGCGGGCACGTTCACTGCGAATGGCTTCGCTGGTGCCGTAGAGACGCTCGTGCTGCAGGTTGTCGAGCAGGCGCGACTGCAGCACGGCAAAGTCCAGGCGAATCTGGACGTCGGCGTGAGCCAAAAGATCGCCGAGCGCGGCCAACCCACGCTCGTGGCTGAACCCTCGCGCGCGCGGCCGGGCAGGCGGCGCTGGCCTCGGGGCTGGGGCTGCCTCGGTGGGCGCGGGGGGCTGTGGCGCGGAGCGGATGGCGGCCACGAGGCGGCGCATCTGGAAATCAAACTGGGCCGGGTCGGTCAGGTCGAGATAGGTGAAGACCTGGAGGCGGGAAGGCAACTCGCAGGGCTGCACCATGAGGGGCAGGATGCGCCGGCCACGGCCGGCCGGGTCCCTAGTCTGGATAAGGAGGGCCTCGAACTCGGTCCACTCGCTGGCGACCCAATTGGGGGTGAGGACGAGCAGCGTCTTGCGGCTACGATCGACAGCGTTCTCCATATTGACCAGGCTGGGCGCGCCGAGCTCGAAGTCGCGGAAGTCGATACAGACGCGCAGGCCCTCTCCCTCCAGGTGAGGCAGCAGCACGTTGCGCACCCAGGGGCTGTCGTGGTGGCTGTAGCTGATGAAGGCATCATAGCGAAATTCGCTCTGTTCTTGTTGTTCTTCTTTAAAGCCGCCAGGCTCTTCCCTTTTCTGTTGGCCTTGATATTGTGACAGGAACCACTCCCGAAAGATGTCACCGTTGTAGCGATAGCAATTCCAATTCCCATCATGGGCGACAAAGCCGTGATAACACAGATCTACCACAGCACGTTTAACAGGTACACTCTGATCATCAACAGATCGGATCAGCTCTATCTCGCTCACCCAGTCTTGCCGATGTACCAATTGACCGTAAACCTGCAAACCCGTCTCTGCGATAGCCGTGGCCCAGCATTCTAGATGCGTTTGCTCCTCGTGCAGGAAACGGTTGGCAATCTGGGCCACTTTCTTCTCATCAGCCTGATCGATGCCTGCTTTCCAGAGGTGATGAAGGAGGTACTGGGCCAGGAATGGGTGACCGCCACTCTGCTGCCAAACAGCTCTTTGAGCCGTCTCACCCAAACCGGGGGCGCGTTCTATCAACTCATAGGTTGTAGCTTCGTCAAAAGCGGTAAGATAGTGAAGCTTAAGCACATTCCAAAGCGGAGAACCTTGTTCAGTCACTTCATCGAGAAAGCGGCGCGAGCCAGCCACCACCAGTCGCACGCCATCCGCTAGATCACCAGCGTATATGAGAGAGCGAAGCTGTCCAAAGAGGACTTGGTGCCACGGATAGCGCAGGGTATCGTCCATCTCATCCAGTAGAAGCACCAACCGGGTGGGACCACCCACCTGATACAGCTCATCCAAGACGTATCGCAACGCCTCCTCAAACTGAGGCAAAGTCAGACCGTTTGAGTCCTCTGTTAGCAAACTGTCCAGCCAGGTCTGATCCAGAGGAACCTTGACCGGCGAAGGATCTTCGGGACGACTACGAGAGCCAACGTCCACGCGCCGGCGCGCCTCGTGAAGCACAGTCGCAAAGAAAGCAGTTTCCGACTTGAAATCGTGCCGCTTTAAGTCGAGCAAGAGAGGCAGTGCTATGTGATCACCTTCCTGTGCTTCAGGCATGCGCAGGCGATGGTGTAGGGCAAGCAACAGGCTACTTTTGCCGAACCTTCGCCCGCCGATACAGGCATAAGAGTCACCGTTATGCAGCGTCAGATCCCAGGCGATCTCTTTCACCGAGGACCAACGACCCAGAAACTCGTCAGGGGGGACCGGCCTGAGGTAGCGAAAAGGATTACGTTTCTGAGCATTGTCATAGGCCATGGTCAGCTACTCCAATCCCAACTGGTACCGCCGGATCCAGTTTCGAAAGAGACGCAGGCGGATATTGAAAAGAGTCCTTTCTAGCCTACCTAGTACTGCCCGCCGTTCCAACTCGTCCAAGGAACGCTCGCAAGCCCGACGATCCTGTGCACACCCCACAAGATCCGACTCAGGTTGGGGTTCGGTCTGAGCCAGCGACTTGAGAATGGCCTGGTTTTCAGCAACTTGAGGTCGTGGCCACAAATCAGGATTACTGATCTCGCCCCATAAACCGTTCTCATCCAGAATCTCAGATTTACCCGGTTCGCGGATAAAGCGCTCGGCGATTCCTTGAAGATGGGATAAGGGAACAGCGCCACGGCGACCTAACTGCTGGAAAGCCAGACTGCACAGTTGCCGGGCCAAAAAGGGATGCCCCCCACTTACGTCGGCGACAAACGCCACGGCTTCGTCACTGTAAACCAGACCCATTTGCTGGCCAATGTTACGGACCATCTGAATGCAATCGTCGTGATCGAGGGAAGGTAAATAAATCTCGCGGAAGAACTGATAGAATGGGTTTTGCTGGCCCGCCAAGCGATTCACTCGATTGAACAATGGATCAACCCCAGCCATCAGCAGTGAAAAGCGCCCTTCTCCCTCTTGCACCAGGCCGCGCAAGGCCCGGGCAAAGGCCAGATATCGTTCTACGCCCTTACCGTCGTGCGGAACTATCAGATCCGCCTCATCCACCAGCAGACATAGTCGCGGGAGCACATTGTGATCTTCCAAGAGAGTGAGCAACTGGCGGGTCGCCGCTGTGAACGCCGATGAAAGATCAGGGGCTCTAGCCAAGCTGGGGGCCGACCAGTCCAAGTCTCTGACTTTGACTCGCATTGAGCGACTCCAGGAAGTCAGGATGCGTCCGTACAAGCTGTCCAGCTCAACGCCGGCCTGCAAATCCACCAGAGCGGTCGGAAAAGGCAGCTTGTCCCGCAGGTACATCAGAAATGAACTCTTGCCCATTTTGCGCAGGCCAAATAGAGCTAAGGAACGTCCCTCAATCAAATCCTCCATTAACTCGTGAGTCAAAGCCTCACGACCGAAAAAATTGAGTCTGTCGGCAACCGGGTGACGGACATTGTAGAAGTCCTGCTCACGCCCCAGAAAACGACTCAGATGTTTCTCCAGAACCTGCTGTTGACGCCTGCGCTCCTGTCCTTCAAGAAGCACCGTGTCGTCTATAGGGATGACCTGCACATCTTCGGCGCGCATCGTGCCAATTTGCAGCCAGCCGCTATTGGTAGGCGTACGATCGATAACAACAAGAATGATAGGCTTATCACCGAGGGTTCTTGTCGCAGATCGACACAGAGCACGTACTTTCTTCCCATCCAACGGACTCCCGCAAACGATTTCTACGGCGATTGGTTGGGAGAACTTGCGCTGCCAAACTCTGTCTTTCGGTTGGCATAGGAAAGCTGTTTCTTCCTGCCCAGAGATCAATTCAAAGCCGGCAGCCCGGAAAAACCTCTGAGCCATTTCTACCAGTGAAATAAGGCTACCTTGGGTTGACATAAGTTCATCCAGCAGTGAAAGGACGGTTGGCTCGTAAGGGCTGTTGAGGTCACGATATATGTTCCTACTTTCCTCCCAAAACCGTTTTGCTTGATCAAACTGCTCATTGTCACGCGCCAGGCTCCCCAGTGAGAGCAGGATTTCAGCAACCCTCGGTAGTTCCTTGCCTTGACGAGCTATAGTGAGAGCTTGCTTGTAGTAGTCCATAGCGCGCTCTGCCTGTCCCAGAGTGCCATGAGCGCTGCCAAGGTTATTTAGAATCTGCTGTTCCGTTCTACGGTTGCCAATCTCACGGCTAATGGCCAATGCCTGCTCATAGAACCCGATAGCCTGCTGTACTTCCCCTAGATCGGCATAGACATTTGCCAGGTTCCTCAGGGCGACTCCTTGCTCAAGCCGGTCGCCGATCTCACGGGCAATCTGCAGCGCCTGCCGGTAGCAGTCGATGGCCCACTCTACCTCCCCCAGGGCGCTGTAGGCCAGGCCGAGGTTGTTCAGCCTATTGCCTTCCCCGCGCCGGTCGCCGATTTCGCGGGCAATCTGCAACGCCTGCTGGTAATACTCGAGGGCTCGCTTCACCTCCCCCTGGACACGGTAGATATTGCCGAGGCTGCCCAGCCAAGCTCCCTCATTGCGTCGGTCGCCGATCTCGCGCGCAATCTGCAGCGCCTGCTGGTGGTACTCAATGGCCCGCCCCACTTCCCCCAGGTCGCTATAGGCTAGGCCGAGGCTGCCCAACCAGGCCCCCTCATCGCGCCGGTCACCGATCTCGCGCGCAATCTGCAGCGCCTGCTGGCAGTGCTCGATGGCCCGCCCCACTTCCCCCAAGACGCGGTAGGCCAAGCCCAGGTTGCCCAGCCTATTGCCCTCCCCGCGCCAATCACCGATCTCCTGGGCCATCTGGAGTGCCTGCTGGTAGCACTCTATGGCCCGCCCCGCCTCCCCCAGGTCACGGTAGGCATTCCCGAGGTTGCTCAGATGGTTGCCTTCCCCGCGCCGGTCACCGATCTCGCGGGAAATCTCCAGCGCCTGCTGGTAATACTCAATGGCC
>Ga0307378_10001179_pt1 | contig 43246 bp, 65 predicted proteins | sample UN1MG_FD_202238 | JGI IMG/M metagenome (GOLD analysis project Ga0307378, IMG submission 202238) | Soil microbial communities from Risofladan, Vaasa, Finland - UN-1 | ecosystem: Environmental > Terrestrial > Soil > Coastal area > Acid sulfate soil | place: Finland: Risofladan, Vaasa | collected...
TTTGATAAAATCAAACAAGGAGTCAGGCATGGGATACACAATTGTAATCGGAGAGGATGCCAAGCCATGAAAATAAACATTAATATGAGAGACGACAGCGCAAACAGCCATGTTGGTGGATCGGTTATTTTGCAAAATACAATCGATTACAAAAAAATGTACATTCGGTTCGATGATTCTGAAAGGGAAATTTCAGTTGATTTTGATGAAATCGTCGAGGCCATCAGCCTGTTCGAGCGATTGAGGAAACAGCTAACCTGAAGGGGGCAAAATTGCCAAAAACAAAAGCCATACCCGGCCAACAACAAAACAGCGGCAACCAGCACACGGTCAAGTCCGTTGCGATTTCAGAGCACCTTCCGGGCAGGGAGATACTTTCCCTGTCCGGTGTCCCGGAAGTGCTGGCAGGAAACCCGGAATCCGTCGCGTACTGGAATCAACACGCCGAACCGCTTCGGCAGTCTGGCCGGCTTAACGCCGACACCATGCCGCTTTTCGTCATGCTGTGCTCGTCGTGGGGAGATTGGATGGATTTGAAAAAACTGGAAGCCGCGCACCGGAAAAACAAACCGGCGCAGCGTGGAAAGCTGACCGTGAAAAAAAAGACGGCGCGTCTGACCGAAACGGCCAAGGCAATCCCGAAGGCCGAACGGCACTTTGCGAAGCTGCTTTCACAATTCGAGGAAATATCGGCCAGGTACGCGAAACCCGACAAAAATCGTCTTCAATGGCCGGATTAAATGAGGTGAAATCAAATGACAGAAAAAAACGGAATGAAATTCGACTGGAAAATCAAAAAATCGGGCCCGTCTGAAAAGTGGTCAGAATCAGCAAAGAGGATTCTTAACGCATTGCAACTCTCTTCGCCAAATATTTCTAAAAAGACAATGGGTATAATCTCAAAAATTGACGATATCCGGATTCCTGAAAAAGGGGAACAGCTTCGGATAAGGACGCAGACACAGCTAAACATGATATCGTTCGTAATTGCAATGGCAAACCGTGGCGTGATTGACGAATTGATTGTTGCCACTTATACGCTCAACAAAGAGGCGTTCGCGGTTTTAGCCGACCTCTCCAAATCAGGAAGGATAAGAAATCTTAAACTCATGATCGCAAGCTCGTATAATTTCAGGGAGCCGGCATGGTCGGATGAAATAAAAAAACAGTGCAGAAAGATGAAAAATGTTTCGCTCGCGTTTGCTTGGTTTCACTGGAAAATCACGCTGGCAAAAGTCGGGGACGATTATTACTTGATCGAGGGGTCGATGAATTACTCAATGAATAACATGGCCGAACAGCTGCTTTTTGAAAACGACCGGAAAATGTGGGAAAATGACCGGAAGCTGCTGACTGAGACAATACTTGAAAACAAAACGAAGGCTGTGGAGATCGTGACATGATGAAACCGAATGCGGAGGAAATCGAGGAAATAAAGGAAATAATGCGAATGTCGATCGATTTTGAAACCGCGTGCCTTTCTCTCGATATTGAAAAGGAGACAATCGCCGAATGGTCGGAACTCCCGGAAATAAAAAAGGCCATATCCGAGGCGGAGGCGCAATTCAAGGTAATGCTCACGAAAAAATTGTGGGAGGAGGGTGGGATTAAGGGGATTGAGATTCTGCTTGAACGGCTCGAAGGCATGTTTGAAGGAAACGAATTCGAATAACGAAAGGACAATCCATGAAAGAAAAAAACATCCAAACGCTTTTTGGCCAGCAGAACGAAATCGAGGGATTTTTTGAACTCAAGCTTTGCAAGGGGAAATCCATCAGGTGGGACGCGGTTCGTGACCATCAAATAGCCGCCCTCGGGTTGGCCGCATCCGAAACCGGTTTTTACTACAAAATACCTGACTCCCCCGTTTCCACGACTCAGAACACGGATGGATTCCGATTCACGAAAAGGAAGCCGTTCGATTGCTTTTTTCTTAGGGGGTTACCAGCTTATGTCGTGATCTGCTGGTATGTTCCGAGAAAACTGAAAACGCTGTACTATATCACGATAGGGGATTATGTTGCCGCGATGGAACGAGCCGCAAAAAAATCTTTCAACGAAATCGAGGCCAAAGAAATGGCGCGATTTGTCGTTGATCTGAAAGGATGAGACATGATCGATCTGAAAAAAACAAGTGAACTTCTCAGAACACAGGACAACCGATCAACCGAGCACCCTCTTTTCTGATGGTGAATTCCTGAAAATGAAGGCACCATTCCCATATTTCGGAGGCGACACAACAGGAGAAGCTATGAAGAATTACATTTACAGTCAGTTAGCGATGTTTGGTGAAAATGAGATCGTCGGTTTTGGTGGTGATGGCTTTTTCGTCAAGGAAATAGCGCGTAAGAATGCAAACGAAGTCATAGTCAATAATCACTATTCAAAAAAATTTTACACGGCCTCTACTATCCATCTCGGCGTTTTTTTAGATAACGCAATGATTGGTGTTTTGCAATATGGTTTCGCAATGAATCCGGCCTCAATGGCGTCTGTTGTCGCTGATACGAAAATTGACGAATACTTAGAACTAAATCGGATGTGGTTTGTTGATAATTCCCCAAAGAATGCAAAAACTCAGGGGCTATCGCATGCAGTTAAATATATCAAACGTAAGTTCCCGAAAATCGGATGGATACAGTCTTTTGCAGATGAGCGTTGTCATAAATTCGGCATAGTATATCAGGCAGCAAACTTTCTTTATTGTGGTGAACATGAGAACCTTTTTTGGGAAATCGAAGGCGAATTTTATCATAATAGCCTAATGACACGCGATCCAAAGTTAACACCATCAGCACTATTTGTGCAGTCTAACAAGTCAAAAGCAATAAAACACACGCTTCGCCAGTTCCGATATATTTATTTCATCAAAAAGAATCTTCGTGCCAAGTTGCGGCATAAGGTTCTTCCGTATCCGAAACATTATCAAGTCGTAGTATAACAAAGAACAAAATGTTTCTAAGACAACACGAATGGAGAATTCCTGATGGATGGAGATGACAAATGCAAAATAAAGGTCTGAACGTAAAAAGAGAACAATTTGCCCCGCACTGCGAAACTTTTTTTCAAAACAGTAAATGCCCGTATATCAAAAGAGGATGTACCGGATGCATGATGGAGCCATGGAAATCATTACTTCCGAAAATATATGATAAACTGTCTGATCCGGAATATGTTCGGGAGATCATGGAGCGATTGAAATGAAGGCGCCATTCCCATATTTCGGCGGCAAATCACTGATATCCTCACGCGTCTGGGAGCTTCTCGGGAACCCGGATCATTATATGGAGCCTTTTTTCGGTTCCGGCGCTGTCCTGCTTTCGCGAAAAGACTGGATCGGAAAAACGGAAACGGTATGCGACAAGGACGGATTTCTTGCCAATGTTTGGCGCGGAATCAAGCTGTATCCGGACGAAACCGCGAAATGGTGTGACTGGCCGGTGAACCATGCGGACCTGATGGCCCGGCGCAAGGAATTGATCAAAAACGAGGCTCTGTTGCTTGAAAGTCTGATTGATGATCCCGAGTGGTGTGATCCAAAACTTGCCGGATATTGGATATGGGCGGCGTCATGCTGGATCGGATCTGGACTTACAAAGGCATCAGGAAGCGAAAATTGCCAAAGGCCGCATATCGGTTCCAAAGGAGTTGGCGTGAACAAATGCCAAATCCCGCAAATCAGCAATACGGGAATGGGTGTGATTATAAATTCCGATATCCATGCCTGGTTTGACGCGCTTTCGGGTCGTCTGAGGCGCGTCCGGGTCGTGTGCGGTGATTTTATGCGGATACTTGGCGGCAATTGGCAGGGTGACAAATGGAAAAACGTAGGCATATTTTTCGATCCGCCCTACGGTGACACAAACAGGGATGTCGGGATCTATCATCACGACGGCACAGACATTGCGGAACGAGTCGAAAAGTGGTGTCTCGAACGAACAGGCCTTCAAAACCACAAGATCGTCTTATGCGGATATGACGGCGAATATAAGGCACTCCTTGAAGCCGGTTGGAAGTCCGAAAAGTGGAAGGCAAACGGCGGATATTCAAACGCGTCGAAAGGCAAAAACAGGAACAAGTACCGAGAGACACTTTTTTACACGCCAAATTGCGAGGCCGGTCCGGTTCAGGGCAGCCTTTTTGGGTGACACGCGCGACTTAAGCGCCGGGCAAGACACGGGGCCAAAACGGAGAGGAAAAAGCCAATCCGGAAATATCCATTGTGAGGCCATTCGACCGCCATGCTCGTTCCGTGTGGCGAGCATGGGCGTGTTGCATAATAGGCGGAAAAGACGGGAAAAATTCAGTTGTCAAGAAATCCTTGACAACTGATTTTCGCCAACCGATGCCGGATAATGCCAACTGAATATAGCTCAGTTGGCATTGTTTTTTGTCAATGTTCATGCGGTTTTCGCCACTTCGCGCCAACCTCGCCATATAGTCAGAATAATAAATTATTTTTTTTAAAAAAGCGCGCGCGAGGGAATTTGAGGCAAGGTTGGGAATAAAACACTAGTAAGGAAATAGTTGGTTCAGTTGGCTAGGTTGGCGTAATTCAATAAAAACAATGACTTGCAAGATATTTCAGTTGGCGAACAGGTTGGCGGGAGTAAAATTCAGTTGGCGAAAAGCAAAAACGGGTTGACAATGGATAAAAAGCCGGTATAATACCGCCATTATCAACACAGAATTGGGGGAAAAACGATGATTCCACAGCAAATTTCACTGACTGAGGCGCAAGTCAAACGGCTTGAAAAAGAAAAAAAAGACACCGGTCTCGGCAAGTCTGAGGTGATTCGCCGGGCGGTTGACATGTATTTTGATGAGAGGGAGGCAAAATGAAATTAAATTACAAGTGGTTCACGTCAAGGATCAATTATTGGATTGCACGTTACAATTATTGGCGAGCATGTGCGAAACTCGTCAATCAGATCGAAGGCCGTGGCGATCAGCTTCCGGAATGGTTTAAAGAATCGCTAAAGTACAAAAACGCTGAGCGTATCGTCGGTTCAGATCGGATAAGGGATGAAAAATGAAAAAATTCACACGCAAAGGCCATAAAAAGGCAGCAAGAATCATTCGAGAAATAAAAAAAGGCGCTTTCGATCTTAAAAACATGATCGGACCTGCCTACGGCGTAACAAGCAAGGCATATAAATTAGCCTGTAAAATACCCGATGCAACAGAATTAAAGTCGGAACTTGATGAATCTTGGCTTCGAGAAACTGGAACAATCGTGGGATCTCCGTACTATGAAGCAACCCGGAATCGAGGCACAAAATGCTCGTAGCGATCAATGAAAACAAGGAACCGGCATTGTCCTTCGAATCAAAAAAAACTGAAGGCCCGTTTTTCTGTCCGGATTGCGGGGAGCCTGTTTTTTTGAAACAGGGGGATGAAAAAATACATCATTTTTCACATTTCCCCGATTCGTCTTGTGGGCATGGGTTAGGCGAGAGTGAACAACACCTGCTATCAAAGCGTGATGTCTTCTTGTTATTGAAAAAAAATCCAGCGGTAAAATCTGTTGAAATTGAAAAGAGGATCGGCAATGTAATATCGGATGTATTTTTTACAAGACACGATGGAGAGATGTGCGCAATCGAAATACAAATAACCCATACTTCGGCGGATAACATATCAAAAAAAATGTCTGAATATTTCATAAGTGGAATACCGGTATTGTGGATACTTCAAGATTCTCCTTATGATGAAAAATGGAAAAAATGTATTAGAATAATGAGCTTCGGAAAATCATTTTGGCTTCGTGATGGAGTTGTATCATGTATGAAAAACGACTTCGACATGAAAAACGTTGTTGACGTCGCTTGCTTTTCAAAATTTCGGGTCGTCGGAAAATATTATCAACCATTGGGATTTGAAATACCAAACTGCCTTTTGTGGCTTCCAGAAGAATGTCATCTCCCGAAAGAATTCTGCTCTCATATTGAAGAATGCAAGTCGTGTGAAAGCAGGAACAACTCGTATTGCATGAAGATAGCACAATCACTGTCAATATATCCATTTAAAAAAATATGTGGTGACGACATATGACCCAAAAACAACCACCACCAAAAAAAAAACCGCCCCCGCGTCCGTCCGAGGTCCTGAGCATGATGGAGGAAGCCGGGTATCGATTCCGGTTCAATGTCGCGAATGACGAAATCGAGTGCAACGGTCGGATAATGTCGGACGGCCAGGCGGCGCAGATTCGATGCTGGGCGAAGGAATGGCAAATCGGCATGTACGGCAAGGAGGCGCTGTCAGATGTCATGATTTTGGGGGCAATGCGGAACGAATACCATCCTGTCCTAGAATACGTGACCGGCATAAAATGGGACGGTCGGGATCACATATACGATCTTTGCCAAAAATTCAAAAGTCCGGATATCGCAATACGGTATGACGACGGATCATGTGTTCAAATCGCCGATCTTTATTTGAGAAAATTCCTTGTCGGGGCAATCGCAAAGGCGTTGCACGGGGAGCAAAACAACGTGCTTGTTCTTGAGGGTCCGCAAAATTGCGGCAAATCGGCTTTTGCAAAATGGCTTTGTTCCGGAATGCCTGAATATTTCATTGAGCATCCGCTTTACGGCAATCTCAAGGACATGGATATGAGCCTGATATCAAATTTCATCTGGGAGATTTCCGAACTTGACGCGACGACCGCAAAAAAAGACATCGCATCGATAAAGGCTTTCGTGACGAAACACATCGTTGAAACCCGTCCGGCTTACGGTCGATTTCGGATAAAAAAGCCGTCAATGGCCTCGTTCATCGGAACTGTCAATCCCGGAATCGGTTTTCTTGCCGACGAGTCAGGGAACAGGCGGTTTATGTGCATGAGGCTTGAGAGAATAGATTGGTCATATTCCAAAGACTCCCCCGATCAGTTATGGGCACAGGCGTACAATCTTTACATGTCCGGCGAAAAATGGACACTTTCCGCGATTGAAAAAACGTATCAGACGGAAAGGAACAAGGCGTTTGACATCGAATCACCGATTGAGGATTTCATCAGGAAATATTTCGACATAACCGGCAACAAATACGATTTTGTCCAGACGACCGACATTATCCAGACATTGCGTAAAAACGAAGTCGTTTTAAATCCGAACCGATCCACATCAATGGAAATTTCGCGTTCGATGGCTCGGCTCGGAGCAAAAAAATCGAGAGATGGGTCTATTCGCGGATATTCCGGCATAAGGAAAATAGAGGCCACTTATCAGCCAGAATACTCCGAGGATGAGCCTGTCTATGAAAAACGATTCGAACAGCAATCCTTAAATTGACAAGGGACTGGCACAGGGAGGCGAAATGAAAACTGAATCGAAAGGAGCGGAAATGCACGATTTTGAAGCACAATTCGAAAGAGAAAAAAAGGTCATTGCGGAGCGAACAGGCAAAACGCTCGTTCGCCAACTCCCGAAGATCATGGAGGAGATATGCGAAAAATACGACGAAATCCACGAGCTTTCACTTGATCTCGGAAGATGGATCGATCATATGGATTCGGACGATGAGGCCGTTTTCACACAGGCCGGGATAGGCGCGATAACACTTGCTTTCGAAAAAACTGTTGTCGCAACTAAAAAATGGCGCGAAATCGAAGACGCCATAAAAAAAACGGTGGGGATTGAATGATGGCATATCTTGGCCCCCTCGGAGGATTTTCGGCGGAAGAGGCGTTGGCGCTTTTTATAGAAACAGACGAAAAATTCCTTGACGATGAGATCAAAAGACTCGAAGAAAAAATAATCGAACTCGACAAGGAGTGCAATGTGATTTTGGTCGGAAAAAATATCGGAGTCGAAAATTATATCCCGCCACAGGAAGTTTATGGAATTATTGCAAATCCTGTTTGCACAGATTTTTCCGTTGCCAAGAACTCAAATGCATTGACATATCCTGACATGATAATTGTTGACGCATGCTTGCAGATAATCAAAAAATGCGACCCGATTTTCTGGGTCATTGAAAATCCGGCAAGCGGGCGGCTGAAAAATTACCTTGGCAAACCAAATTTTGTTTATGAGCCTTGGCAATTTGGAAGCCCCTGGACAAAACGAACGGCGCTTTGGGGAAAATTCCACGCGCCAAAACCGATCTATTCAAAATGGGAGGATGTCATCAAGAACGAAAATCTTTACATCAGGCCGGGAAGAAAAAAACCGGGTCTTGCATTCTTGCACAAATCCGCAAAAAGACATATCCGTGAATTCGACAGGTTTGATATTGATGACGACGCCTCTTTTCGGTCATTGTGTCCGCAAACATTCGCGCGCGCATTTTTCGAAGCAAACCCGTGAAACTTGACCGATCACTCATACCTGGGAGTCCGGATTTATGGATACCTCCTGGCGTTGACATCGACAACCTGCCTGAAATCACGAATCAGGAAGCCGCTGTAAGGGCCCTGCGAAACAGCCAGCAAACATTTATTGTTCATGAGGGCACTGAGAAGCAGGGTCAGCCGTTCTGTCAATTGTCATGGCAATGGCTGACGACATGGCAGATTTTCGGACAGCTCAGGCCGGACGGTACGCGGCAATATCAGCGGGTTTTCATCATGATCCCGAAAAAATCCGGGAAATCGCCTTATCTTGGATGGCTTGCCTGGTATCTTTGCGCGTTTGACGGAGAGGCCGGCGCGTTGGTGGCCGTGATCGCGTCATCAGTTAAGCAGGCCGGCCATATCTACAAGCCGATTGCTTTTAACGTCGCTCACCATCCTCTGCAGCGGGAGGACCCGCGCTTTAAAGAGTTCAAATCCACTCTGACAATCGAATACTACGGGCCAATGTACCCCGGCGGCCCGGTCGTCAAGCGCGGAACGATTGAGCGCGAAACCGGTGATTCCAAAGGCGCCTCCGGAGGAAACTATTCGGCACTGATATTTGATGAGATTCACGAGCTAAAAGGGCCGCGGGGTCGGGAACTTTATCTCGTTTACACGACGGAATCACAGATTTTTCGTCCGAATCCGCTGATTGTCACTGCAACGACGGCGGGGATCTATGAACAGGGATCGATATATGAGACGCTTAAAGACGAGGCGATGGCGGTTTTGGAAAATCCGGAGCTTAACCCGCGCATGCTTGTAGTCGCGTACATTCCGGACACAGAAGAGGAGAAATGGCTCCGTGACGGGAACTTCCCGAGTGACGATCTGATTAGAAAATTGAATCCTCAATGTGATGAGCTTATCCCGTTCGACCGGATCAAGGAAAAGTTGCTCGAATCGTTCAACAATCCTGATCCGTCCGTATGGCAGCACACCCTCTGTAGGCGATTTAATCTCGACATTTCGCAAATTCAGTCATGGATGCCCCAACATCTCTGGAAAGCATGCGATTTCGGCCCTGTCGATCTTGAATCGATGGAAGGCAGGAGATGTTTCCTTGGGTTCGATATTGGCGGCGTGGACGATATGACGGCGCTTGTGGCGATATTTCCACCGGAGTCGGAAGGTGGGAAACTTCAAATCTGGGCAAAAGCATATCTTTGCGAGTTGAAGGTCCAAAAACACGCCGGCGAAAAGGCCAAAGAGGACGGCGAAACGGTCAGGATGGACGTCGCCAATTATCGCCAGTGGGAAAAAGACGGATGGCTTGAGGTCACACCTGGGCGCGTTTCAGACACAGACAAGATTTTGGAGGATATCCTCGGAATTTGCGGCATGTGCGAAGTCGCCGGAATCGGTTATGATCCCAGGGACGCGTTGAAAATCGTTAACAAGATCGAGGAGGAGTATCCGGTCTGTGTGTCCCTCGTCAATTCGGCGGCGATTTTCAACGCCCCGATGACCGAATTTATGAAAGACGTCGTTCGCGAGGCCGTCAATCACGGCGGCAACCCCGCGCTTTCGTGGTGCGTCTGCAATCTGTCCGTCAAAATCAGCAAGACTGAAATCATGCCGTGGAAGGATTCAAGATCGCAGCGGATCGATCTTGCAATGGCGATGCTGAACGCCTATGCATGTTATCACGCCGACACCGGGGACAAATACGGCGATGTCGGCGTTTATTCGGTGTAAGCCTCATTGCCAAGCACCGGGTTTAAGTCTCCCAGTGGCGTAATTTTTACGCTGTTTTCTCCACTTCTTCCCGTATTTTTTACCGCGTAATCGGGCATTATTGCAGCAATTTCCGCAGAACATAGTGACGTGATATCCGGCTTTGTACGCCTCCGTTATCAGTGTTGACGGATTAATTGTCTTGCTGTAACAAAAATCTCTGCATGTAAGGCTGTCAAAGAAGGTATGGATATTCTTTCGCGTAAGTTTTTTCATTTTGCTCCGTTTTCCCTATTTAATTAATCTTTTCCGCAACAAAAGTTTGGGTTCCGTCATTTCAAATGGTTGCAGGCAGCCGCAATCCTTTTTTTTGTAGCAGGCAGAATCAAACGCGCAAAGCCATGTGTGCCCGTCACGAATCATTGTCCCCATTATAATACGTTTTGGCATACATTCGTTGCAATACACACTCAACGACTCAGACAGGCAGTTTCTGCAACTTTTCATATTTCTTCCTCATGATTGTTGCCCGCCTTTCGGCGGGCGTTTCGATTTCGCCCCAGTCATCTCAAAAGTGACGCATGGCCTTCCTCCGTGTCCAGATACGCCCACCGGTCACCTCCGCACCTTTCTTTTTTAAGCGCGTTGTATATCGCGCCCGGTGTTTGCTCGCCGGTATATTCCTCTTTTGTTCCGACTTCGCCTTCTCCGGAAACTATGTAGAGTTCACCCTCTCCCGCCAAGATCAATGATTCGATGTCGCTTTTGCTTTGATAAATTCTCAGATTCATTTCCGTTCTCCTTTGTTGCCCGGCTTTCACCGGGCGTTATTTTTAAAGCAGTCTCATTGCATCGCTTGCCGTTTGAAGTTCCTTCATCCGCCTTGCAAGATCGAAATGCTTTTTCTTCATCCAAGGCTTTACTTCCAGCCGACCCATGTCGTTCATCATCCCCGTTCTGTCCGAGACGTCGCGATAACAATTTTTAAGCTGTTGTTTGATTTTTGCGATTTCGTTACCGATTCTTTCATCCTGCATTGAGATATCGTTCATGATTTTTCCTTTCGTTGTTTGCTGGCACGTTTAGTTTCTCCGAAATTTGAATTCACAATCGCAAACGGCATAGCCGTAATTAAAAACACATTCATCGTCAAAAACCTCAAAAACTTCCGGAAGTGCCTCAATCCTGTTTTTTGTTTCGTCGGTAAGCCACGCACGAAATTCCATTGTTCCACGGCATGTAGAGAATGATCCGTTTATAAGACACTCGCCTACCGTTCGGTCAGTTTTGGAGGTCGGGTTCAAATTGCCTTTTGTTGTTCGATGCAGCCATATAGTGTCTGTTTTCTTCAATTTGATTTCTTTTCTCATGCTGATTACTCCTTTCATTTCGTTAGTGTTTTTCCCGCTCAACTGAATATAATACTACACCATTAAAACTTTTATGTCAAGCGTTTTGCGAATTATTTTATGCAATGAATTCAGTAGTTTACGAAAATAATTCAAATTATTTTCGCCATGAACTTTGTTTTGGCGCATCAAACTTTCGGGATAAACCGCCCTCTCCAGGTTACGGCTTTCCCGTGGCAAGACGACATACAGGCCGTTTTCGGCAAGCCCGGTCATCGCCGAAGAGATGAGGATTTCGTCAAAAACCGGGTCTTTTCCGAATCGTTTGTCATGTTTTTCGAGAAATTCAGGGAGTGTCATTTCCCCTCCATTTTGAAATAAAACTCCATCCCGATTCTGAAAATCTCCGCCACCGACACGCCTTTTTTCGATGACTCGCCTTTTATTTTTTTGATAAGCGCGTCCGGGAGCATCATTCCGGCCATTCTTTTTCCGAACTTCTTTGGCCGGCCGAGTTTTATCTCCTTTTCCCCGCCTTTTTCTACCAGGAATTTTTCGACATCTGCGAGACTGTTAAAATTTCGTATCCGATCTCCGGCCAATCTCCATTTCCATGTTCTGTTTGTTTTTTCAAGTTTCATCCCCAGCTTTTCGGCCATTGCCTCAAGCTGTCCACGTTGTCTTGGATTTTTGTTTTTCATTTTCAAGTCCTTTTCGTTTAAACCGCCACCCGTGCTTTCCGCGCCAGTATTGGCATTGGCGGGCGGCGGCGTGGTCATGTTTCCGTTTATTCGTAACAATCGTAACAATCCGCGCACCGTTCGGATCCATTGAAAACGACAGCCTTGAGATTGATAATTCTGATTTTTACCGCTCCGCCTTTGTCTGTTGAGTAACAACCTGCCGTCGTTATGGCATTTTTTATTTCGCCGATGTCAGCTTTGCATTTTTCGCATTTCATGATTCAGTCCCTTTCGATTATCTAACGTTTTTGATGATGTTTTCAATCTCGTTTGCCTGTCCTGCCGTCATGTATTTGTTCGCGATCATCATTGATCCAGCGCCGTTGCGAACCAAAAATCTGATGTCGTATTCGCAGTCATCGGCCTTTTGAAAAAACCGATTTTGGCAGTGTTCGACCAAAGCAAACGCCTTCAATTCGAGCAGGCTTTGAGGGCCTGCAATTTTTTTCCCGGCTTCTTTTTTCCAGATTTCCATGAAAAATTTGCTCTTTGCGGCGTTCAAAAGATCGTTTCCGGCTTCGTCTTTCGAGAACATCGGGAGGCCCGGGTCGTTGATGAGGTAGTCAGAATCCTCCGTGTGTCTCGTGCTTCCCATGATCATTAGTGCCTGTCCGCCGATGAGTATTTTTTCCATGTCCTTGCTCCGTTTCGTTAGTGTTTTTCCCGCTCAACTGAATATAATACTACACCATTAAAACTTTTATGTCAAGCGTTTTGTCGTTGCACTGCAATCTTTTTTTCGTGTCAACCATGCGGGTTGGCGGAGAATTTGCCTTGCACTGTGTAACAAAGTTTGGTACCAAACTTTGTTTGGGCGCATCAAACACGAATGATTTCAGTCACGTGGATAGAAAGTATCCGATTTCGCTTGACAGGTGGATAGAAAGTATGCAATGGATAGAAAGTATCCGGGTAGGCTGGAAAGCAGAACGCATTGTCCGGTTCATGGCGCTTCCAGCCTGCACCGGATTTTGATGCGCCGTGGTTGCTGGAAACCCGTCCGGGTTCATATCCCTGGCATCGCCGGTTCGATTCCGGTCGGCGCTTCCAAGACGGCCATTTTTCATCTGGCACCTGGTGTCATTTTTTATCTGAGTCGTCTTTTGAAAAAGGAAACACATGGCAGAAGCACAAAAAAATAACGGCTTTGCCGATTTTGTAATTTTCCTGATTTCCATCGCTCTCCTTTCGTTTTTTGCCTATGACCTGGCAGGCATTGGCCCGGCTGCCGGAGTGGCCGGGCTTATGTTTTTCATCCATTACCTGCTTTCATGGCGGCTCGCATTTTTGATGATCAGGAGGCCAAATGTGGCCGATTGACGCCATAAAATCAGGTGTCAGAGCGCTTGCCGGCACAATGCCAATGCAACGCTCAATCGGCCTTACGTCACTTTCTGATGCCAACTTTTGGAAATCCATTGGAAATTCGAATTTCGGCGGCGGAACAATGACCGGGGCCGGAACGTACGTCGGCCCGATGACAGGGCTTCGGGTTTCGGCGAATCTGGCTTGTATGCGGTTCGTCGCGAAAATGATGGCGGCGGTCCCGTGTCACGCTTACAAGCTTCGGAACAAAAAAAATCCCCAAGGCGGAAAAGACATTGCCGACCAACACCCGATAGACCAGGTTCTTTCGCTTTCCCCGTGTCCGGATATGACCGCATTCACGTGGCAAATCTCCAGAGTTCACAACCGCGCCACATTCGGAACGAGCTTTGACACGATAGATTTCAATGGGCGCGGTCAGGCAATTGCGCTCTGGCCGTCGATAAGCCCGAATGTCACGCCAATCCGTATCGATTCTCTTTCCCGGCTGACGGTTTTCGACGACATTTCCGGGCCGGGTTCGCTGGCATACGAAGTCACAAAAACATGGCCAAGGAATGCAATTGAGACATGGCCGGCGTCCAGAATACTGTCAATTCCGGGAGACACGACACTCAACGGCGTTGTCGGGATACCTGCAACCGATCTGATGAAACTCCGGTTCGGGATATATGAGGCTTTGCAACGGTGGGAGGCCGATTTTTTCGGGAAGGGGTATTCACCGTCGATGATCGGGACACTGCATTCGAATATCCCGCACGCGAAACGCGAGGAGATCGCGGAAAAGCAAAAAGAGGACTGGGCTGGCTTCAAGTCAAACCACCAGCTTTTTTTGACGTCGTACGGTCTTGATATCAAGCCTTTTGAGGCCCGCCTTGATCACGCAATGCTGGACAAGGAATACGCGACGGTGACCGAGGAAATCTGCGGTTTTTGGGGCATATCACCTGTACTTATCGGGCGCGTTGGCGGCGCGACATTCAACAACTCGGAACAATACTGGCTGCAGGCGCTGAAAGGCTGCCTTTTTCCATGGGCGGAAAACGACCGGCAGGCGTTTGATTTCCGGCTTCTCAATCCGGCAGAGCGCCGGGCCGGGTATCGTACCGGCTATGATTTTTCTGCCATTGAGCAGGTTGACTCGGAGAGCATGGCGAAATTGATTCAGGCGCAATGGCTGGCCGGGGCGATCACGCCGAACGAGATAAGGGAGAGGCGCGGTCGGAATCCGCTCGAATCCGAAAACGCGGACAAGGGTCATGTCCAAATGCAGATGCGACCGCTTGACGACGAACTTTCCGAAACTGAAAACTATGAGCCGGCGGATGATTCGCGGGATGAGGCCGAAAGTCGGATTGTCCACCTGCTCGGGGATAAAAAATAATGGCAATCGAACTACAAACGCGATTTATACCGTTTTCACAATCAGATTTGAAAATTGAGACGAAACAGGATGCGCAAATATTGAGGGGGTACGCCGCGAAATTCGACACGATGAGCGGGGAACTTTTTCGGCATACATCCGGTATTCGCGAAACTATTCGAAAAGGATTTTTCAAAAACGCGTTAAACCAACCCGGACAGATTTTCGCTCTTTTCAATCATGACGACAATTTTGTTCTGGGGGAGCGCAACGCCGGAACACTTCGAATAGATGAGGACGCAATCGGTTTGCCGTTCGAAATCTCGCTTTCCGATTCTCGGGCCGTTCGTGACTATGTTGTCACTCCGATTATGCGTGGCGAGTTGGCCGGATGTTCGTTTCGTGCGATGGTCGACATGGAGCTTGTGGAGTATGACCGAAAAGCGGATGTTTTTCACATGATGCCAGGTGCGGCAACGCTGATGGCGGACGTCGGTCCGGTCACATTCCCGGCATATCCGGATACGGAAGTTGCGGCTCGGTCGATTGAATTCTTTATTCAACGCAAGCGGGTCAAAAATATAACAAGAAAAGACAGAGAACAATTTCAACTTATGAAATCGAAATACGGGAGGATAGAGTAATGGGACTGAAAGAACAGATCGATGCGATCAATGTCAAAATCACGGATGCGGAAACCGCGTACGGCGAACTTCTCGAAACGCTTCCCGACGAATTCGGGGAGGGTCCGGGCCAGCGGACAGAAAAAATGGAGGCGGAGCGGAAAGCCAGATTCGACACGTTGGACAAGCTGTGCAAGCGTGAATCCAGCATGAAAGCGGCGTATCAGGACGAGCTTGAATACCGGACGCGAAAAGCCGAGGCGGAAGCCGTCCGAGGTGTTTCCGGAGGCCAGACACGGGAGTCTGTAACAGGGAGCGGCGCATCTGTCGAAGACAAACCGATCTATGCCGATCCGGATGTCGGTATCGGCCAACAGCTTCGGGATATCGCGATCCGGGGAAGAAACGGGCGGGATGTCTCCAAGGATGCGTTCCAGAGATCATGCAGCCGACTTGAAAAGGCGGAAAATCGCCGGATTCATCTCATGTCACGTGCCGACACCATGACCCAGATGGAAAAAGTCCCCTCGCTTGGCGGGATTTTCCTTGAAATCGAACGCTCCCAAGACGTTCTTGAAATCGGATACAACAACTCCGAACTTGCCAAGCGTTGCACGCGTCGCAGAATGTCGGCAATAACAGGACGGCAGGAGATATATGGTCTTCAGGGAAATCTTTCACGTGCAGACGGAGTTCGAAACGGTTCGGTGAAATGGGTCCCGATTGACGAACTGGAAGAGATCATCCGGAGTCAGGTCAGATATGAAAACAAGCTGACAATCCAAACGACGAAAGTGGCAGCGGGATACAACGCCTCGAGGGAGATCGTGGATGATGTCCCGTTTCTTACCGGCGAAATCAACGATCTTTTCAAAAAAGAATGGGCGTTTTCCCTGCAAAGCTATATTTGGGAGGGGGCGGGCGGGAAGGAGCCGATGGTTGGCGTCAAAAACGCCAAGGCCGCGTACACCCAACCAAAAACGGCAACGCAGGGAGCCGGAACAGTCGTGTGGGAAAATATCATTCAAATGTACATGCACATGTACGGCGGCGGATACAAAAACGCGTTTTGGGCGAAATCGAAATGGCTTGAACAACAGCTAATCGAACTTCAGATTGACACCGGGGATTCAAATGTTCTGATCATGGCCTACAAGAAAGGCGAAAACCCGGAAATGCCAAGCATTCTTTACGGTCACGAGGCCGTGACGATCGAACAGGCGGATGTCCCGGGAACAGTTGGAGACATCGCGTTTCTCGATCTTTCCCAGTACATTATCACAGACAAGGGATCGATGACGGCGGCATCATCCGTAGAAGTCGAATTTTGGTCAGATCAATGGGCGTTTAAATTCACCGTCGAAATAGATGGCCAGTCACGCGTGATTGACCAGATTACGCCCTACAAGGCACCATCCGGCGAAGTGGAATCACCGTTCGTGTTTCTCGCGACGCGCGCATAAGGAGGCAAGAAATGTCGAAAGATCATTGGGCTTTGCCCGAAAACACTGAAAAAGTTGCATGTGTTCCGAATCAGACAGGAGCGGCTATCGGAGCCGGAGTTTACGTCGGAATGGCAAACGTCCGGAAAATGTTTGCCGTCATCGATTTTACTTACGGCGCGGATGTTGATTGTGTCGTCACTGTCCTTCAGGCCCCGCTTGTGGATGGTGTCAATCCTGTCACAATGACGAAGAAACTACCCATGTGGGCAAGCACTGACACAACTGCCAGTTCCGTGATCCCGGAAATTGCCCCCGCAGCATCGTACACTTTCGATGCCGGGGCAGGGAAAAACCAGACGCTCATCATTCAGATCGAGCCGATTGACATGGATGAACCGATTGGCGCGGCTGACGTGAACAACGCGGTTACGATCAATATCGGCAACTCGGACGCGGCAAACATCATCAGCGTGGACTTCTACGTGATTCCGCGTGTTTTCAAGACTTCCCTTCTGGTGGACTGATGCGGGTAAAAATAATTAAAGACGTGCCGGGCTATAGGACCGGCACATCATACTCTGTTTCCGACGATCTGGCGTGTCACCTTGTGGCCGATTGTGTTGCAGAGGGAGAAACTCGGGAAAGCCATGCTGCCATACTCCGAGCCATTGAAAAAAGGCTGTCCGACTTGCGCGGCGAATCGGTTACGGAGCGATTCGTTGACATGGCTGGATTCGTCAATGAATCGGGCGGTCCGGAATCAAAATCCCAGAAAAGAAAGACGAAAAAAACACGGAAAAATAAGACATGAAAAGATTATGCATATCATTGATACTGTCTGCGGTTTTTTCGCTTTCGGCATGGTGCCAGACTGCGACCGTTACCGCGCTGACACAGATTCACACAACTACCGTTTTTGTCGAATGGGTGGCGGACGCGTCCGGTGATGTGTCCGTAACGATTGACGCGACAACGACCGGACTTGATCTTACGAAACCGCTTTACGGGCTGTCGTGCGTCAATGCCGAGACGGTTCCGGGAATTCCAGCGCCTTCCGCCCTCTATGATGTCGTGATCACAGACAAACACGGGTACGATATTTTCGGGGTCAATTTGATCGACAGGTCTGCCACGATTGCCGAGGTTTCGTCTCCGGAGTTTGTTGCCCGTACGGGGTTCATTTACGGCGGTTTCCCGATCAGGAACACATGGACCGTGACAATTTCAAACGCCGGAAACGGCGGGGCCGGGTTATTGGAGATCGTATTCAAATGAAAAAAATTATCATACTCGCACTCGTTTTTCTGGTTTTCCCCATCATTTCAAACGCCCAGTGGTGGTATGCCGGGGGTGGGACCGGTGGCGGCGGAGACATGCTCGAATCCGTATACGATCCTGCAGGCGGCGCGGCACAGGTTGCGTTTGCAACGGACCTTCCGGAGGCTTCCACCGCCGCCGGCCAAATGCTTTTCGGTGACGCTTCCGGCGGTTATGATCATTCCGAGACATCAGAGTTATTTTGGAATGATACCAGCAAATTTTTATCAATCGGTGCGATTCCGTCAACTACAGGAACAATCAGGCTTGCAAACGCGGCAAGAATAGCTTGGAGAAACGCAGCAAACAGTTCAAACGGGCATATGCTTTTCGACGGAAATTTTGATTTCGGGTTTTATGTCGGCGGGTCAAGAGTTTGTAATTTCGGCTCAAATTCTGACAGTTATTTCAATACATTCGGTGGTAATTTTGGTATTGGTACAACAACACCTGACACTAAACTTCATGTAGTAGATGCTACAGGAGCGCAACAAACATGGAGCCATACAGAGGGAAACATTGAAAGCACTTGGACAACCGGAAGCGATGGTGTGACAACGCTTGTGACAAGTGGGAATGTTTTCAATATTGGTGGAGTGGACAACGCAAAGGCAGCGTTTGGTGCCGGGTCCGACATGTCCGCATATTACGACGGGACAAGCGGGTATATCAAGACAGACGATGTGGCCGCATCAGATTTACACATAACGACTGGTACAGCTAAAACAGTTGTGTATGACACGCCTGTATACGAAGACCTGAATTTTGATCCGGAAAACGGTGGTGCGGCTGCGACAAGGCCGGCAAGCGTCACGATTAACAACGTTTTTCATTCAGAGTTTGCAAGCACCAACAACCAGCTTTGCGGGTCTTCGGCAGAGCTTCCGCACAAATATAAGTTGTCAACGGATTTGACGCCGCATATCCACATTTTCCTGAAATCCGGGGAAAGCGTTGGAACAACCGGCGTGACGTTTACATATTACTGGGAATTGAGGCAGTCAACCGGGACAACGAGCGGGAGCCTTACACTTTCCGCAACATCCGCGGAGTTGGGGACAACGGCGGGCGGAAACAAATTCACGATTTCAGGAACCGCGTTTGCCGGAGCAGCAGAGCTTGACGGCCAGCTTGCAATTACGATTGCAAGAACGGCAGGGAACGCCGGGGACGTTGTGATGACGTCTTATGGCGTTCATTATCAAGTTGATACGCCTGGGAGCCGGACATCAACGACAAAATAGGAGTATTATAAATGGATATTGTCGGATACATAAACACACAGGAACCGGTGCTAAGCTGGCCCCCTGAAAAGAAATTGAAACTTCTCGAAAGATTTTGCAGGGCGCGGGGTTATCGGGATACAGTTGACGGCGCACCGAATCCCGTTACCAGAAAAGAATTCATGAACGCGGATATCGAAAATTACATCAAGACAATGTTCGTTTCCGACGCGAGGGAAGAGGCGAAGGCCGTCATGATTATTGAAGACATTGATTTTGGGATCATGCCTTAAATGGACGCCAAAACAATCATGTATTTCGTCCTTGCCGGAATAACAATTATCGGCGCTGTCGTTGCGTTTTCGAAGCAATTCTCGAAAATAGACGACCTCGGAAAGGGACAGACAAAAATCATGAACCTGCTCTATCCGAGTGATGGGAAGGCCCGATTCCAGAACGTTGAGGATTGCAAATTTTGCCGAAAGGAATGCAAGGACGAAATTTGTGACTACATGACGAAAGAGATGAAACGATTTGAAACGGGATTTTTAAGGTTTCATTCTCGGCTTGACGACTTCCGGGACGACCTAAAAGACCTTAATTCGGAAGTCCAAAAAATAAACGTTTGGATGCCGGAGCGGAACAAATGAGGCAGGACGTGAGGGATTGGATATGGATAGGCTGCCTGTCGGTTATAGTCGCGCTTCGATTTGCAAAGTGGTATTGTGATTATAAATGGTTTTCGTATTTGAAAAAAAGAATGGATAAGATGGAGAAAAACAAATGAGAAATTTCGGGTGCCTTCCCCCAACAATTTTTATGCTGATTGTCGCATTTTTAATAATTTTCCCGTTTGGGATTTTCGCAAAATCAAATATTGGATTCCAATCGCCTGCAGGCGAATTGTGCTCCATAACACAAATCAAACCTGTGGCAAGCACACTTCCGAAACCGCACTCGGACACTCTGAGGACAAACCCTCCGGGTCCCGCATATCCGAAACCGGCGACCGTGAAATGAGAAACACATCAAATCGGTTATCGAGGTTCCTCGAAGAGGGCTTTCCATGTTTCGGAATAGAGCCAAGAATCCCGAAATGGGCAAGAAATTATGACCACGACGGAAACCTTGTAATTTACAACTGGCTCGGATTGGACGAATGAGATCGATTAGCCAAACCATAACCGGGTCCGATCAGACGCCGGTACTCATTGGGAATCTTAAACAGTGGCTTTTCATGAGCAGCGGACAGACGCATCTTGACGACCGGCTTTCGATTGCTCTTGCGGCTGCGATTGATGCCATAGAACAGTCTGCAAACCTGAAAATATGTCGCCGGCGCATACTGTGGAAGCCGGAAATTTTCGGGTACCATCCCAGGCGATGCGACGACAGAGAAATGATTCTGCCGTTCGGGAACAACACGAACGCGGAAATCAAATATCTTGACCATGATTTGAATTGGCAGGTGTTCGCGGACACAGAATGGCGGATCGAGGAAAACGAGGGCACGAATTTTTCGATTGTCCTTGAACCAGAATCCGAATGGCCGGACGTGACAAGCGCAGATGAGTGGCCAATTCAAATCCGATTTGATTGCGGGTGGTTGACCGGGCAAGTTTGGGAGGCCGGAACGGTCTACTCGGTCGGAGACGTGGTAATACCGACGATAATTCGTAGGATAGCAAACGGCATGGTTTACACTTGCAAAACCGGAGGGACATCCGGAGCGACGGAACCGACACTCACAACGGAGATCGGTGCAACGACGGCGGATGGTCCGGACACACTCGTCTGGGAATGCACCGGCCAAAACGTGCCAATGGACATTTTCGCGGCCCTGTGCGTGTTTGCATCCGATCTGACGAAAAACGAGGCCCTATTTCTTGAATATCCGAACATGAACAGGCTGCCGTATTTTGACGGTGTAATCGCGAACAGGGAGCTGCACTGGTGATTCATTCTGACTACATATGGAAGGCCAGGTTTTACCGAATCACGCCCACACAGCCGGGCGGACCCGGGACCGACATCGTGGACACAGAGACCGACATAATTCCGGAGATTTTTTGCAAGTGGGACATGGCTCGGTCGAAAGAGCAGTTTTCGGACGGGACGTTTTCGGCGCGGGACTACCCGAAAATCTGGTTTTTTTGGCCGGGATTCGGGTTCGATCTCAGGCAGGGCGACCGGGTGGCGATAAATTACAACGACGTGGACCGGGTGATGATAATTTCCGGGGTGATATCGCCAAGCAGTCAGCAAGACCCATGGTGCGTTGAATGCCAGGAGGAGGTTGAGGTGGCCGCATGCTGAAACAAATCATCGCAGATATGCGCAATGCAAGAAAGATTCGGCCCATTTATGATTGGGAATCTCTGCAAGAATCTTGTGGATGGTGTTCGAATTTCAGGGCCACAAGCATCGGCCCGATGTGCGGAGTCGGTCTTGAAATTGGATGTGTGAAATGCGAACAATTTTCAATTCTGGATTCGGGATATGGAAAATTTGAACCTTTCGCGTGGCCGGCATTCGTTGCGGATCTAAAAGGTATACGTGCTTATAGTTGGCATTATCCGCAAGACGGCAATTTTATGGTGTTTGAAAAATGAGCATCACAAACGATATTGAGGACCTGCTCACGGCATTCATGGCGGCGAATGGAACGTCTTGGCAAAGCATGTTGACCGGCGGTTTTTTCACGGAAGGGAACATACCGGCTTGCGCGGCTGAATCTCCGCCATACGGGGAATGGGCATGGACGACCGAAAAAGACATTCGAACGGCGCAAGAATTTATCGACAGGCACGAATTCCAAGTCCTTTTTTACGGTGATGACCGGCGCGAATTAAACTTAATACGGGACAAGTGCCTTGATTCAATGGACACGAGCTGGATTGACATCAAGGACATCGGATTCCGAATCGAAATAATGAAAAACAAGGACGCTCCGGGCTTCAAGGCCTTGCCAGGCGACAAGAAAGATCGATTTTCAAAATACGTCGCGATGGCACAATTTTGGTTCAGAGCGCAAAAAACTTGCACGATAACAACTTAACAGGAGGAATAATATGGCAGCTACAGCTTGCACACTGACGGCGGGGACGGCGCTCAAATCGTCTTCCATGGCCATCCTTATGTACGCCGACCTTGCGCAATCCGCGAGGGAGTTCGTGGCCGGTCTTACCGGCATGAAACCGCCTATCGGATTCACGCGGGCGGAATGGGAGAGGAAACAGGCCGGAACATACGCCGTTGACATTTCCGGAACCCCGAAGCTGGAAAAGGTGACGGCGAAACTCGATTGGCAGAAAAACGACCCGCTACACATCGAACTGTACAACCGGGGAAAGTGTCAGAACGACAACTTCAAAGACGTGTGGTTTTACATGGAGCGGAATCTTGCCGATCCGACGCAAGATGTGATCTGCATTCCCAACCATGTCGAAAACCCCAACGGCGGATTTTCCGTCAGTTCATTTGCCGTCCCGGAGGCGTCCCTTGACGCGGACTACAAAGCCGACTTTTCCATGACGTGCGCGATCACGTCTGTCTATGCGTTCATCCATCTTTTCGACGTGGCAACGCCGATCTACACGTTCACCGCCGGAACCGGAACCGGAGACACAATCACCCGTTCGTCCGGATCATTCGTTGACGACGGGATCACAGAGGGGATGCGAATCTTTATCGACGATACGGCGGCAGGCGGGACGAATTACCGAAAAATCGTAACAGTGGACACCCTCGCAGCACTCACCCTCAACGTCTTCAAGTCCGGAACGTCAGAGGACGCGTATCTTGCCACGGACGCGACCGGACTCGCAACAACCGTTCTTCGCGCCGGATACCAGATGTAAGATTTCGGCGTTTCCGGTCCGGGGATAACTCTCATTCCGTCCCCGGTCCGGATAAAAAAAGGAATGAGAAAAAAGGAATGAGAAAATGCCGAAACTCAAAAAAAGAATCAAACTTGTTGTGACGCTTCCCGAATCTTGGGAATGGGACCCGACTGATGCTGACGGGAAAAAAATGCTGTCAAAGCCGGTAAAATACGAACTTGGACCAGGAGAACTATCCATTTGGAGCCTGCTTGAAAAAGATTTTGCGGAGCTCCAAGATGACTCCGTTCGAATCCTGTTTTCCGAATCCGGTGAACGCGCAATCCAGCCGAGCAACAAAAAATCACGAGAGGAGCTTTTCCTCCGGCGTGTCGGCGGGGTGTCCGATGACGGAAAAATCGGTGAAATGGGTTCTTGGTCGCAATTTTACGGAAATGACGGCCAGTCGTTGAACTGTATCCCGAAAAACATTCGAGAATTCGCACACTTTGAGGGCCTTCGCCATTTCGTTTGCTCGCACGTCGGGCCGATACTTGACAAGGAATCCGAAGGGAAGGCGACGGATGAGGAAAAAAACTTGCTAAAGTCGCTCACTGGGCGGCAGGAGGAAGCGAACGAGCACACAAATCCGGGGACTGCGAAACGTGCCGTGGGGCGTGGGCCGAAAGAATAGCCTACTCGAAACCGGCCATCAACCGTGCCATCCTGCGCGGGATGGCCGCAAACGAAATGATTCCGGCATTGGCGTGTTGCAAGGACGGTGACATACTCGCAAGGCGTGATATCGGATTGATCGATTCGGATTTTTCCGCGCTCATGAATTTTTTTTGCCATCGATGGCGCGGAAAATCCGGGACGCTGAACGGGTGTCAAATTACGATCATGCCGGAAAATATGGACGCGTGGAACGTCTTCGCGCGAACCGGGCCGGGTGCGAGGTCTTCGGATGTCGAATCAGCAATAAGGATGCTGGGCGTCAGGGACGCGCGTGATTGCTGGGAGCGGGTGTCAATTTTGAATTCGGAATTTGCGAAAGCGAGGAAAAAATGACGGATAAAAGTTGCGGTGTGTGTCATTGCCGATGGGTATGCAGGATCTGGAAAGAGGCAGACGCCGTATCCGACAAGTTTGAGGGCGCATTCCAAAAAGAGCCAACTTCAAACATCAAAAAAGATATGATGGGAGTAATTGCGAACAGATGCAGTTACTTTATTGACGTTCGGAAGCCAAAGTGAAAACAGACATCGACATAACGATTGTGACCGCCCTCACCGTGATTGCGCTCGGAGTTTTGTCCGCCAAATGTTTTTTCGGATTCGAAGACGGAAACGCCATCCTCGGAGGTATCGTCGGCGGGTTTATCAGCCGGCTGAAGAGGTCGAAAAATGCCTGATTTCAAAGTGATAAGCAAATGGTTCGGAGACCAGATTGAGAAAGAAATAATCGATGCGCTGAAAGAGGGCGTTGACGAATCAACAGAAGGAATTCTAAAAGACGCCCGCGCGAATTGTCCGCGCGTTACCGGTGCGCTTGCGGAAAGCGGGCAGAGACTCCCGGCGAAAGTTGGCCAGAAAGAAGTCTACGGGCGCGTAATTTTCGGGGGCGGGAAAATACAATACGCGTTATGGCCGGAACTGAAAACGCGATATCTCAGGCGCGCGCTGGTTGCAAACGAGAATTCAAGCCTGTTGAATTTTGAGGGCAAGCTCGGATTCGGAAAGCGGAAAAAGGCAAAATAAATGCCAAGACTCGGATCGGTCGAAGTCGTCTATAAAAGCACGGGGCTGACACAGCTTCGTGCCGACGTAAAGGACAGCGAAAAGGCGTTCAAGTCCGGAGCGACTGCCGCCGCCGCCTATGCCATTGCAATCGGAACTTCAATCGTCAAGATCGGGATGCCGTTCGAACAGATGATCCTTGACGCCGGCTCGGCGATGCGGGCAACCGAAAGAGAAATGGCGGCAATCGAAACGGCTGCACGAAAAGCCGGAGCCACGACCGAACACCAGGCAAGAGCGGCGGCGGAGTCCCTTAAATTCCTCGGGAAAGCCGGGCTTGATGCCGGGCAGGCAATGATGGCCCTGCCGGGGATGATGAATTTCAAAACGGCAATCGGCGACCTAATGGGTCTTGGAAAAGCGACCGACGTTATTACCGATTCAATGACTTCGATGGGTCTCGAAGTCAAAGACCTTACCCACCTAACCGACCTTTTTATAGGCGTGTCAAACCGGTCATCAACAGACGCGGCGATGGTCGGCGAAACATTCTCTAAAGTCGCCGGCATCGCCAGGCTTTACGGAATGGAGGTTGAAGACCTCACGACAATCATCGGAATTCAGGCGTCCGCAGGCATAAAATCCGGAATCGCCGGTCGGCAACTGAAAAACGCCTTTGCAAACACCGCAAAGGCCGCCGCCGAACTTGGGATAAAAAACGAGGGGTTACTCCCGACACTTCGCGCCGTTGAGAAAGCCGGGTGGGATGCCGACAAGATCATGTCGGTGTATGGCAAGATCGCGCTCCCGACAGTCGCAGCCATGCTCAACAAGATATCAGGGACCGAGAAAGGGACGTTTGATTATCTTCGAAACGAGATGGCGCATGTTTCGGACGGCATGGGCGAGACCGCAATCCAAGCAGAAAAAATGCGCTCATCGGTTCAAAACCAACTCAAAATAGTAACAAGCCAGGTTGAGGATTTGGCACTTTCGATATATGACAACTGGAAACCGGCGATGCTCGACGCAATCAAGACAACGATCGATTTCCTTAAAGAAAACAAGACCATGCTGATCGGCATGGCGGATGCTCTTAAACCCGTGCTTTTGATACTCGGAGTCGGCGGGACGATGATCCTTGGGCTTAAAGCGCTTGCCATTATGACGCCGTTGCTTGCCGGGGCGTTTGCCACGCTGTCCGAGTCGGTCGCCGTATACGCGACAACGAACGCATCAGCCATAACCGTCCTTAACACCCAGCTTTTCGGGGTGTCGCTTTCGGCAAGGGCGGCAACCGGGGCAATCGGTGTGCTTACCATTGCGGCGGGTGCGCTGTTCGCCGCGTTCGCCGGGTGGCAGATCGGGAAATATCTGTATGATCAATTCGAGTTTGCGCGGGTTTGGGGTGTTCATTTTGTTTCAACGCTTCAACGCGGGTTCATCGAATTGCAGTTTGCCGGGGAATACACGTGGATGGCGATCAAAAACGCATCCATAGCCCCAATGAAATTTATGTTGGAATCGTTTAAAACGCTTACCGACATCGCAACATCGACAATGGGGGCGCTTGGGCAGACCGAGGAACAAACCGGGTTTGCGAAAATGTCGATGGACATCAATAACGCCGTCCGCGAAATGGACGCATGGGCCGGGTCCATTGACGATGTTGCAAAACGTAAGAAAAGCGCTCTTGAAATCCACAATGCAACAGTTGACGCCATATATAACGAGGCAAAAGCCGGGGTTACGTGGGCCGAGCAGATGGCGGGCCATAACGACAATGTGACCGAGAGCAAAAAGAAACAGGACGACGTGCTGGCCGATCTCCGGAACCGACAGACAGCGGCGCAAATTTCCGACCTGAACAAGATATCAATTGCAGAAATCGCGGCGGCTGATGAGCGGGCAAAGGCACAAGAAGACTTTTTCCAGAAATCCGGGATGATGTCAAAGGAAATGTATCAGGCTAGGCTAAAAGAACTTGACGCCGAGATAACCCGTTTTCGTCTTGCCGGTGCCGATGAGTTGCAAATCACCAAGTGGAAAAACGACGAAATATCGAAGCTGAACAAACAGTATTCCGGACAAACCACGAAACAGCTTGCGTCAGATGGAAAGGCCCGCGAAAAAGCGCTTGACAAAGCACTGAAAGACGAATTCGGATTCCTTGACGAACGCGAAAAGGCCGTTGACAAGGCGTACAGGGAGACCGTCAAACAGCACGAAAAAATGCTTAAGGAGATTTTAAAGCTCGAAGAAAGCCAGATCAAAGATTTTGAAAAAACACTCGGCGACTCCCAAAAAGCCTATGAAGATTTTCTGAAAGACAAGCTCGGCGTAAAAGAACTGTCCGCCGAATCGCTGGCCGAAATCGACCGGGAATATGCCCGTATTTTCGATGAGGTGAGCGCCGGAGAGGTGGATTCGTTCGGTTCGGCCATGACCGACATCCTGAACGCGAAATTCGAAAACACTGAGGCGCTCAAAGAAAACGACGCCCTGTATTCCGCATATCTGAGAGAACAGGCAATCGCAAACAAGGACATTCGCTTAGAATTCTACTCAGGGGCCGGGCGCTTTTCAGAAGAATACTACGCATCCGAAGTACAGCGGATCAACGAATATACCGAAAAACTCCGGAAGGCAGGTGTTGACGCCGTGGACATCGAGCGCGAAAAAACGGCGCAGATGCGCGAACTTGACATTAAAAAACTCGAATCGTCTGACAGTTTTTTTGCCGGCCTTTCCTTGTCACTCGAAAAGTCAAAGGGCGATCTGATATCATGGGCGGACGTCGGCGAAGAGATTGGAAACACATTCCAAAAATCTCTCTCCGGCACGATATCAACCGCAATCAATTCCATTTTTGAACCGGCAGACACATCCGAACTCGAAGCGCAACTGAAAGACCTCCAATCGCAATATGACGCCTACGCGAAAAAAATAATCGAAGTAGACAACGCAATTGCAGCATCCGGGAAGCAAACACAGGACGCCATCCGGGAAGCAAACCGGAAAACGATGACCGATTACGAGCTTTTTCAAGACGACAAGCTCAGGTACGCCGAAACTATTGCCGACGCCGAAAAAGCGATCCTTGATGAAAATTTCGAGCTTGCGGCTGAACTGTACGAGGAAGCGCGGGGTATTGCGGCGACGCTCCAGCGGGAAGTGAAAGACGAAACGGCGGCGGCGGTCAACGAAATAGCCGACCAATTTTCCGGGTTGCAGACGACCTTTGACGATCTCGAAAATTCGATAGGATCATTCGGCAAAGAATCACAGACCGCGCTTTCAAAGTCCGCCGGGATTTTCAATTCCATAAGTTCGTCTGCGAAAAATTTCGGAAAAGACATCGACAAGATCAATATTGCGGCAGCGCTCGGAGATCCGAAAGAGGCTAATAAAATAGCGAAGGCCGTCATCAAAAATTATGGCGAAATCTTCAAGGCCGGCGAATCGAGCATCAACGATCTTATGGGCGAGTGGGACGATTATTACGAAAAGATCGAGTCCAATGAGGACAAAATAAAAAATATCCACATGTCCACCGATGACAAAATCCGCGAACTCATGCGCGGGACGATGGACGAGCAGGAACTTTATAACGACAGGCGTCTTGAATATGACGAGACGTACGCCGAAGCAACACGGGCATTGCAAGAGGGGAATTACGAATACGCCGCCGAACTTTTCGAAGAGTCGATAGGACTTGCCGAAAAGCTTGCGGATGATTCGGTCGGGACGCTGGAGGAAAACACGGCTATTGCAATCGATCTGATGAACCAGGCATCCACAGGGGCAACGGATGCGATGACGGCCCACAACACGAGTATGGCTGAATCAATGTCGGATGTGGAAAACGCGATATCAAGCACGTCGGAGGCGCTCGGAGACGTCACAGACGCGCTATCCGGCCTTGACGGAGCCGGTAACGACATCGTGTCAAGCCTTGAGGAGAATACAGCCATTGCCATTGATCTTATGGCCGGAGTTGGAAAAGGGGCCGCCGATGCTCTGATTCTCGAACAAGAGGCTCTCGAAAAAAATATCACCGATACAGAAATTGCAATGGGTGATCTGTCCGGGAAAATATCTGAAAAATCAAGGGACATAGAAACAGATTGGGGTGATCTTTGGTCCGGCATGCTGCAAACCGTGACCACGGCAATAGCCAACATGGTCGCCGCGTGGGCCGCCGAAACACTCACAAATGCGGCAATAACCGGAGCCGGATATCTCGCGGGGCTTGCCGGATACGAGGATGGCGTCTATAATTTTCAGCCAAGCGCAAACACCCCACCGGCAGGCAACGGCGGTTTTCTGTCAATCCTACACCCCGGCGAATCAGTATTGACAGAGGAGCAAACGCAGGATTTCATAAATTCAACAGGGTGGCCCGAGGCGCGGGCGTCCGTCCTGGATTCTCTCGGGATCGACTCAGGAGACACGGACGGTTTTCTCGATACTGTCGGAGACTACTCAGGGGCCGGGAAAGCACTGTATGATTCCTGGATGGCATTCAGGGACGGCGACAACACAGCCGGGAGCATCGCGCTTGCAAACGCATTCGAGAAGGCGTTTACAACGTATGCGGCAAACGCCGGTTCCCAGTCGGCGGCCAATATTGCTGGCGGGCTTGGCGGAGCAGCCGGCGCAATCGGTTCCGGAATTGGCGCTTGGCAATCGTTCCAGAATGAGGACTATGCATCAGGGATCACGCAGACGTTGCAGACGGCGCAACAGGCGGCGGCGGCATATCAGACGCTAACCGCCAGCACAATCAACACCACGTCCACGGCCAGCATAGCAGCGGCAGAAAACGCGGCTGCAAGCGGTGCAGGGAGTCTGTCAAACTCTCTTGGCGATATTATCGAGGGGGCCGGTTATGGCGGGGCGATATGGTCTATTTTCAACATGATCGCCGGTGATGAGCATATGCAGTCTTCAATTGCCACGACAATGGCATCGACAGGAGCGATTATTGGCGCCTCTCTTGGCACGGCCCTTGCCGGACCGTACGGGTCAACAATCGGAGGTTTTTTTGGCGCGGCAATTGGCGGTCTTGCCGGCACGGTAATTGACGTTGCAAGCGGGCCGGATGCGCGATTCGAGGTTGACGACCTAAACGGCACGATCAATTCCGCGAGGACATGGACGAGCGATGGGTGGGCCGGGAGCCTCAACCCGGCTGAGGGTGATACCGGAAGCGCCCACGGAAATGCAAGAAACACATATCTGCAGGCCACACAGGCATCAATGGACATGGCCACGGCAACGGTGGCATCCGTCTATGAAATGCTCGGGCCGGAAATAGGGGAACAATTCTCAAACGCGTTCGCCGCAAATATCGATCCTGTAGCTGCAGAGGGCGGAAACTGGCAGATAGGAGAGGAAGGGCGCGGTTCGAACACCGCTGCTCGTCTGGCCGCAACTTACTGGAACGATACGATGGACGCTCTGTCACGTGCCGCGTATTCTATTGCTCCTTCAATTGGCGAAGAGGCGGATTTAGGAAATATAACGAATCCTCTGTCACTTCTTGGAATGTGGGCGATGGAAAACATGGTTCCAGATGACGTGCTTATCGATCCGACAGGACAGGCTCAGCTTGAGGAGCGAAGCGAAATAGGCAAGGCATGGGCGATTGAACAAGAGCAAATGCGCCAGTCCGGTGAAATCGGCAGCGCGGCAACTGGCGGTGTTGTGGCGACTCCGAACGAATCTGGTTTTCTGGACGTGACGACCGGGGAAGGGATATTTTCTGTTCCCGCCATGAAGTGGGCCGAAGACATCGGGAAAATGATCGAACAGGGCGGACTTTTCGGCGGGCAGTTCCCGGAATTCGACAAGCCAGTCGAGCAACAGCAGGAAATTGTGGTCACGTTTCCGGACGACGTTGGGCGCTCAAACGTGTTTTCAGAGCTTTATCTTTCGGATGTCGTAACGAACACAACCGGGGCCAATGAACGGCTTGACAGGATAATCGAACGCCTTGAGGAGATTGTCGGGATCAACCGGGAAATCGCGTCAAAACCGGTTCCACACATATCGGCAGACGGGCTTGTCAATATGGTGGCCGGTCCGCTACAGGATGGGGCGCAATCCGGGAGGTATGTTTTCAACAGTCGGGAAGTTTTGCAAGCCGCAAGGATAACGATCAATAACCCAAGGATCGGATGGTAGTAAATAATGTCAAAACCAGCAACAACTTGTGGGATTCGTCGCCCCGGGTGTCGGCGAGCAGATCAGGACGGGGCGGGTTGATATCGGGCTAAACGATTTGAAACGTCAAATTCTTTATGAATTTGGGAAGGCTTAATGACTCTGAGAGAGAAACAGTCAAAGTTTGCACGCATGGTGGCCGACCTGATCATATTCGCATATCAAAACGGATATGAGCTGACGTTCGGGGATGCATACGCGCAAACCGGGCACAGATCAGGGAGCCTTCATTATTCGCGACTTGCAATCGACCTGAACCTGTTCAGGGACGGCAAGTACCTGAAAAAAACAAAGTGCCACGCCCCGCTTGGCGAATACTGGGAAAAATTGGGCGGATCATGGGGCGGGCGATTTGGCGACGGAAACCATTACTCGCTTGAACACGGTGGCAGAAAATGACGGCACGGGCAACAACAATGGCCGAATTCCGGAGAAAGTCGGATTCGGAAAAACGCTCCCTGATGATCATGACAGCAAAAGACGCGGCGACGTCTCTTGTGACAAGATATTTTTACTTTTCTGATATTGGCGGTGAGTTGTCAGGGCTATACTGGCACCCGATGATTGAGGCAATCCCAAATCTTTCGTACAATTCGCGCGAAATCGGAGGGACCGCAACGCCATCTTGGAGTGACGCCAAACTTCGAAATGAGGATGGATATGACATAAGCCATGACCGGACCGGAATCTACATGGAGGACCTCGGAATAACATGGATAATTCAGGACCAGCCGGTATACTGCTATTTTGGAGGGGACGATCTCCCGTTTTCAGAGTATGCCCAGGTTTTCGGCGGGACATGCCAGGGGATAAAACGCGAGGATTCGGGGATCACGCTTGACCTCGCCGGCCTTGAAAATCAGATCAGAAGAAAAACAGTCGGCGCAAACAAGATCACGACAGCGGCTTACCCGAACTGTGGAACAAACGTCGGGAAATCAAAGCCGGTATGCATCGGGTATTGTCCGAACATCGAACCCGTTCTTGTGGACACCGTCAATTTTCGGTACATGTTCCATGAATCTGCCGGGTATGGCTTTTTTTTTGTGTATCAAGACGGGGTGACGCTGACAACCCCGGCACAGTATACAAACAACGGGGACGGGACATTTACGCTTGTAGCCGCTCCGACAGGCCGGATAACCTGTTTCGTCGCAGGGCCGTACTACAACGCGACCGGTTTTGGGTCCGTCTTATCCGGGGTGTTGCAGACATGGGGCGGAATACTCCCCGCACAGATTGACGCGGCGGCGATCACCGCAGCAGATGCGGCGCTTCCGTTCCAGGTCGGCACATACGTCCAAAAAGAAACGCCGGTATCGGACGTAATATCACAGCTTGCCGATGGCGTGCCGGCATGGTGGGGATTCCAAAAAAACGGGATTTTTTCGATGCGTGAGGTTTCGGAACCGTCAACCCAGTCGACAGACTGGAAAATATCTTCCGTTGTGTCTTCTGAAATTCCGATTGCGTTTCTTGACGGGACACTTACGATTGGCCAGGCTTCGTCACCCACGTACCGCGTCACCGTGAACTACTACAAAAACGACGCGACGACAACGACGGAGCGGTTGAACGCCGCCCTCACAGAGGCGCAAAAGTTGTCGTTCACGCTACCTTACAGGCTTGACTACTATCAGGATACGGCCACACTAACCCAGTATCCGTACGCCAGGCAGGAAACGAAAATTCTGAATACCATCCTTTCGGCGCAGGCGGTTTCAGCAGCCACAAAATGGGTGAATCTGCTTAAGGTTCCGCGCCGGCTTGTAAGGCTCACTGTCAAGACAATGGAACTTCGGTATGAGATCGGTGATATTGTCGAGGTCACATACCAAACCGAACTCAAAGACGGGTCTCCGTGGTATCGGCACGGGCTGAACGCCACAAAATTGATGATCACTTCAATCAAGGAAAACTATTCGGCGGCTACAATCACGCTGGAATTGTGGGGATGATATGACGGATTGCGCGAATTTTGAAAACATTGTTTTCTGGCATGATCAGGCGAGCATAAACAGTTTCACGTTAACTTCATCGACCTCCGCAGTCAACCACCCGGTTACGGAAATTCAAAACCAGTCGGTGAAATTGACATGGCGAAGCACGACAAGCGCGTTGTCTTATGTCGAAGGGAATGGCGGCGCGGCGTTCCTTGGATCAACAAAAAAAGCCGGATTCGTTTTTGTAAACCACAATTTCGATACCGGGACAAATATTCGTGTTGAATTGTGGAACGGAGCCGCAAAGATATTTGACGACTTGTTTGACGGGAGACTGTTTGCTCCGACAAGTGTCGCAGAGGTGCCCCCATATCAAAACCGCGTCTTGTACATAGATCAGGATTTCCCGTTTGTAACACGGTGGAGATGCTCATTTTCTGGAAGCGCGGCGACACATTACGAAGTGGGCATGATGTTTTGCGGCACCGCATTCCAGCCGACAAACGCCGCGCTTGATGACGGAATCGAAATTATACCTGTAGATAATTCGAAAGTACAATTATCAAAGGGAAAGGATCAATTTATTGACGTGGACCCAAAATCACGCGGGCTGTCGATATCGATGAACAGGATAGAGGACCTGAACCTGTTGGAGGCTAATCCGAATAACAATTTTTCAGAATGGGCAAGGCTGATTTTCAACACCGGATCGCGTAATGCCGTTTTTGTTGACCCGTTCCCAAGGACCGAATTAATGATACCGGGAATAAACTATAGACTTATTAACGCAATATCTCAGATGTACGGATCTCTTTTTGCAAACGGCGGGATCAGGCCGACGAGCATCAACACGGCGATTGTTCCGACATTCAAACTTGTTGAGGCACTATGAAAGTCAAAACAAACATAAAATCCGGGACGGCTGTCGAAAGCGTGCTGATTGATTTGGCGCGGGCGGTTTTGTGCGGGGCGAAATAATCGCCCCGGGATGTTAAATGAGTTCCACAAAGCCCTTTTCGAATTCGACAACCCCGTTGTCCTCAACTTTGACGGTCTGATTTTCAACATCAATCGTGACTATCCGCAATTCATCCCCATGCGGGCCACGACCAGATATCCCGTATCCAGTATATGGGCGGCAGCAGCCACGGGTCATTTCGTCGAAAATAATTCTTGCGAGATACTCCGCATCGTTCCAACGCTGTTTATGTGCCAATGCTTTTTTGATCGTTTTTGTCAGTTCGCTCGCCCCATAGTGCGTGTACAGCCAAACTTTTTCGTCTTTAATGTGTACCGATCCCCGGTCTCCCATTTTTCAATTCCTCCTTTTCCTGTTCGATTATGAAAACGATGGGCAATGTGCCGTCGTCCATTTTTTAAATCCTCTTTCTCCTGCTCAATCATTGCCGCGAAAAGAAGATGGCACCCGGCCAAGTCCATCATAAAATCGTCTTCGTCAAGCCTGGCCCGTTTGAACTCTTTGCATGACCGGCACGGCATTTTTTCACCGTTTGACAATGCGCAATCCATGAGACACCCACCGTAGCGCTCGCAGTCCCACCGCCTGTCTTTGTATTCGTCGGCCTTTAACATGGCCACAAATTGAACCTCCCCCCATTGGTAGTATTTTTCCTTGCCGATCTTTTTGACGTGCTCCAAAGTTTTGATGCGATTGTACATTGTCCGCATCGAAATACCTATTATCTTGGCCGCTTTGCGCGCTGTTATGAGCATTCATGTCCTCTTTATTGACTTTCTGTCTGAGGAATCTCTCCGACAAAAACCACAGCAGGGCCAAATCTTACGAGCGTATGTCTGAGGAATCTCTCCGACAAAAACCACAGCAGGGCCAAATCATCGTAACCCATTGACATCAATTCATTTATTCTTTGTCTTTCCCATCCGTCAGATTTTTTGTTTCCTGGCAATCTAATATCTTTCATATTTCACCTTTTTCGCACCATATCGGGCGCGGAGTCATATTTTCAATCCTTCGTTTCAGCCTGTGCCATGCTGTTGGCCAATTTTTTTTCGTTTCTTGGCGAACCCACCCCTTCATGTCGTCCTCGATGTCAGGGATCATGTCTATCATGGCTTTGAGTTCGGCCATCATGTTTTTGTCGGCAACAGGGGGCTTATCACCGATCTTGCGCCGGACACGTATAATTTTGTTTTCTTCCCAGTAAAAACACACCGCCATGATCCTGTCCGGCATGTTTTTTGCCGTCGCTTCGATTTGCGAAAAATGCCCGCAATTATCGCAAAAATGCATCAGGAATCCATCCATTCGGATTCTATGATTTCACAAAGCCTTTTGCGAGCTTCAGGGTGTATTTTCGCGATACAGTCTTCATTGACACCACCATTTTCGAAAACGAAATCCGAAATATCGCACCAAATATTCCCGCTGTGCCAGTCGTCAAACATGATATCACGAACAGACACGCACGAAAGGCACGTTTTGAATGTCGACCAAGTTCCCCACCATTTTCCCCGGATGCGCTCGAACGCCTCGCCGGGAAATATTTTTTCTTTGCATTCGCAGCAAGTGTTTACCGACTTCGCCGTCACGTTTTTTTGAGTGTACTCTTCCGCTTCGTTGTCGTTGCACACGCTTATTTTGCATGAGCATTCCATTTTCAATCCCCCATTACCGGCTCGATCCTGTTGATCACATCGGCGACTTTCCGCATCTCTCGCCACGCCTTTTTCATCGCCAGAAATTGCCGAAACTGATCGGAAACCATGCCGGCAATATCGGCTTCTGGCATGCGCGAAATCGTATCATATGGCTGCCCGTGCATGTCAGCAAGGCCGCTGATGACGGCGTATTTTATCAGATTGTTCATGGCGCGCCACCTTCTGATTCAATATTTATGAAATCGACCTCAAAATCCATGTCAGCGCTGTAACGTAAAGCATTATCGCTTCCGTGATATACCCTGAGTCCGTCTTTTTTTTTCATCACAGAAATATGACCGCCCTCTCCGGAAAATAGCCATAAAGTGCTCGGCCAACGCTTTGAGAGACGCTTTAGCGCATTGATTGCATTGCGCTCTTCTTTTGTAAGATCCATTTTTACACCCAAAACGCCCACAAGAACAAGAACGGCGTTGACATTATCAAAATCGAAAGTAGGAATGTTCTAATCATGTCCACATATCATTGTAAATTCTCATTAGTTTTGCGTATCTCAAATCATATAATTCCGACCTGATGAATCTTTCAAGATGAGCGTTGAATTCTCCGACATGATAGCCTTCTCGAAACGCCCACCCGACATCTTCGCACGAAAACGACAGAGCAAAACATTTCATAAGTTCGTCAAACGCTTCCGATTTTGTCATATCCATATCCTCACTTCGGTTGTCTCTAAAAAACAGTCAAATGTGCGAGACAAATGATTTTGCGCTTAACCTGTTAACGTCCAATCCGTTTGATTCTCAAAAATATCAGAATGTGGCGAGCAAAGAGATTTGAGGTTGTCATATCCATATCCTAACTTGTTTCGGTTCCAGCCGTCCGACCGGCAACCGTCCCGATTTTTCCCATTCGTGATATGCCATGCTGACACGCTGATACTCTTCCCGGCATTTTTCAAGATCGCGGTCGTCCACCTGTTTGATTGTGGCCGTCGCCGGTTTTCCCTTTTCAGGTCCGATCCCGACGACAAAAAGCATGGGTAATGCGCCAAGATTGGTTCCGTTCCATATGTCGACTTGACCGAAGCTGTATTTTCCCGAAACACCCTCCTGATAGTGCGCCCCCTGAAGCCAGTATTTCGATCTCATCATGCGCATGGCATTGTCATGAGTTGCGGAATATTTGATATCCATGAGGATCGCGCATCCGGAGGCCAAAAGAAGATTGTCGCACAATGCCTTCTTTTTTATCCGCCACAATTCACTTCTTTTCCGAATTTCGCGCTCCCAATATATCGGCTCCTGCCATAGGCATCGTTCCCAGACGTATCCGACTTTTTCTGCGAACGGATACCAGTCGGGCAGCTGGAGATCGGCCATTTTTTCCGACAACTCTTTCAGGATTTTATAGTCAGTCTGGGACATTGGCATCTTCCCCGGCGCGGCCAGGCATTCGTCAATATAGGCATGACGTTTTTTGTAGGTCGCATTCCGTTTTTGATCACCGTTTTTGTCCGGATTGTTCAGCACAATCAGACTTTTCAATTTTTCTTCGTGTTCCGTAACGTCGCGATTCGCGATAATTCTCCCGATTTCATCGGGCGGTTCGTTGTCCTGTTCGCTGATGAAAAACCTGTCAAAAAACGTCCGCGTGTCGTGTGTCAGATCAAAACACATGGCTTCGAGAGCATTTCCGCGTTCGAAAGCAAATTGCCACCTTTCACCGGATTTTTCGAGGCGCTCATTTTCGAGCACGTTGTCTGGGGAATAGTCCCCTGCGTTTCGAAAATCTGACAACTTGCCCGACGACTGGCCGGGCATTGTGAAATATTCATTTTGCATCGCGCCACCACGACACGACTTTTTTTGCTGCGTCGTCAATCATGTTAACCTCGCGTCATCGAGTTCCATTTGTAATTCCGCGTTCGTCATTGCACGCTCATCGACCACATCGAACGTGTCCTGCCTGACAGTCAGAACGACTTTCTTGTCGTAATCATAGACTATCTCGCACTCTATGGAGCGCATTTCATACCCGGACCGAATGCAGCGCGCACATATGCTACGCTGATTTTCGGCGATCTGTGCGCGCTCCTTGTATGTCGCCATGGCCTCTTTTTTCTCATCTTCGATGAGTTCGGAGTCCTCTTCTGCCTGCGCCATAAGTTCGGCTTTGGCTTTTAGTTCATCGTCTGACAATATGTGCTTCAGACTTCTTGTTTCATATCTTTTTTTCATGTCCACCTCCTCAGTTTTGGCATTTCCTTCCGTTTTCGGATTCGCGACATCACTTCCGAACGTTTTTTGTTTTTGCAGGCGCAGGGACAAGCCCATTATCGGTCCCAATTGCCTGCCCGAGTTTTTCCGAGGGCCATTGTCTCCAGTTTTTCATTATTGATTTTTTGCGCTGCCTGTTTTTTATTGCGGATGACGATTCGCTTTCTTTCAATGCCGTAAGCCCGATCAGACTGCCTACCGGCCTTCCGAAATATCTGTTTTGTATTCGTGTTCTCATTTTGGCAATATCCTTCCCGGCCAATCAAGGCCAGCCCATTCAAAATATACGCTCCATTTTTCGCGGGAAGTTGACGCAGTTTCGATTCCAAGTCGTTTTTTTGCGGCTTCCGTCCCCTGAACGTCTGTGGCAAGCATGGCATTCGGAGCTTTTATTGCCCGAAAGCATTTTTGCTCGCATTTGTTTTTGATGAAATGAAATTCGTTGTGGCGCATCGGGTCCGGGTCATTACAGTGGCTCGGTTCGTCAAAGCTGAATGCCGGACATGAATCTTTCCCTGCATCGCAGATGATCGGGATCAAAAAATCTTTTTCAGGATCGGCAGTCGCTTTTTCTTTCAGTTCGGTCTTGGGATGATCGGGATCGAATTCAAGTTTTTTGGGGATCGGCTCATAGATCGGCTCGATCGGCTCATGAATCGGTTCGAGTCCTTTTTCAGTGCGTTCTTCGCTCACAGTGACAATTTCGGAAACCGGCGTTGCCGCAACACCCTCAAAATCACCGCTTTCGTGAACGTCAGAACCTGAAATCCTTGAAAGAACACGCCCAAACAATTTTGACAGCGCTTTTCCGATTACGCCGTCGTCACCCATACCTTTGTTGACCTTGATTTTGAATACAAGCGTATCGTCCGGGCCATCGCCTATCGAATTCGGCTCCCCGTTCAGCTTCCACGACGCCCAGCAGTGGACAACGGCAACGCACACGTTTTCGAGTCCGTTGTATCCCATGCGATCTTCGAAAATGAACTGTGCCGGCGACGTTCGGTATTTGAAATCCGTTACTCCAGGGTATTCATAAATCATCCTGAATTTGTGGGCCTTGCCGGAATAGAAACGACCGGCAATGATGTTGAACTCCCCGCCTGTAAGCCTGGCACCGGCGATCGTTGCATGAACACAAGCGTTCCGAATTGTTGGCCAAGGGTATGCAGCTTGCGAGTTTGCCTTGTCGGTAACGAACCCGAGCGGATTGTCACACAGTTCGAGTATCATGTTTTTGACTTCCTGGATTTCGAAAATTTCCCCAAGTTGCCGGATTGCCTTCGACACATGAAAGGCTCTCGAAAGATTTTCGATTTCAGGTGGCATTCCGGATATTATCTCCGTGATTTCCTTGTTTTTCGAAACTATCAGATCGTTCAATTTTTTTCTCCGTTCGTTATTAATGTCAATTTCTCCCAACATACGGGAGGATCACGGCCCGCGCCACGAATCCAGCAGTTGTTGTTTTGATTTCGCCGACCTGGTTGATTCCGAAAAACAGGCCCCACATCTTTGAAAAATCTTCGTTAGCGTTTTTTGAGAATCTCCAGCCGGTCATTTGGAATAGAGTCATCCTTTGCCGCCTTTGAACTGCAAGCCAACGTCAGGAACCCACCCACCGCGCCGCATGGATTCGCCGATCTCCTGTATGATTGATATAATTTTGTTCCACTTTTCGGCGATCTGTTCGTCTGTGATTTCCCGGTCATACGCGGCGGCGTGACAAACTTCGTGATACAATTTTGCAACGGCGAGGACGTCATACCCGCAATCGTTTATTTTATTGCCAAGTGCTTCCCGGCCTGTCCGGATGTTCGTCACAAGCCTGACAGTATTCGCCTCATTTTTTTTAATTTGTCTGGACATGCTCATAAATGTCCGATAGATGTCGCGATAAAAATCCTTGTCAGTAAAAATCGCCCTGAGCTTGGCCTCGTAGTCCGGGGTGCTTGGAAAAATGGCTTCACATTTTTCCTCATCGCAGGGAAAAGCATTGACAACGCTATCAAACGCTTCCTTCGGAGATTTCCCCTTTGCAATATGGCAATTGTATATCCCAGTAAGGTTTTTAATGGTAATTTCGTGTTGATCGGAGAAAACTTTTTCGATCAACTGTTTCGTGGCTTCTGTGTCGGTAAAGTCGGCATCGAATTCAATTGTTGTTCGGTCCATTTTTATACTCCCCTTTTTTTTATGCCAAGATATTATGTAGCCCTGCACTGCCTCCGTTTCCGTTTTGTTGAATCCGCATTTGAGATCCACTTTGTATCCGTACGATCTGAGGGCTTCGACAACGTGCGGTTCGATTTTTGACACACTCAGCGAATAAAAGCCCTCTTCTGCTGCCTCCTTGATCAATGGGAAAATATTTGCTTTTAAGAGGTTGGCCATGTCTGCCGTTGATAAGGCGTCGTGTTTGCTGATTTGCATTTCGTCATTGACAACGCTATCAAACGCTTCGTGATTTGATGGGTCCATTTTTATACTCCTTTTATCAATTCTTCTATTTCATCCTTGTGCGCACGGAAGAGATTTGCAATGAATTTATCATCGTCAATAACACTGATCAGTAATCGAGTGTCAATAGATATCTGGGTTGTAATTTTTTCGCGCCCTGTGAATTTCGCGGTTCTTCTGATGATGATCTCCCCGTATCTGCACCTCCCGTAGTCGTTATCAAAGAATATTTCCGTGTTTATTTCGCCGATTTTCGGCATTTCGTCATTCATGTTGTGCTCCTTGTGTTTTATGTTTGCCGGGGATTTTCCGCGCCCCGGCCCGCGTGTCGTGTAATCATCCGACTGCCAAACATCGCCAATTTCTTGGCATCAGACAATATCAATTGCAAGCAGCGTGCCAATTCGATAAAAAAGCATTATTTTAGGCCTTCATTTGCAAAATAGGCCTTTCCCCGGGAGTGATCATTCCCCCAACGTCGGGAAAATGATCACTTCCGAAAAATGATATCCGTTCAATATCCTGAACGAAAAAAGCGGAAAAATTGTCAATATTCAATAAAATCAATTGTATATCCATACATTCATTATTTTGAACATTGTTCATAATTTTGAATAATCTGCCTGAAAATTGCCCCCTATATAAAAAGGATGCCCCCACCCGTGCCTGAAAATTGCGGGTTTGCGAAAATGTGTTTTTGTGGTATTTTTGGCACGTGGATTGCAACGACAAAACTGTGGGGCGGTAAGTTAATTGGATAAACGGCGCGTCCTTGTCCTCGAGAGAATGCGGGTTCGAATCCCGTCCGCCCCACCAAATTTTAATAATTGGCACTGGCCTATCTGATAAAATGTTTTATGTGAGGAGGCATGGAATGAATAGACTTGGGTATTATTCGAAAAAGTCGGCTGAACGTTACGGATATTGGCTTTACAGAACGGAATCAGGGAAAATTGTGGAGGTAACAACAGTTTTGGATTCTGGGCAAAAGCCTGTGTCAGCTTGGGAAGATGAGGTGTTTGTCGGGTATGTTTCGGAATTCGTTAAAAGTTGTCGTGTCCGTGGCTATCAGCCACCCGAAATCGACTTTGTATGAAACACCTTTGCAAATGCGGGAAACTTGCTACCGAGAAGGTATGCCCCACATGCCGGCAAAAAGGCGTTGACGTCTCGAAAATGTACGGGAAACAGGCTTGGCGGATTTTGGCAAAGCGAAGATTGGCGGAAAATCCCCTGTGCGAGGAATGCATGTCGCGACCGTCCGTCCAGGCTCATCACAGGATCAAGGCGCTGGAAAGGCCCGATCTGTTCTTTTACTACGAAAACACAATGGCGCTTTGCAGGGAGTGCCATTGGGAAAAGGAGAAAGGCAAATGAAACTTATAATAAAATGGGATACCGGAAACTCGACACGCCCAACAGTGACGGATATTCTTGAGCATCTGGAGGCCGAATTGCGCGAATGCACCGGGGAGCTTGAGAGGAAGCCAAGGATTATTTTGACAAGGAGGTTACTCAGGGAGTTATACGATGACACTTTCATGCAGTTGCCCCGAGGCCTTTGAAACGGCGTATCAGCTTGGAAAAAAGAAATGCCGATTTGTGTTTGTCTGTCCTCAATGCGGTATTGGCACAAATCATCTTGACGAAACGCAGAGCGGAATCAGGTTTTGCGGAAATGTTGGCTGTGGATACGTCGAGGGAGAGAAGCCGGAGCCGTGCGTCTCTTGCACGTTCTCCGAGGGCGCATCGAACCCGGACAGATCGCGATTTATTCCAATCATTCAACCCAGGCGGGAGGAATCATGAACGAATTTTACTACGAGATGCGAACATTTGTAATTTGTATCCTTATTGCCATACTCATACTCGTGCTCAATTGCGCGCGGATGACGGGCGAACAAAAGAGGGTCATGATCGAAGCAGGGCTTTATATCGGCATGACGATTGCCGAGGCCATCATTGAGCGCGGGCAGCCGGTGACGCGGTACAGACCAAGAGGCAATAGCGGAAATGAGTATCTTGTATATGGCGAATGCGTCCTTGTGTTTGAGGATGGGAAACTGGAAAGGATTGACAAATGAAAAAAATATTGACGATTGAGGTTGACACAGAACACGAAATTAAGGTTGGTAAACGGTACAGCTTTGGCCCTCTGCCCGTTGCTCGCCCCGATTCAAGAATATCATGCTTGGTAATCGGTGTCAAGACGCTGTATGACGGGGACGATGACGATGCAAGAAGCGTTATTGAGCATAGGCTTGACAATTTCGTTGAAAGGCACTTCGATCACGAGACAAGGATCAAGGCGATTGAGACTGATATCACGAAAATCAATCATCGTGCGGATCAGGTAGCAGGATGGTTTTTGATGGTGAAGGAGCGCATTGAGCAGATCGAGACACAGATCAAGGACATTGCTGACGTTGACAATATCAGGGAAGCTGTTTCGAATCTCATTACAGACGTAAGCAGACTTTTCAGGAAGTTTTCCGAGCTCAAATACAAATGAAAAAAATATTACACCGTGACATGATGCGTCATGATTCGAGTGCGTCATTTGACACAGTGCGTTATAAATATCATTATTGACGCAGTGCGTTAAGAGCGTAATCATTCATATTTATGACGCATTCTCGTGAGGCCTTGATACTGTAGGGTTCACACATGACGCGGCGTGTCGGGTGGGGGGAGTCTCCGGTCTTATGACGCATGTTCCCCCCGAT
>Ga0307378_10001180_pt1 | contig 43238 bp, 43 predicted proteins | sample UN1MG_FD_202238 | JGI IMG/M metagenome (GOLD analysis project Ga0307378, IMG submission 202238) | Soil microbial communities from Risofladan, Vaasa, Finland - UN-1 | ecosystem: Environmental > Terrestrial > Soil > Coastal area > Acid sulfate soil | place: Finland: Risofladan, Vaasa | collected...
TCTCAAGAGAAATTTTTCATACTCTTTTAAAAACTCATTTGTGTGCTTTTTTCGACGATTCCAAATTAATATAACCCAGCCATTAGGTTTAAGAATACGCTGAAATTCTAATTTAGTTTTTTTTAGATTGAACCAATGAAATGCTTGAGCCGCTGTTATTATGTCAATCACATTGGATTCTAATGTGGTAAATTCTGCTGAACCATCAATACTTATAAAATTTGAATAATCTCTTAATATATTTTCTCCTGCCTGTCTCATATCTCTATTTGGTTCGATTGCATAGACTAAATTACCTTCCTTTAAAAATAATTCACTTAATATTCCTGTCCCAGATCCAATGTCCGCAATTACTGATTTATTGGATAAGACTTTACTTACTTTTAAGAATTCAATTATTTTCTGGGGATAACTAGGTCTATATTTGATATAATTCTCTACCCTTGACGAAAATCGCTTTTTTGGATCTTGTTTGAACTTTTTGTCATACATGAGAATATTAAAATTTGATTCAATTTTATAAATATAAATCAATACTACTTATATAATATATCCACTATCCATTCTAAAGATGACAAATAAGGAAAAATCAATATCGAAAGATGAATTTGTACCTAATGATTTCGAAGTCCCCCCTCTGCTCGAGACAGACCTTTTTCGTCTTCGAATGTTGTCTATAGATGATGTGGAAAAGGATTACGAAGCAGTTATCGAGAGCCGTGAACTTCTCCACACTATGTTTGGCGGTCCATGGCCGAGATCAGATTTCACTATTGAGGAAAATCTAACCGACTTAGAAAGGCATCAACAAGAATTTCTTGACCGTAAGGCTTTTGCTTATACTGTTATATCTCTGGATGAATCAAGAGTCCTTGGCTGCGTTTACATCAATCCATCCAAGGCGACCGATCTAGATGCCGTCGTATTCATGTGGGTGCGTCAGACTGAATATGAAAAAGGACTGGATGAAGTATTATTCAATGCCGTACGAGATTGGATCAGCACAGATTGGCCTTTTAGAAAGGTAGACTACCCGGGTAGAGTATAATGAGTAAAAGATCAACCTTTGCTTAGAGTCAGAAAGAGTTCCCTTCATTTATACTTGTTTAATAATAAAATCACAAAAAAAAATATATTTAAATCTCTAGTTAAATATGCTTTTGTTTTATAAGGGTTAATTTTCCCCCTGCCATTAATTCTTCTAAATCTTGTTCACTAAGAGAATGAGCAAGCTCGATATCATGAGTTTTTGAAAGATTTTTTAATAGTACTTTACCTGTACTAATTGTAGTTAAATCAATCTCAATTCGATCTCCAGGTTCAATTTTATTATAATCTTCTTTATTTACAAAAGTAAGGGGTACAATTCCAAAATTTACAAGATTCGCTAAATGTATACGAGCAAAGCTTTTCACTATAACTGCTTTGACTCCAAGATATTTAGGCGCAATTGCAGCATGCTCACGACTTGAACCTTGTCCATAATTATCTCCACCTACAATAAATCCCCCTCCTTTTTCGAGAGATCTATCATGAAAAGATTCATCAACTACGGTAAAGACGAATTTGCTAATTTCTGGTATATTACTTCTTAATGGTAAAATTTTTGCTCCAGCGGGCATTATGTGATCCGTTGTTATATCATCTTCAACTTTTAAAAGAACCTCTCCATCCAATTTATTTGGTAAAGGATTGAATTCGGGTAAAGGTTTTATATTAGGACCTCTAATGATTTCAACATTTTTTGCTTCCTCGAGAGGTAATGGGGGAATAATCAAATTGTCATTTACTAAAAATTTCTTCGGTATATCGATTTTAGGTAAAATACCAAATTTTCTGGGATCTGTAATTTTTCCTTCAATAGCAGCAATTGCAGCAGTTTCAGGACTGACTAAGTAAATATTAGCACTTTTTGTACCCGATCTTCCAAGAAAATTCCTATTGAAAGTTCTTAAAGAAATGGCGTTGCTTTTCGGAGCTAATCCCATTCCAATGCAAGGACCACATGTATTTTCTAATATTCTTGCTCCAGCTTTTACTAAATAGCCCATTTCTCCGGACTCAACCAAATGATCCACCACTTGTCGAGATCCTGGAGATACTGTTAAGACTGTATTTAAAGAAATAGTTTTTCCTTTCAACATATTTGCTGCAATTTTAAGGTCTCGCAAAGAAGAATTAGTGCAACTACCAATACACACTTGATCTACGGTTAATCCTTCCAATTCTCTAACAGTTTTAACATTACCTGGACTATGAGGTTCAGCGATTAGAGGTTCTAACTCACTCAAATTTATTTCGATAATCTCATCATAAACAGCGTTATCATCTGGTTCTAATTGAATCCATTGATCTCCTCTTTCTTGAGCATCTAAAAATTCTTTAGTAATTTCATCAGAAGGAAAAATTGATGTGGTAGCTCCCGTTTCAGTTCCCATATTTGTTATTGTTCCTCTTTCAGGAACAGTTAAAGTTTTTATTCCAGGACCAGTATATTCTAAAACTTTATTTACAGCTCCTTTCACTCCAATTCTTCTTAATACTTCTAATATTACATCTTTTGCAGAAATAAAATCAGGAAGTTTTCCCGTAAGATATACTTTTACAATTTTGGGCATTTTTAAGCGGAAGGATTCACCTGCCATGGCAGCTGCAACATCAAGTCCCCCTGCTCCAATTGCGATTGATCCTACACCGCCACCAGTGGGGGTATGGCTATCACTACCTAATAATGTTTTACCTGGACAAGCAAAACGTTCAAGATGTAGCTGATGACAAATACCATTTCCAGGTCGTGAAAAATATAAACCATATTTCGCAGCAATACTCTGAAGATATCTATGATCATCGGGGTTTTTAAAATCATCCTGTAAAGTATTATGATCAACATAACTTACGGATAATTCAGTTTGTACACGTGAGACGCCCATAGCTTCAAATTGTAAATATGCCATTGTCCCAGTAGCATCCTGAGTTAATGTTTGATCTATTTTTATAGCAATTTCTGTACCTCGTTCTAATTTACCTTCTACCAAATGTTGCTCCAAGATTTTTTCAGTTAAAGTTTTTCCCATTTTTTTCAACAATATTTAATATTTTTAGCATTTCTGGATAAAATAAATGCTAAACTAATTAAAATTAAAATATTATTAAATTTTTCTTTTCGGGTTCACCCATTATTATCCCTTTTTCTAGATTGCTTTGATCACTCATTAATCATGTGGGTTCAACTATTTAAATTTTCGATAATTTTCAAGATTAAATATTTTTAATTTAAATTATTGATTAAAATGAGAGAAGATTTAGAATCTTTCACAAAAGACGAATTATTGGATTATATCGAAGATCTTTCAAAAAATTGGTTAGCAATTGATGGTACTTGGTTTCAAGCAGTTGAACATGAATACGGACTTGATAAAGCCATAGAATTAGATGTTAAACAATGGAGAAGATTTACTATTATTGAAGCTAAGAGAATCATGAACACATTTAAAATTCCACAAAATGGGGGCATTCCAGCTCTTATAAAAGCTTTAAAATTTAGAGTATATGCAAATATTAATAAACAAGAAATTCTTGATGTTTCGGATGATAGATGTGTTTTTAGAATGAATGATTGTCGTGTACAATCTGCTAGAAAAGGTAGGGGGCTTCCAGATTTTCCTTGTAAACAAGTCGGTGTCGTAGAATATGGATTATTTGCAAAGACAATAGATCCTCGAATAGAAACAAAATGCATTGCGTGTCCTCCAGGTCCTCACCCTGAACATTATTGGTGTGCTTGGGAGTTTACTTTACCAGCTAATAAAAATTAGTAATAAGGTTTTATATTAAATTTGTAAAAAACACTTTAACTCTTCTTGTAAAATATGTTATATAAAGTTTAAAAAGTTAATTAACTTAAATCTACTATAACAAGCTTAAAATTTAAAAGATTTAAATTAAACATAAATAAGAAAATAAAATTATTAAAAATTGATGAATATGTCTGAAGAAAAAATGAAAGGCCAAATTAGTGCCAAGGAAGATGAAATTACCCGTATAGAAGAAGAAGCTAGCAAGGAAGAAGCTTCAGCAGAAAGCAAGATTGAAACAGAATACAATCCAAAAATTGAAGCAGCTGAAGCAAAACTAAACGAAGAAGAAGTCTTACGAGATGAAGCAATTCAAAAAGCAGAAGAGTGGAATAATAAAAAGAAAGAAAAAATAGCAGCTGCTAAAATTGCTAATAAAACCCTTTCTCAATTAAAAAGTGAAAAAGAAAAGGCTTTAAACGTTAAGTTGAAAGAAATTGCTAATGATAAGAAGGGTAAGATTAAGGAAGTTCAAGGTGAAATAAAAAGTTTAAAGAAACAAATAGCTGCGATGGAAAAGGAGAAAGCTAAAGCTGCTGCCGCAGCTGCAGAAAAATAATTTTAATTATAATAAAGATTCAATTTTTTTTATTAATTTTTTTCATTTTTTATAAAAAACCAATTCATATGACTTAGATTTGATAATTTTAACTGGTTTTGGCCCATATGGAAAATTCACATCGAATTTAAGCGGTATAATTGTCAAAAAGTTTCCTTTTAGATATCAAAACAATCAATTAAAAAAAGGAATAATACCTGTAAGTTGGAAGAGAAGTATTGATTCTTATAAAAACCTTTTATTAGAATTACGATCTAACCCTGATCTAGTGGTTTTGACGGGCATTCACTCAAATAAAAAATATCACCTCGAAAAATTTGGATGGAATTTTAAAATGGGTGAAGATGTTGATAAAGAATTCAAAATTGGTCCTATAAAAGTGTGTCCTCATTTATGGATTAAAACAACTATAAATTTAGATAAAGTTTATTCAGTTATTAAAGATAAATCATATATGTATATCTCCAATTATGCTGGATCATATTTATGCAATTATCTATATTATTGGGCACTCTATCTTTCAAACAAGGAGTATCCTGTTATTTTCATTCATATTCCTGCTAAAGGTAATATAATTGAAAGTACTAAAAAGATTGAAATTATCTTATTAGCAATATTAAAAACGCATTTTATAAAGGATTTATAAGTTTAAAGGTAATTTTTGCCCTTTTTCGTTAATAGTCTCTTTCAAAACTTCCGGTTGGAGCCGCAACTCATCGTAAAGCCAGCTTAGTTGCCTCATCTTAGAATTATATATCTCTACTTCTTCTTCGAATAATTCCATTTTAGAATTACCAATAATATAGTTTTACTATAAACCAAGAGATTGAATAACACATATTTATCTAAGTAATATCTCAATATTATAGTAAAAAACCGGATAAAAAAAGTAATTTTGTAGAAATAAGATAACCTATTTCTAAATATAAAATAATCTAAGATTTTAAATATTTTTTTTGAATATTGTCAAGATCATACATGATACTTTCAATAGGATCTCCATTTATTACTCTATGTAATTTATTGACTAATTCTTCAGGGAATATATCAAATTGAGCAATAGATTGTCGATAATCTTTAAATTCATCTGATATTTCATAAATGTCTGAACTTCTTTTTCTATCGAATTCTCTTGAAACAATTATTACAAATGATTTAATTAGATCATTATAAAATTCATCTTCTAATTGTTGTGCGGTGTAATTGACATCATATAACAAGTGATCATATTTTTTATTCACTCTTTGAATTTCTTCTTCTCGTTTTGCATTAATTTCATCGATTTTGGGTTGCAATTCTTTTTTCTTTGTTTCTAACTCCTTAAGTTTAGAATTAAACTGATCGCTCATAATAGTTTTTAATAAAGGAGATTATTTAAAGAATTAGTTGAAAAAATATGCTGTGTTTTGGAAATTGATAAAATCTTAATACAGCAATTTATTTAAGAATATAACTTATTAAATGACATGATAATTTTATTTACCTCAATTCTGATATGCCTAAAAAAATAATTGTTCCAGAACCCGAGAGCGGTTTAAAATTTATTGACGTTCATTGCCATATGCCTTTTCATCGTCCCAAAAATGATCAATTACCAACAAATAAAGAACAATATTTAAATTATTTCAAAATGGGGGGTCAATATTTAATAACAAGTACAATTGACATGCAAACATTGAATTTGACATTAGACTTTATGAAGAAATTTGAAAAAAATTTTGGTTTTACATGTGGGTGGGCTCCACAGACAGTTACATATACTCCTAAGGACAAATATAACTTAGAATGGAAAAAATGGATTGATTTTATTCAAAATAATGCAGAAAAGTATCTAGGAATTGGCGAGATAGGTTTAGATTTTCATCATGCCAAAACTTTAGAGAAAAGAAACAATCAAGTCGAAGTATTTAAAAAAATCATAGAAATAACAAGAGATCTTAACAAACCTTATATTTTACATGTTCGAAATGCAGCTGAACAAGAATTCGATAAAGAACATCCGAAACATAGATTTAATAAAAAAGATGGAGTAAATAAAGAGATTCTCAATATTTTAAATGATTTTAAAATAGATCCTAAAGGGGTTATGTGGCATTGTTTTTCAGGACCAGAAGATTATGGAAGAACATTACCAAATCAAGGATTCATACTTTCTGTACCAAGCTCTGCCTATGGTTTCAATAGATGGCGTAATGTAACAAAATTTACACCATTAGAATCGTTAGTTACTGAAACTGATTCTTATTATCAACATCCCTATAAAAGAGGACCAATAAATGTACCTTCAAATGTACGATATTCCGTTGCTGCTATTGCTTATTCTCATAATGTTACTCAAAAACTAGTAAGCGAAAAAACAGCTATTAATGCAAAAAGTTTTTTCAATTTAAACATTGAATAAAAAATCGTAATAAGATTTTATTAGAATTGAATATTTTTTACTATGGTGGATTAATTGAAAATATTAATTACATATTTCTCGAATACGGGGAACACAGAAAAGGTCGCAAAAAGTATTAAGGACGGACTAATGGATGAAAATTGTGAGTTAAAACCCATTAGTAAAGTAGATCCTTCAAGGTTAAATAATTATGATTTAGTCTTTTTAGGCTCAGGAATTTATGCAAGTCGAGTTAATAAAGAGCTTTCAGAATTAGTGAGTGCTGCTCCAGAATTACCAAAAAATTTCGCTTTTTTCTCTACTCATGCAAGTTTAGTTGGTTATCAAGACGGATTCAAGTTAGTGAAACGAAAATTAGGACCGGCATCGAACATAATAGCTGAGTTTGATTGTTGTGGAGATAATATAGGTATTCCTGAAGAAACTCGTAATTCAATGCTAGATAAATTACCTCCAGAAAAACGAAAAGAGGCTGAAAAGCATCAACAATGGCTTAAAGGAAGACCAAATGAAGAAGATTTAAAGAAAGCAAAAGAATTTGCTCGATCAGTAGTTGAGAGGCTCTAAAACATATTTAACGATATTGGTTTTATTTATTTTTTCTTTTTTTATATTTAGTATTCAAGTATTTATTTTTTTTTCTATTACTTTCCGTGTTCGGAGAGCCGACATTTTTTTAGATTTAACCAATCACCCCCCTTGATTTTTTCTCCCTTGTTAGAAATAACTGCTTCAAGCAATCCTGATTTTGATTCAAGCTCCATTTTCTCGTTCTTCCCTCCTGAGTTCTTGCATTTTTGATCAATCTTTTATTTATTTTCCACGAATTATAAAGCAGCAATCTTGCCAGCATGTCAAGATATCGCAAGTTATCGCGATTCGATTTCCATCGACGATTGATCCGATTTAAGTCGCTGAATCCCGTTTCGATCAACCATCGTCGTCGATAAAATAATGAAGTGCGGGACGCCCAAGAACTCTTCTTTCCTTTAGGTTTCTCGGTAGTCATGATGGCAAACACCCGTTTCCGGGCATCGTCTAAAGATATTTTTCTCATTCGATAGTCTCGTTTCACGCCCTGAAGAGTGAATCCGCGTTTTGCTTTTATTATCAGGTAAACATGTTGAAAGAATCGGTGCTTTGCTCCGGTGGCACTAGAAAACGTGTATCTCCGCACCCGATTTCCTTCTCCCTTTATGTAGGCTTCGATCATCTCCCGAACTTTTTTATATTCTTTGGTTGGAATTAAGACATCACCATTCCTGACCTTTATCTCATGTAAGAGCACCGCTCTATAAAACTCTCGATCCATTAATACATAGCTCAACTCAAATCCGAGATCGAGCAGATGCTCGAGGAATTCGAGGATTATGGGAATTTTAGACTGCCCGTTAGCCACATGCTCCAATCCTGCATAAAGATGAACATTCCTCGACAAAATCGAGAAACCGAGGTAATGCCGCATTTTCTTCGTTCCTTTTTGCCGATTGGTACCTTTTATCATTTTATCTTCACGCTGACCGTAATATGGATGCTCCGTGAAGTCAATGATTACATTAACCTTTTTTGAGATAAGCCTAAGTTTCAAGGCTTCCATTAATTGAGAATCCAAGCAAATTCGCAGAATATTACGCGCCTTATTCAATCCAATTCTGCGAAGAAACTTGTTTACTTCGGTTTGATGCGGAATGATGCGCCTTCTCCTCCCGTCAGCGAAGGATTTGCGTCTTCCTTTTTTACTTCTTAATAGGTGCTCGTTAAGCATCTCACTGGTATCATGAATCGATCTACCGATAATTTCAGAAAAGAAGAACACCTTTAAGAAGTCTTGATCCTTATATCTTGCGTTTTTAGCTCTTTTGAACTTCCAGGTGCGAGAGACAATTGCATCACAAAACTTTTTAAAAAATGCGAGCATATAATGGTTGGAAAGAAGTGATTCGGTTCCCAAATCCATAAAGGGTTTTAGAACTATATTTTGTAGTTGCATACATAAATATAATCACTTCTTTCTAATAAATTTAGCGGTAAATAATCTAATATTTATAAATTATGAAAATAATATTTCAAAATATCAATTAAGCTATAAAAATAAATAGAATAAGTTACAGTTCATTAGGATTCAGACTTCAAAATCCTTTGGTACTGTTATATTTTATAAAGATTAGTCTAAAGTTAATTTATATACTAGTCACAATAGATTTAACTTAAAAAATAATAAAAATTACGATAAAAAGTGATTTGATTGGAAAAAAAAACAAGAATTATTTTGATGATCGTTGCTGCTTGTATCGTTACTGGAGGAACAGCATTCGGTGTTGTAGTAGCTGCAACATGGGGAGAATATGAATATACAGAATCTTACTACTATAAACCAGGAGCTCCTTCAGCACTAGAGAAATTAAATTTCAATAGTGATATTGGACAAATAAATATTAAATACAATATAACTCCAACAGATTATTATGCGCAAATCGATTTAGATATTAAAGTAGTAGGAGGATTTGTTGCTGGAAAATCTTACTCAGATTTTTTTTACCCTATTGAATGGGTAAATAACAGTAGTCCTATATCATTTGAACTTGATACAAAATTTAATCCTGTTTTCATTTTTGGACTTACACATCGAATAACAATAGATGTTACTCTCAGAACTGATGTGATTTATGATATAAATGCATTCAGTAGTACTGGTTCGATAAATATGAACGTTCCGGATAATATACTTCTTAATAATACTTCTTTAGGAACGTCAACAGGGTCAATAATATTAAATTCTGCTAAAAATACAACTTTTCATGGATCTCTAGGAATGAGTACTAGTACAGGAGCAATTAGCCTATATGCTAAACAAACTAATTTTACTCATGGATTAACCACATCCACATCCACAGGCTCTCTTATTTTAAACTTTTCGCAATGTGTTATTGGTGATAATTTAATCGGATCAGTTTCAACAGGTGCAATATCAATCAAAAGTTATAATATGTTATATATGAAAGATTGTACTTGGAATTTTCACACAGACACCGGGAGTGTTGATATACGAATCCTTCAGTACATCGAAATGAATGCTAACATTACAGGAACTATAGGATCATCTACTGGGAGTATTGACATTTTATACGATGACTCTATGAGTAGTATCGGAGCTCAATTTGCATGTTCAGTAAGTACAGGTTCTATTTCATATACTCCATTAGGATCTGGAGGAATGAGTATCCTAGCAGGATTAATATCATCGGGAGATTATAGTACTGCAACTAATAAGTATACATTTGGTGTTTCTACATCAACAGGTAGCATAGAAGTGTTAGGTAGAAGTTTATAATACTAAAATCCTTATTTTTATTTTTTTCTATTAATTTTCATATTTAATTAGATTTTTTTTTAAAAAAGCATAATTTCTCTCTTGGATCAATCTATAGTATTGAATAGCGCAAATAAAGCGTTGTTGAATAAATAAAAACTTTTAAAATATTCCAAATATAATTAATTATCTTTTAATTAAAGATGTTAGACTATATTAAAAAAAAAGTGGTTATAAAAAATGGTTAGTGATGACTTACTTAAAAAGTTAAAAGATATGAGAGATGGAACAGGCGAAAGAAAACCATCTGATGCTCTTTTATTATGTGAAGCTTTTAAACAACTTGCTACTGAAAATGAAGATATAAAAGAAGAAGTAGAAGATATGGATCTTACTGTTGTTCAATTTGTATGGACTGACGTTGGTTATAAATATTGGGTAAAATTTGGAGAAGGGCAAGTAGAATATGCTGAAGGTGATGCTGAAGATCCAAGTGTTACAATGAAGGCCACAAGTACTACATGGGCAGGTATGGGTTCCGGTGAGATTGAAGCTACTGGTGCTTATATGAGTGGAGATCTGCAGATTGAAGGGAATCTTCAAGATGCAATAGCATATGGAGAAATTAATGGAATGGTTGGAGACGTTTTAAAAGAACTTGGAGAGTAATAATCTTTAAACGTAGAAAATTATAATCTTAAACATTAAACTCTAAATTTTTTATTACTTTTTCTATTTTTAAATTAAATTACAATATGATATATGATTTGTATTTTTATTTTTAACACTTATAAAATTTCTAAAAAAAAAGTTTTATAAATTAACGAGACTATACTGAACAAACTTTAAGGGATTATTTGCGCAACCTCCCGAATCTAACCCTCCTAGTTGATCTAATATTTTTTGAGGGATTAAATTATCCGCTAGCCATAAATCTTTTAAATTCATTAGAGATTCTAATCCTTTAATCTGAATTATACGATTTTGACCTAAATCCAGAGTTTCTAACTTAGTTAGGGTTTCAAGACCTTTAATTTCGCCAATATTATTCTCAGAAAGAAAGAGATTTTCTAACCTATTTAAAGAATATAATCCTTTTATCTGGGTTAACTTATTTTGTTTTAAATTTAGAATTCTCAGGGCTGTGCAATTATCTAAACCTGTAATATTTGAAATTTGATTATTATTTAGCCATAACGTCTCTAAATTTTCTAAAGTATTAAGGCTATGAATATCTTGAATTAGATTATTATTTAAATAAAGAGATTTGAGATTCTTTAGATTCTCTAACCCTTCAATACTCTTAATCTGATTTCCAGCAAGATTTAACACTTCCAGTTTTTCTAACTTTTCAAAATTTTTGATTTTTTCTACCTTATTTCCCGCAATCCATAACACTTCAAGATTAGTTAAAGTATTAAAACCCCTGATTTCTGTTATACCATTCCAAGAAAGATCAAGCCTTTTCAATGAGGTTAAATTATCTAAACCTTTTAACTCTGTTATCTGATTACCCCTTAAATATAATTCTTCTAAATTTCTAAAATTCTCTAAACCTTTTATCTCTGTTAACTGGTTACTTATAAGATGTAGAATCTTGAGGTTTTCTAAATTCTCTAATCCCTTTATTTCAACTATATTATTGTTCCCTAAATTTAAGATTTCTAATTCAGTGAGGTTATCTAATCCTCTTATTACCCCAATATCATTTGAACTTAATTCTAAATTCTTTAAATCTTTTAGTTTTGATAATCCTTGTATTTCATCAATATCTTTTATTTCTAAAAGAGCTAAATCAAGAAATCCATTTTTAACTTCAAATTTAGTACCCGCTATTTCAACAAACTTCATATATTTTCCCTTATTTAACTTTCTAAATTTACAGAATTATACTAAATCCGTATAAATAATTATATAAGACTTATTATTTATTCATTTTTTTTACGATTCACCAATTTTAAATTTAACTAATATTTATCCAATTTCTAATTCAAAATAAGAATATTTTAAAAATCTATTGAAGTAAGTTATTGTATGAAAGCAGTAGTATGCAAAGATTGTGGATATTCCTTCGAAAATAAGAAACCAGGGAAATATTTTTGTCCTAATTGTTCTAAAAACATGAAATTTATTAAATTAGAGGTTTTTTGTGGAGCTAAACCTAATGAGCTTTATGAAATAAATTAAATATTAAATTAAATTTTCTTTATTATATGTTTTACGCTGTTTGTAAAGAATGTGGGTTTCATTTTGAAAACAAGGAGGTAGGATATTATTTTTGCCCTCAATGTAAAAAAGAAGTTAAATTTTTAAAATTAGAATTATTTGATGGCGTAAAACCTTCGGAAATCCATGAAAAAGATTAAAATTATAAAGTAATGTATTTTTTTTCTTTTTATGGATAGAGCACTCTATATGGATGATTCTTATCTTAAAAGCTGGACTGCGAAAGTAGTGAGTGTCGCCAATGATAAATATATTATTCTTGATAAAACTGCTTTCTATCCTAAGGGAGGTGGTCAACCTTGGGACGAGGGCCTTATTTTAAAAGATAATCGAAAATTTAAAGTAGTTTACGTTGGAAAGTTCTCAGGGAAAATAAGTCATGAAGTAGATGACCCGGGCTTAAAGGAAGGTGATGATGTTAGTTGTGAGCTTGATTGGGAACGAAGATACACTTATATGCGTTATCATACGGCTTCTCATCTAATTAGTAGTATCCTCTATAAGAGAGCAGACGCTAAAATTACGGGAAATCAAATCGCATTAGATAAAACAAGAATGGATTTTTCAATGCAAGATTATTCTCCTGAAAAGTTACGAACTTTTGTAGAGGAAGCAAATAATTTCATTGAGAAGGATTTACTGATAACTATTGATTATATGATTAGAGAAGAAGTCTTAGAAAAACCTGAATTAGCTCGCTTAGCTATAGGATTACCCAAGAATATTAAAGAATTTCGCATTGTTAGAATAGGAGATATCGATGAACAGGTAGATGGTGGTACTCATATCAATCATCTAAAAGAAATTGGTAAAATTGAAGTGACTAAGACAGTTAATAAAGGAAAAAGCAATAGAAGAATGTATTTTATTTTGACATAAAATATGGATGCTTAATTAGCTGGATAATTAATAATTTTGTTAAATGTTGAAACCATCGTCAAATTCTTCCCATTCATCAGCTGCATAGTCAAATCTCTTCTTTTCCTCTTCTTTCTTTTCTCTCTTTAACTCACGACGCTCTTTAAGTTTCAGTTTATCATATCGTTTAGTATAAATCTGTTCATATTTTTCTCTTAACGCCTCAACATCCTCAACGTGCCCTATCTTATCCTCCAACCCATCCTCAAAAAAATAGTTCCTTTTAAACTTTTTTGCAGGAATACCCGCATAAACGTATCCTCTTTCTAAAACCTGTCCTACTGTAGTTACAGAATTAGCAGCTAAAATACAATTGTGCTCAATATGAGTACCCGGCATGATTATAGCATGTGACCCTATTCTAACTTCATCTTCTATAACAGTTTTTCGGATTATTAATAGATTACCTATTATTACGGCAGATTGAACAATTGCGCCTTGTCCAACAACTACGTCTTTACCAAAAGTTATAAATTCAGTATCGACCCAACCTTCAAATAAGGAGTTTGAAATTTTTGTTTTCACTCCAAACGTTTTGAAACAGACATTATCTAAAAATCCAGGGAAAGGAAATCTGTGTGCAAGCCAAATCGGCCATCTTTTTATAGTATTCCGTAGACTCCAATATCGATAATCTCGATCTGCGGGAATTCGTAAGAAAACACCTTCTCGAGGCTTATGGATTGCATTAATTATAATTAATAAGATCTTAGCAAAAAGTATTGAAGAAAAAACTAGAGTAATATACATTAAAAAAGCTAAAAGTGGAAGAAATGTATAGAAATGGACTGGTCTTATCGGGTGCCATAAAAAACGCCAATAAACCCAAAATTCCAATAGGATTGGAATTACACTAATCCAAATTAGAAAGATATAAAAAGTTATATAACGCTTCTTTACAAGGACCGTACTTGTGAAAGGTCCTACCCTCATCGTGTTAGGAACACTCATTTTTGTTTCAACTCCTTTTTTGGTTTAAGTAATTTTTTCTTATCCTCATCAATATTAACTTCATACGTCATTTCAAATTTTTTGTCTTCAGCTACTTGCCGTTTTATTATTACATCTCTTCTTTCTTCAGCATATTTATTTTCTTTTAACTCCCTAGCGGGTATTCCAAAATAAATCCAACCAGGTTTTAGAACTTGATCAAAGGTTGTTGAACTTATCGCACCGATAACCGATTCTTTCTCTATTATCGTTCCTGGAGCAATCGTCGTATGACCTCCAACCATTACATAGTCATCAAAAAATACTTTTTTAATCAGTAAATATTTACCTATTACCATGCTGGACATAATTGTAGCTCCCTGACCGACCAATACTTTACGCCCAAATTTAATAAATTCAGAATCACACCACGTATCCGCCAAATGGCTTGAAAAATCCATATTTATCCCTAACTGCTTAAAAGCTAATGCATCGGTCCACGGAAACGGTGAATTTCGAAATAACCATAACGCAATTTTCTTTAGTTCAGTTCTCATCATCCAAAATTCGTAATTAGTATCTCCAATCTCTGCTTTAAAAACACCCTCTTTAGGTTTATGAATTAAATTTATTAAAATTAAAAATAGCTTACTAAAAAGAAGGCATCCCGCAATAAAGATATATAATAATCCGAACAAAACAAATGGGAAGAAAAAGAAAAATGACCATTGAAAGTTCGATGAAACTTGAGCTCTAGAATACCAATACCAAATTATGGTTACGATTAACCCCGAAAGCCAAAAGATTGGTAGATATACAATTAAAAACTTTACATTCACTCTACTTATTGCAGAGCTTGTAGTGAAATCAATCGCTAAATCTTCCTTTTTTAAATTATCTAAATCAATTTCATTACCATGTACATCTCCCAACATCTGTTTGTTATTAAAAATCTCTTCGGGTTTGTCTACTGATGTTTCTTTTTCTTTTAATTGCTTTAATAACTTTTTATCTTTATATCCGTCAATATTTTCATTCATTTCCAAATCCTTTGGGGTTAGATCAAGATAATTCATAATTTTTTTTCTAAAGATTCTCCTCATTGGTAATCCAAAATAATATGAGTTATTACCTTTGATTATACTATGTTTTGGTGTGGCGGCGAATGGTAATAAAAAAGAATTATCATTTATCTCCGATCCTGCTCCAATCCCTCCCATCGTAGCAGCAGTAACATTATTTCCTACTTTAATTTTAAAGTAGGAGATATTTCCAAAGATTCCTTGTATTAAGTGACTAGCTAAAACAGTATTAACCCCTAGATAACAATTTCTCCCTACTTCAATAAATTTATCATTAACTACAGACTCTTCTAAGGTTGTGCCTTTGCCAATCTTATTAGACCTAACAAAATTAAAAAACCAATTAGATAACCAAGGAAAAATACCTTTTGTAAACGTATTTTTTCCGTATTTTATCATAAAGCTTCTGATATGGTAATAATTTGCTACTCTACTTCTAATATTTCGTGGAATTATACCTGATTTTGATGGTGAAATTCTTTCGGTTATTCCCCATATCAACCGCGTTGTTAATCCAATCAGTAATATATGAATCAAATAACAACCAATTATAACTAAAGGCATAATTAATAACGTTATTAGAGAACTTAAATTAGTAAAAAGAGATATAAAACCAATATTTTCCAAAAAGAATAAACGAAAAGGGAAGAAAAAGTATAACCAAAATACAAATCCCGGTATAACCCACGAAATATAATAGATAATAGCGAAAATAATAATATATAAATGAAATTGAAGACTTACTTCTTCTTTTATAACTTCGTTATTAGAATCATCGGAATCAGATAGCTCAGATTCTTTTTCTTCTTCACTCATTTTTACCATTGATTCTTATTACGAGGTATAAATTTCGGTAATTTTTTCTTCATTAAAAAACAATTGATCCTTATTATACTTTAATAGTTATTTTTTTTTCTTTTAAAGTTATAAGTCTTAGGCAAAAAGAAAAAACAACTATGTCAAATGATTGCGAAAATTGTGGAAAGTGTTGTATAGAGACAGAGATGATTGTTTCCGAGCAAGATATTGATTTTATATTGAGAAAATGCCTAAATTATAAAAGAAAGCGAGAATTTATTTTTAAAAACAAGGATGATCTTTTTCAACTAAAAAATGTTGAAGGATATTGTGTTTTTTTTGACAAACGTTCAAAAATTTGTACTATTTATGAGTTTCGTCCTCAAGGTTGCAGATTTTACCCATTAATTTTTGATATAAATGAATTAAAATGTAAACTTGATGAAGATTGCCCTAGAACTAATCTGTTCTATCAAAATGAACAGGTTTTTAAAGAAAATTGTGATAATTTAAAGAGATTTTTAAAAGAACAATTAAAAATAAATATAAATTAAAATATTAATGTCTTTTTATGCTAATTTCTTTTTATCTTCATCAATATTGACTTCATATTCAATCTCAAACTTCTTCTCTTCATCTACATCCTTTTTCATAAGAATTTCACGCTTTTCTTCAGCATACTTATTCGGTTTTAACTTGATGACGGGGATCCCAAAATATATAAAGCCTGGTTCGAGAACCTGGTCATACGTAGTAGTACTAAGAGCACCAACCACTGAATCCCTACCAACGATCGTTCCTGGAGCGATGATACTCTGACCTCCAATAATTACGTAATCATCCAGAATAACATTTTTAATTATTAAATATTTTCCAACTACCATAGAAGACATAACAGTGGCACCTTGGCCTACTATTACTCTACGTCCAAATTTAATAAATTCGCCATCACACCATGAATCCCATAACGTGCTTGATAAACTCATTTTGATTCCGAACCATTTAAAAGCCAAAATATCCATCCAAGGGAGTGGCCAATTTCGAATAAGCCAAAAAGCTATCTTTTTTAATTCAGTTCGCAAGCACCAAAATTCAAAATCAGTATCTCCTTTTTCAGCTTTAAATATTCCTTCTTTTGGTTTATGTATTAATTTAATTAATATTAAGAAAAGTTTGCTAAAGAAAAAACAACCTAAAATGAATATAAACCACATAAAAATTAATATTGCTGGTAGAAAAAATGCCATTAAAACCCAGTTTTGAACATAATGAGTAAAAGTGTAAAAGATTACAGTATCTAGCATCCCAGATAGCCAAAAAATTGGGATATAAACTACTAAAAATTTAATGTTTACTCTTGAAATTGAACTACTAGTAGTAAAATCAATTCTTAAATCTTCTTCATCTAAATTGTTTATATCGATATTTCCTTTACTTAAGTCTCCGTTATCTTGTACGATTTTGGGTTCAGCTTCAGATTGTTTCGAATGTTTCTGAGCTCTCAATTTTTTAAACAATTTTTTATCTTTATAACCTCCAGCATTTTCACTTTTCTCTAAATCCTTTGATGATATCCTTAAAAAATTCATAATCTTTTTTCTGAAAATTTTTCTTAATGGTAAACCCCAGTAATAATTGTTTCCTTTAATTAAACTATGCTTCGTAGCTGCTGCTAAAGGAAGTAAATAAGAATTATCAAGAGCTTCAGAACCAGGTCCTAAAACATTACTAGCTGCGGCAGTAAAATTATTTCCTGTTTTAACTTTAAAATAAGAGATGTTTCCAAATACTCCTTCAATAACATGGCTAGCTAAAGCAGAATTAACTCCTATATAGCAATTTTCCCCTACTTCAATAAATTTATCATTACTAACAGATTCCTCAAAGGTGGTACCTTTTCCAATTTTACTGGCACCTATAAAATTAAAATACCAGTTGTTAAGCCATGGAAACGGTCCTTTCATGAATGCATTTTTTCCATATTTGATCATGAACCCCCTAATTTGATAATAATTTAATGTTTTACTAGGAAAATTTCTTGGTATAATCCCATCTTTACTTGGGGATCTTTTTTCAGTTAGAATCCAAAAACCGCGAGTAATTAAACCTATAAAAAATAGACGAATAAGATAACAACCAATAAGAACTAAAGGCATAGAAATCAATGCTATTATAGGTTTAAACTGAGTAAAAAGAGCTAAAAAACTAGTAGTTTCTAAAAAATTAGGCAAAAAAAAGAAAAATAGATACATCAGAAATAAAATAGCTGGAATAACTAATGAAGCCAAGAAAATTGTAAAAAGGACAAAAAGATACCAATAATATTGAGTTTTAATTTCTTCCCTAATGGAATTATTCTCTGGAACCTCTTCAATCGATGATAATTCCGTAGTATCCATAATTGCTTTTACTTAAAAGATCCAATTTAAAATTAAATTCATTTAATTAAGATCCTTTTTATCTTCTTAGATATTAATTTTATGCCTTACTTTAAATCTCTTATTTTCATCCATATCTTTTTTCACTATTATATCACTACGTTCCTCAGCATACCGATTTTTTTTCAATTTAATTATAGGCATTCCAAAATATACCCATCCGGGTTCTAATACTTGATTATATACAGAATATGATATTGCACCAATTAAAGTATCTCTTCCCACAATTGTACCTGGCGCGATTGTTGTCTCCCCTCCAACAAGAGCAAAATCATCAAATATCACTTTTTTGATAATCAAATACTTACCTAATATCATACTGGACATAATTGTGGCTCCCTGACCAACCAATACTTTACGGCCGAATTGAATAAATTCAGCATCACACCAGGAATCGTATAAAGAACTTGAAAGCGACATTTTTATTCCGAACCATTTGAAAACTATTATGTCCATCCAAGGAAGAGGCCAATTTCGTACGAGCCATAAAGCAATTTTCTTTAATTCGTTCCGCAAACACCAAAATTCGAAATCAGTGCTGCCCTTTTCAGCTTTAAAAACTCCTTCTTTTGGTTTATGAATCAAGTTTATTAAGAGTAGAAACATCTTACTGAAAATCAAACAACTAAAAATAAATATAAACCACATAAAAAATATCAGTGCTGGTAAAAAAAATACCATCAAAATCCAGTTATTAACATAATAGGTATATGTATAAAATATTATGGAGTCTACCATCCCAGAGAGCCAAAAAATAGGGATATACGTAATTAAAAATTTTATATTAATTCTACTTATTACGCTACTTGTGACAAAATCAAGTGATAAATCTTTTTCTCCTTCCTCATTTAAGTTTTGTGTTCCAGTTGCTGAAGATTTAGTTGGTTCTTTAATTTCTTCTATTGGTTCTAAACTTTCTGGGTCTAATTTTAAATATCTCCTTATTTTTCTTTTAGATAATCTCTGGAGTGGTTTTGCTCCTTCTGAAAAATAATAGCAATTTCCTCTTAAAACCATGTGTTTTGGGCCTGAAGCGAATGGTAATAAATAAGAATTACTTTTTATTTCAGAACCTGGGCCAATACAGTTTTTTGCCGCAGCGGTAACTTTATCACCTACTTTAATTTTAAAGTAGGCAATATTCCCAAATATACCATCAACTAAATGACTAGTAAATACTGAATTAACACCAATATAGCAATCTTTCCCGATTTCTAAAAATCTATCATTACTGACAGATTCTTCCATTGTTGTTCCTTTCCCAATTTTGCTTGATTCTAAAAAATTATAAAACCAAGGCAACAACCATGGAAAAATACCTTTGCTAAAAGCATTTTTAGGGTATTTAATTATAAACGATTTTATGTGATGGTAATTTAATGTTTTACTTGGTATATTTCTTGGTATAGTTCCAGATTTGCTTGGAGATCTTTTCTCTGCTAATCTCCAAAACATTCTAGCTACAATAGCGACTAAAAATAAGCGAATTAAATAACATGCGATAATAACTAATGGCATGGATATTAATGCCAAAAAAGATTCCCAGTTGATAAAAAGAGAAAAGAAATTTGTGATTTCTAAAAAGTAGGGTATAAAATAGTATAATAAGTATGCTATGAATAATATAGCCGGGATTAAATAGGAAATAAGGAAAATCGTAAATAAAACTAAAAGATACCAAAAATATTGGAAGTTAATTTCTTCTTTAACAACTTTTTCACCTGAATCATTTTCAATCACTTGTGTCTCAGTATCTACCATATTAAATCTAACAAAGCGCTATAATATAAAACTTTAAAGTTCTATATAGTGTGTAAGTTATTTTTTCTAAACAATTCAATCCTAAAAATGTTATGAATTTCTTTTTAGTTTTTTGCTAAGACAATCTTGTAAAATCTTAATCTTGATATTTAGATTTATCTAGATACACGTTATATTAAAGAATCACATTTGAATTATAGTTTTAATGTGATCACTGCTTTCTTGGTAAGAAGCAAATGCTTCTTTAATATTATCTAATTTAAATCTTTTTGAAACCAATTTCTTTACTTCTATTTTTCCCGATTTTAATCCCTCTATAGCTTTTTCAAACGGACCACAACGACTACTATAAAGGGTTAATTCTCTAACCACAATGTCTGTCAAATTGAGTGGTGTATCAATTCCATGTGTACTTTTTATGTGAATCTTTCCTCGAGTTTTACAGGAGGCAATAATATCTTTGATTGCCTTAGGATTTCCAGTGGTATCTACTACGATATCTGCTCCCAATCTACTTGTCAAACCTTTGATTTTATTTGGAATATCCTTAAACTCCAGTCTATTTATTAAATGTTGAGCTCCAAATTTTTTAGCTAGGGCAAGTTTTTTATTAGAACCGTCTACAACGATTAGCTTTAATCCTTTCGATAATGCTACTTGCGTTAACAACAAACCTAACTTACCGAGACCAAATATAGCCATAGTTTTATCGTTTTGATCCAAAGGCATCATTTCAAAAGTTTGATAAGCAGCAGCTAGGGGTTCAATAAAGGTGGCATCATCATAAGTTATTGAATCAGGTATTTCATGTAATAAATACGATTCTAATGCTATAAATTCTGCAAGAGCACCATCTATGTCAATTCCAATAGCTTTACGAGATTCACATTGAGTATAAAGCCCTTTTTTACAATAATAACAATTAAAATCAATATTACTATTAATTTCTGAAGTTACTCTCTTATTTAACCAAGAGTGATCAACTTCTACACCTATTTTTACAACTTCTCCAACAAATTCATGACCTAAAATAATTGGAGTAGGCGTTGGCAAATGTCCATTTGCAATTGCTAAATCTGTTCCACAAATTCCAACTGCCTTGATGCGAACTAAGGCTTGAGACCCTTTTATTTCTGGATCGGGTACATCTTTTATTGCTATTTTATTTCCATCATATACAGCTGCTTTCATATGAGACCATAAAAATTATTTATTGATACTTAATATTAACTAATTTCAATCTAGAAATAATAAAGAAATTAATATCAGTTCTAATAAAGATAAGTCACAGTTTAGAATAAATTTATAGAATGTAAACAGAACTCTTTTTAAATTTAATATGTTAAATTTAATGAAAATAACTATTTTTTTTATTTTCAATTTAACCAAAATTAATTAGTTTACATTTTTAAAGAGTTAAAGGTGAAAACATGAAGAACAAATTATTACAATGGACAATTTTCGGTATGATTTTTATTATTATAGTTGGTTCTTTATTCCACTTTGTATTTGAATGGCTTTTTTCTTGGCCTCCTGTTGGGGCAATTACTGCAGTTAATGAAAGTGTTTGGGAACATCTAAAACTTCCCTATTGGCCTTTGGTAATATTTTCTTTAATCGAATATAAATTTATAAAAGAAAAAGCAAATAATATTATCATTGCAAAAAGTGTTGCTGCTATAATTAGTATTGCTACCATTTTAATTGTATTTTACTCATATACAGCTATTCTTGGGACAGAAATTCTTATAATAGACATTTTAAGTTTCTATATTGGTGCAATTATTGGTCAAGTAGTTAGCTATAAAATATTGACATTAAACGAATTACCAAGATGGATAAGCATTATGTCATGGATAATTATTTTAGGATTCGGACTTTCTTTAATAATATTTACCTATTTGCCACCACACTTGCCTATATTTCAAGATTCTGAGTCTGGATTATATGGTATCTTAAATCATATTTAAAACAAAAAAAAATTTCGATAAATAATATAATTAATTTTTTCCTTATTTATTTTTAACCATTAATATTTTAAAATAAAACTTAGAGTGTAGGAGATTATTTTGGAAACTCATGATTTTGATGAAAAAGTTCAAAATCACTTCAATAAATCTTTTTCAGACATAGAAAGGATAAATTGGAAAAATTGGCTTGAAATAGATTCTCAAGAGGAATATGAAGAGCTATCATTAAAGCTTTCGGGGTTATCATCTATTGAAGATCTTTTCGATAAGATAAAATCTGAAACAACCGATTCTAGAAGTTTTTCAATAGATTTAGATGATTTTCTAAATAGTGATAACGTTTCTGACCCCTTAATTTTTTGTCATACTTCAGGGACTACAAACAGTAAATTATCAATGCTAAAATGGTTTCATATGGCAAAAGATATTGTTAAAAGACAATGGGCTCCCGGAATGCAGGCAATCTTTGAATCGAGTGGGTTAGATTTAAATTCCTCTGCTATAATTTTTGTCCCTTCAAGGCTTAAATTTGATGGGATTCAAAAAAATGGAGATAAAAAATTTATTTCACTTTATTCCTCGGAATTTTCTCAAAGAATCATGCTATCCGTTATTAAACCAAAATCATATTTACTATATGAATATAAAAATTCAAGAAATCTGGAGATTATATCTAAAATTTTAACAATGGATAATATCTCAGTCATTTCTGCACCAGCGATAACAATTTTGGGATGGGCAGATATTATTAGGTTCCAAGACGGGATAAAAAGATCGCTTGATTTATTAAAGAAAACTCAAAATCCAAAACTTGAAGATATTCTGTTAAAAATTGAAAATAATGGATTAGTTAATACTTCAAAAGAAATTCAAAAAGAATTATCTAAAAAAATATCTAAAGCGACTTTGGTTTTCAGTATAAGTTCGTTATCAAAATCAGATTGGGAATTAATTCGTAAATTTATGAAATGGGAAGAGGGTAAGGAAAAATTTACAAATCTCTATGTAGCTTCCGAAGTTGGACCATTTGCTGCAAGTATAAACAAGGGAGATTTTGAAATGTCTCGTTTAAATAAAATGTATATTTTTCCATTGACACTTCCAGTAATAGAATATAAAGGAAAGAAAGAGTTAGTTTCAAGAACAAAGAATAAACTTGGTAGGCTTTATGTTTCCCGGCTTAATACATCCGGAGTTTTAATTAATATTGATTTGGGGGATGTTATTACTATTAAGGATCAGGAAGGACTTCCCCAAATAGAAGGAAAAATTTTACGTTCAAGTTTTCAATTAAAATATCCAATAAATATATCAAAAGAAATCGGTATACAATCGCAATATAAGGTATTTGCTGGTGATTTTTTTAGTTATTCTAATTTTGAACTTCAAAGTCCGCGACTTCTATTAAATTGTTTAAAAGAGAAATGTGATTTAAATATTGATTCACTTTTATTAGTTAGAAAAAATCAAATTTCAAATAAACGATGGACATTGTTTCTTTATTCAAATGGTAAGAAAAATTGTTATAATTTGAAGAATTATAGTAAAATATTACTTGATTGCATTGCAAATGATAATTTTAAAGAAGCTCTCTTAAATAATGAAATTGAAATCAAATTAATTAATGAGAATCCGGTAGATTTTCTAGCAACGCGTTCAGAAATCTTAGAAAAAGTTCGAAATGGTAAAAATCCTAAAGGAATTTTGAAAAAATGGCCATTGTATATAATAGAAGTATAATTATAAAAAAAATAAAAAAAAATAAAAAAAAATAATTTTTTTTCTATATTATTTTGGTAAATTAAGCTGGACTAAATACTCCTGCGAATACTAACCATGCTAGAAATGTTTTAGATACAAGACTCAAAAGTTGATATACTCTTTCACCGTATAGATAATCCTTCCACTTTCCTACTCCTTTATATTGCAATATCATATTGATAGCGAATGTATTAAAGAAGAACAATTCAATTCCGTATATTAGGTAGACAAATAGTGGTGTTTCTCCTCCAATGGTTTCAGTACTTATAAAGTACGCGGTAATAACAATCCAAGGAATGGCTCCAGCAATAACACCTAGATAATATGGACCCCATTTAACTTTTTCACCTTTTTCTCTTGTATATACATTGTAGGATTCCATCATTAACCCAAACATATTCATCAGAGCATTTAAGACAAAAATCATAACCAATGACCAGAAATCCCACACTCCAAAGAAAATAGCGATCAAGAAAATCATCACTGAACTTGAAAAAGCGTACTCAAACCAACGTACCTTATTTATTCCTCTTTTTAAATTTCTAACATAGCTTTTATTGAGCGGATAAGCAATTAACAGATGAGCAATAGCAGACATTAATAAAAAGGATCCAACAAATGCCCCTAAAGCACTAAAGACGAAAAGAACAGTAGGGTTAGGCGAAATAATAAAATCAGGTCCAACAAGTTCAAACTTAAGGTAAAATGTGTAAATATCTCTTGAAAAAGCAAGTTGAGGTAAAAATCCAAATAAAACCATTAGCAATCCTTGAACCAAATGTAAAATACCCATATTTCGATTGAATCTTTTTAGGTAGTCAAATGTAATTGGAGATTTTGGTATTAACCAACCTTCTTCATTTTTATCAATAGAATTCATAATTAAAAATATACAAAAATAGATTTTAACTTATACCTCTCAAAATTATAAATTAATAATACCATATTCTTTAAAATTTAGAAAAAAAAGTAAAAATAATTAATAAAATATAGAAAAATTATTAATTTATCACCAGACTGCTAGTATTAATCCTGCTATTAAAAATCCTACGAGGTAAACACCATATTCTATTAAAAAGAGTTTTATACCTCTATCATTGAAATTATTTTGATTAATTCCGATTATTCCTACAAAACCAATCCATAAGAGTAGGTTAAGTAATAACGCTGATGGAACATCATTCATGTTAGTTAAATCCATCATTATTTCAATAAAAAGGATAGTTATAAAACTGGTTGGAATCATGATTATCGTGTCTCTAATAATTTTAGATTTTGGTTCGCTTTCTTTTCCAACTAACTTAAGCCATAAATTACCGAATGCCGCAGGAAAATACCAGAAAAAAATAATTGCAAAATATATTAATGCAACAACTACAACAGCTATCCAATTTATTTCAAGAGCCATTTTTTCACCAAAGAGTAGAATTTCAAATTAAATTTATAATTTTAAAGAAATATATAATTAAACAGTATTTATTTATTCTTTAGTTAAAATATAAACAAAATCAAAAGTGAATTCATATTGAAAGATAAATTCAACTTAGTTGGTACTAAAATTGCTGAGTTTAGTCTACCAAACTCTAGAGGAGAAACAATCAACATCAGAAACTTTGAAAATAAGAAAAATGTAATCATTGTTTTATTTAGAGATATAAATTGACCTTTCTGTCGGTGGCATGCTGCTCAATTAAGAAGAGATATCGAAAAATTTGAAGAATTGGATAGTTATTTATATCCCATCTTAGTAGACAATGAAAATAATGCTAAAAAAATGGAACAAAAATATGCACGAAAATACCCAATTTTTTATGATGAATCAAAAATGGTTGCTGGTATGTTAAAACAAGAAGTAAGGCTAATTAAATTAGGTCGGATGCCTGGACTATTAGTAATTGACAAGCAAGGAATAATTCAATATGCATATTATGGTAAAAATATGCATGATATCCCAGAAAACGATGAAATTTTAGAAGTTTTAAAAAAAATTAATAAATAACGATTTGGAAGAATAAAATGAAAAAATGAGATTTTATTTTTTAAAGTTAGCCACACTTTCCAAATCAAATTTAAATTTTTAATAATTTAGAAGATTTGAATATTTTTAAATTGATTTTAGTCCTATTGGAGTTCCTACTTGTTTGAATCTATACACAAGTTGGTCTTTTGCAGTAAAAACATCCCAACCTTTACTTTTTTCAAACCCATGGACTAACAAAAAATTGGTTGAATATCTGTTTCTTGCGGAATTTGCCATTTGATTCATTACTTTTATTTTAAGATCATTTTCTTCGACTAATTCTAATTTCCCTTGCATTGAAATAAAGTAATAACCGCTTAAATCTGGTTCAAAATGCTCGATTGATAAACAAATGTTTTGATTTTTCATTAAAATTTCTTTCTTTTTACCATAATTAGTGAAATGGAAAAATAATATATCATCAATACAAATATATTGAAATGGTGCAATATATGGATAATTATCGTCTATAAATGCAATTCTACATAAATTATTTGAATTTATTGCCTCTTCTATCTCTTTTTCTTCCATTTTCGGTAATTTAATCATGCGCCTCAATAATATCAGCTCTTTTACTTTTAAAAATCTATCGTTAATTGTTTTGCAACTTTATGAGATTTTGATTGAATCGAATATCATTTATTAGATTTTCTACAGCAATTAAAGCACTCTTTTCCTTATTTTTAATTTCTAACATTAGATCAAAATTGAAATTGTTTGTTATTGCTAAAAAACTTCTAAAATGATTTATATCAATCTCATCGGCATGCCTATATTTTCCCTTAACAGGGTGTTCAGAACTGTAATGTAAAATTGGTATCCCATCATTTTTTTTCCAAGTTTTAGTAACAAGTTTTATAGCTCTTTTTAATGTTTCTCCTTGATTATAGCAATAATGATGATATGAATCTAGTACAATGGGTATATTTGTAGATTCATTAATTAATAAGCAATCTTTAAGCTGATAATTAGTTTCATCATTTTCAATCACATAGTGATTTTTAATATTTTCATTGAGGTTCTTATGTTGTTCTTTAAATCGTTTAATACTATTTCTCTTATCACCATAAACTCCTCCAACGTGAGTTATTATCTTTGCATTTGAATCTAAACCTAATAACTGTAAGACATAAACATGATATTGTAATTCTTTTAGACTATTATTAACTACTCTACCATTTTTCGAGTTAAGAACAGTATATTGACCCGGATGCATAGTAATTCGCATTGAATTTTTTTTTATATAAGCTCCTATCTCCTTAAATTTTGTTTTAAAATATTCTTGCCAATCAAATTTCATTATTGGATGAGAAGCAAAAGGTATTAAATCCGATGTAATTCTAAAAAAGAGTATTTTATTCTCCAAGTTAAATTTTAATATTTTAGATAAGCAATTCAGATTATTTTCAATAGTTTCTATAAGCCTTTCTTCTGAATAATTCTTCAAGCGAAAAGTTCGACTACTTCTACAATCTAAACTCAAATTTATACAAGGATATCCAATTTTCATACAAGTATAAGAGTCTTTATTTTATTTTTACAATGGTATCATAAAATTCGACACGTCTGTTTTCAAATAGATCATTGTATTTATTGAGTTTTTTATCTCTAGCTTTTTGAATATCAACATCAATTATATCAACATAATTTTTATTCCCAGGAGCAGATGATAAAATTTCCCCATTATAAGATGTTATTTGACTTTTACCAGTAAATTTAAAATGATCCTCACCTCGCTTTTCTTCACCTATTCTATTTGAAGTTATTGCAAACACCCGATTTTCCAAACATCTAGTGACCATCGCTTTTTGGCAATAAGGAAGAACTAAATTTGATGGATGAGCAATAATGTCTGCGCCTAAAAGACCAAGGATCCGCGCTGTTTCCGGAAAAATCCAATCAAAACAAATCATAATACCAACCTTAACTCCATCTATATCATATATTTTTAAGGGTTTATCTCCTGAAGAAAACCATAATTTTTCTTTATAATATAAATGAATTTTCCGGTATGAACCGATGACTCCATTATTTGATATCATCATTGCTGCATTATATATTTTTTCTCCTTCTTTTTCGATAAATCCACCAATAACTATTGCTCCAGTCGACTGAGCAATGTTTATAAGAAATTGAGCCGTTTTACCATCTTGACTTTCTGCTAATGATACTGCTTCTTTTTTAGAAATAAAAGTATAACCCGTCGCAAACAATTCTGGCAATACTATTAAGTTTGCTTTAACACCAGATATAAGTTTTTCAATTTCTTCAAAATTATATTTTTTATCTCCAAATAGAGGAGATGTTTGGATATATCCAATTTTCATTTTTAATCACTGCTAATCTCTTTATCCTTACGCATAGTATATAATCCTTCGAATTTTTCTTCTGTCTGAATCCCCTTAATTGTTTGATTTTTAATAATCTCTTCCAATCCCTCTTCATAAAATACATTTTCTTTAAATTTTTTAGCTGGAGCCCCTAGATAAATCCAATTTTCTTCTAATTCTTGACCTATTATGGTCATTGAATGACCTCCTAAAATAGAATTTTTTTTCATATGGGTTCCAGGCATAACAACGCTCTGGGAACCAATCATAACATTGTCTTCAATGATGGTTTTTCTTATGATAAATAAATTTCCGAAAATGAGGGATGACTGGACTATTGCCCCCTGTCCAACAACAACATTTTTTCCGATTTCAATGAATTCTGTATCAACCCATCCTTCAAATAAAGAGTTAGAATAATTTGTTTTTATACCAAACAGTTTAGAACATATATTATTCATAAAAGGAAAAGGAAACTTATGTGATAGCCATAATGGCCATTTTTTTATAACACTTCTAAGGCTCCAATATCTATAATCTTTATCTGATTGATGTCTTAAGAACACACCTTCTCGCGGTTTATGAATAAGATTAATGATTACTAGAATTATTTTAGCAAAAATTAAAGATATTAAAATTGATGTTAGATACATTATAAAAACCAATAAAGGTAATAAAAGTAAGAAATGAATGAATTTCGGCTCATAAAGTTTCCAGAAAAACCAAAATTCAAATTGTATTATAAAAATGCTAATCCACATTAAAAAGATGTAAAATATTAAATATCTCTTCTTCGCTAAGATAAGAGTTGTGTTTGGTCCTACTTTTAAACTCGAAGGTACTGACATAATTATTAATCCTCTATATTATTGTTTAAGAGTTTTTTCTTATCTTCATCTATATTAACTTCTTGTTTAACTTCATATTTTATTTCATCATCTACATGGACTTCATATATAACATCGCGTCTTTGTTCTGCATATTTATTTGGTTTTAGTTTTCTTGCATACTGTGGACCCAAGTAAATCCAACCGGGATCTATTTTTTGATTTGGAATTGTCGCAGAAAATGCTCCAATCACAGATTCCTTACCCATTATTGTGCCGGGAGATATAAGTGATAGCCCCCCTACAACAGTATGATCTCCAAGAAAAATCTTTTTGATTATCAAATATTTTCCGACGATTTGAGAGCTCATTACAACAGCTCCTTGACCTACAGTAACATTTCGCCCGAATTCAATAAATCTTTCATCCAACCAAGAATCTTGAGCATGACTTGAAAAATCTACTTTAATACCCATCCATCTGAAGCCCCACATTACTATCCATGTTAAAGGACCATTATTCATAAACCAAAAAACTAATTTTTTCAATTCTACTCTTAATCTCCAAAATTCATAATCTCGATCACCCTCTTCAGCTCTGAATACTCCCTCTTTAGGTTTATGAAGCATATTTATTATTAAGATGAAGGCTTTTGTAAAAATCGCGATTCCAAAAACGAAAATAAAATATAAAATGAATAACCATACAGGGATTAAAAACATATTTATATACCAAGGGATATAACGTGATACATCGAAGAATACAGCAACAGTCATATATCCAGAAAGCCATAGAATTGGGAGATATAAAACAAGAAATTTATAACCAATTTTACTTATTGCACTTGTAGTTATAAAGTCAATTGTATAATCTACTTTGCTATTATTGGTTTCTTCTTCTTTAGTATTAGAGTTCATTTAGTTATTTCTCACGTCTTTCTTTTTTCCTTTTTTGATATATTCAATTTTTCATTAAGTTTTTCCGCTCTTTTCAAATCTTCTTCTGAAATTTTTAAGTATTCCATAACTCTTTTTTTAAAAATCTTTCTAAGGGGTGTACCATAATAGAAATTATCTCCTTTCAAAATATTATATTTAGTTGCTCCTGTCATAGGTAACCACCAAGAATTATCTCCAGTATCCACTCCAGGTGCAAAACAATTAAAACCTGCAGCAGTTACATTATTTCCTATTTTAATTTTAGCAAATGAAATATTACCAAAAACACCATCTACAGAATGTGAACTAATACCTGGATTTGTCCCGATGTAAGAATTTTCCCCAACTTCTACAAATCGATCCCCTGCAAGTTGTTCCTCAATGACAGATCCTTTCCCTATTTTATTAGTCCCAACAAAATTGTACATCCAATTTAATAACCAGGGAAATGGACCACGAGAAAATGCATTTTTGGGATATTTGATAATAAAACTGCGAAAATGATAATAATCCAACGTCTTACTAGGTATATTCCTCGGAATGATCCCGGATTTAGAAGGAGATTTTTTTTCTGAGTATTTCCAAAATGAACGAGTTATAAGAGCTACAATAAAGAGATGAATCAAATAACATATAATAATTACAAACGGTATTGATAATGAAGCAATGAGAGAAGGTAAATTAGTAAAAAGAGAAATAAAGCTTGATACTTCTAAGAAATATGGTAGATAAAAAAAGATTATAAACAACATAAGAATTATGCCTGGAATTAAAAAAGAGCAGTAATAGATAAAGTAGAACAACGGTAACCATAAACGTAAATTTAAACTAATTTCTTCTTTAATTATATTGTTTTCAGTATCATTTTTCTGATCTGAATTTAATAAAGCCAATTTTTTCACATTAAAGTTATAATTTTCTTTATTTAACGGTTTTCTTTAATGTTTCTTTTTAATATACTCATGAATATTTAAAAATTTTCAGATTAAAAATCATAGGATAAGTGGAAAAAAAATAAAAAGATTAAATATAGTAAAAAGGATAATAGATTTTTATTAGATCAAAAAATTAAGATAGTAGTAAAAATGAGTAATGCAAATCAAGTATTGGATAAAATAAAAAAGGAACTTCAAAAACCAATCCCATCCAAAAAAAAAATTATATCTTATTTACTCGATTTACTTAACAAGGATAAATATCCATCTCTCTCTGATCATGAATTTTATGATATAATTGGGGAGACTTTTAAGTTGGATCTTAAGTTTTTGATGGATTCTGTATACCCAGATTTAAAGAAAAAATTGCAAAAGCTTTATGGAGGCGAAAAAGAAAATGAAATGGAAATATATCTATTTGAGAAATTTGGATTATATAGTCGAGAGCAAATAATCAACAGAATAAATCAAGAATTTGAGTATGGATATCCTTCAGAAGAAGTGAACAGCAAACTTTTTTTAAAATCAAGAATCCTCACGTATTTATATGACTTACAAACTAGAGAAGAATACAAATCTCTTTCTAATTCTGAATTTTATGCAGTTATTGGTTGTATCTTCAAATTACATCCGATTTTTTTCATAGATTTTCTTTATGGGGAATTAAGAAGAGGATTGGGAGGAAACAAAAGTTTGGAGATGGAAAAGTACCTTATTGAAAAATTTGATTTTGTTGTAGATAGTTTTAAACTGGATCCCAAGTTATTTATGGAAAAGATTTACAATCCTATATCAGAAAGTTTGCTTGCTATTTATGGTTATGAAGAATCCTGGGAAATTATAAAAGACATCATAATATACTATTGTTTATACGAGGGAGAACGCTTACTATATGAATTTACAGGTGATATAGAAATGCAAACATCCAAATTCAATGTTAAAATAATTGATGGAAGGGCTCTACTAACAAACAATCGATTCATTGTAAATGGTAAACTCAAAACAAGAAGTAAGGATAAGAGCACATCAGGGGGAGATGTATTTTGGGATCTTATTCATGGTGCAATTGTTTCAGTAAGAAGATCACGTCGAAAAGCTATCGATAAAGCCGATTTAATTGACTCTTCAACACATCAAAAGCTCCCGTGTTTTGGATATGAATTTCCAATTAAGAACCTTTATGGATTGAAGAAGGTAATGAGTTATTATATTAATTATATGGTGAAACTAAATGATGTAAACTATTTATTAAAAGTATCAAATACAAGACATCGAGATACTATATTTGAAATATTAAGTGAAGAAATTATTGAAAATTCAACTTCTTAAACAGAAAAATGAGTAAACCATTAAAATTATTAGAAAATCTATAAGAAAATACATAATCTTCTTGGAAAACACAAATTCAAATTTGAATTACTTTTTTATGTAAAGAGATTAAAAAAATGATTGACTTATTGTCCTTGACGATATTTAAATCATTTTATCTTTTTTGGAAACCAAGGGAAAAACAAACTTGTTCTTCTTTTGTAATCTGCATAGATATCATCACCTTTATAATGTTTGTCAAGAAGTCTTATACCTGAAACTTTTATTATCATATAAGTTATAAAAATTGGCCCAAAAATTGAAATAAAACCAAAAGGGACTGCTAAGGCAATGATATAAATGCCCCACCACTGGGTCACTTCACCAAAATAATTTGGATGTTGCGTATATTTCCATAATCCTTGATCTAATACTTTTCCTTTATTAGTTGGATCTTGCTTGAATTTATAAAGCTGATAATCACCAAATGTTTCAAATAAGAACCCTATTAGCCATACTATTATGCCAATCCATAATGTAAAGCCAAAAAAGTCTAATCCACTCACCAATACAGGGTTAAGACTCATATTAACAAAACAGACGGGGAAAGCTACTATAAAGATCACAATCCCTTGAAAAAGGTAGACTCTTATCAAACTTTTAAACGTGATATTCGTTTTCCATCTTTCTCTCATTGCTTTATATCTGTAATCTTCTGGTTTCCCTCGATTTCTAATGAATACATATGAGGCAAGTCTTATTGACCATATGATTACTAAAATCGTAACTACAATTTGGCGGATATTTACCGCATTATTTAATATAAAGTAGTAGATTACGCTTGTCAAGGCAACTACAGAATATCCAGGACCATAGAAGATATCCATAATACCATTATTTTTTTTTATGGTACCGACTATGAAAGCGATTATAAGATAAAATAAAAGAAAAAGAGCAGAGTATCCAATAATAAGCAACATATTCACTACTGTCATATTTATTTACTAATTTTTTAGTTAATATACTAGTTAAATTAAACTGTTAAATACCAATAATTGATTTTTCTTTTTATTGTTTTATCTTATAAAATCTAAGATTAATGAAAATTAATAATTCAAATCTGAATTTTTGTTTAAATATAACAGATTATTTTATATTATATAGAATAAGCGACATAATTTCGACAATAAACTATTAAGGATTTTATTAAACAAAACCAATAAATATATATGTACAAATTTGTGTATATTCCATAGATTTATCAAACGATAAATAAGCTAAAATTAAAGAGAATAATCAATAGCTTAATATAAACAAAACAATAATTTTAAATTAAAAGAAATCATAAGTTTATAGGACGATTAAGGCAATATAAATTAGTTAATAATTAATTTAGCCGATAAAATTACAGATTGAATATTTAACAAAATTATCGATGAAGAACATGCCCAACAATTCGTTTTCGTTAATAGATTTATATCCTAAACATGTTATTAATTCTAAAGGAGAGAAGAAAAAATTTGACGAAAATAGCATCGCCAAAATTTTGAACAAAGAAACTGGATTGGATATACACATAGCGGAAAAAGTCGCTGAAGATGTTATACGAAAAATAATTGGTCTAGGAATCAAAGAGATTACAACAAATTACATACGCGAATTAGTATGTGTTGAGTTAACTCAAAGACATTTAAACAAATATAGAAATTTATTTGCTCGCGCAATTAATTTAGAGAATATTTCATTTACACTTGAGGAAGAGTTTTTAAAGAAATTCAAAGGAAAACAACCTGATTGGGGCCCCTTAGGATATATAACCTATAAGCGTACCTATGCGAGAATCATTGAAAAAGAAAAGAGAAAGGAAGAATTTTGGGAAACTATTAAAAGAGTTGTAGAAGGATGCTATTCTGTTCAAAAAGAACATTGTATAAAGCTTAGTTTGCCTTGGAGCGATGAAAAAGCTCAAAATTCTGCACAAATGATGTTTGAAAAGATATGGACTTTTAAATTACTTCCACCTGGACGAGGTTTATGGATGATGGGTACAGAATTTATAGCTCGGCATGGGTCAATGTCACTTAATAACTGTGGTTTCGCCTCTACAGAGGATATTGATTTAAAATATTCGAAAGCTTTTGAATTTGTAATGGATGCATTAATGCTTGGTGTTGGAGTTGGATTTGATACTAAGGGTGCTGGAAAAATTGTAATAAAGCAACCTAAAGAAGGACATTTCGAATTTCAATTACCTGATAGTAGAGAAGGATGGGTTGAATCATTAAAGTTAATGTTAGAAGCATACTTTTTAGGGAAACAAGTTCCTCATTATGATTTTAGCTTAATCAGATCTGCTGGAAAGCCAATACGAGGTTTTGGAGGGATTGCTTCTGGACCAGAGCCTTTGAAGCAAATGTTAGATGATGTTCAAAAGATTTTAAAATCTCGTATAGGAGAAAAAATTACTTCTATTGACATTGTAGATATTATGAATTATGTAGGGAAATGTGTAGTAGCTGGGAATGTACGTAGGAGTGCTGAGATCGCTTTAGGTGATCCTACAGACTTGGATTTTGTAACTTGTAAACAAAATGAAGAAGCATTATATTCGCATAGGTGGGCAAGCAATAACTCAGTTTTTGCTGTCAAGGGCTTAGATTATTCATTTATCTCAAACCAAATCGCTGTAAATGGAGAACCCGGAGTATTTTGGTTAGAAAATGCTAAAGCTTATTCAAGAATGGGAGTTTCACCTGATTTTAAAGATAAGAAAGCAGCAGGAGTTAATCCTTGTGGTGAACAAACTCTCGAGAGCTTTGAATTATGTTGTCTTGTTGAAACATTTCCATCTAGGCATGAATCATATGAAGAATTTCAAGAGACTTTGAAGTATGCGTATCTCTATTCCAAGTCAGTGACTTTAGTAAATACTCATTGGCAAGAAACAAATGCAGTAATGCTAAAGAATAGACGAATGGGTATTTCTCAAACTGGAATAATAGAAGCTTTCGTGAGACATGGAAGACGGAAGATGTTAGAATGGTGTAATAGAGGTTATAATTATCTACAAGAATTAGATGAACAATATTCAGGATGGCTTTGCATTCCACGTTCAATTAAAATAACGACAGTAAAACCAAGTGGTACAGTTAGCTTACTCCCTGGAGTTCCCCCTGGTATTCATTATCCTCATTCAGAATATTATATTAGGAGAATCCGTTTATCCAAGATTTCTGATCTTATTGAACATATTAAAAGGGCGGGTTATAAAATTGAAGATGATTTATATTCACCCAATACAGTAGTAGCAGAATTTCCAATTCATGAAAAATATTTTGATCGTTCAAAAAATGAAGTTTCAATCTGGGAGCAAGCTGAAAATGCCGCAGCGTATCAAAAATACTGGTCGGATAATCAAGTATCAATTACAATAACATTCCAAGAAGATGAAGCAGATCAAATCAAGCATGTTCTTGAATGTTACGAAGATAAACTTAAAAGCGTAAGCTTCTTACCAATAAAGGAACACGGGTATAAACAAGCTCCTTATGAAGAAATTACTAAAGAGCAATATGAAGAAATAACGAATAAACTTAAATCATTTAATTTAGATGAAACAAGAGATCGAGCTATAGGAGAAAAGTTTTGTGATTCTGACAGATGTGAAGTTCGATTTTAAATCGACCTTCATTCTCTTGAACATCAAATGAAACGGGAAATTGAGCTCCTAGAATAAAGACAAACATAATTTAAGTAAAAATAAATTAGACTCAAAAATCTTTTAAATAAGAATTTGTATATATGATTCTATAAAACAATTCTTTTACGTAAAAAATATTAATAATCCAAATGAAAATTAATTTAACAAAAAAATATTTTAAAAATTAAATTAGAGATGTGATTTATGTCAAAAAAAGATACTTCAGAAGAAGATCCCATAGAAGAAATTGAAGCGGCTTCAGAAAAAGCAGCAAAAAAGCCTCGAGCAAAAGCAAGAACAACTCCAACAAAAAAGAAAGTATCGAAACCATCTAAAAAAGAACCTACACCAGAAACACCAGTAAAACCCTCGAAAAAAGTTTCTAAAAAACTGAAAGTAAACTTTTGGCGAACCCGATTACATGATGAAGAATTAGGTGTGCACCAACAACTCAAATATCAAGCAAAAACTCGTTGGTTTAGTAAGAACTTTGATATTGAAGGCGTTGTAGAAGAAGATGGTGAAAAAAAATATATTATTGCTTTTAGTAAAGAGCAATGGGAAGAATCCCCACTTGAGGAAAAAAGGTTGTCATTACGCATATTTACAATTATGGAAGAAAAAATTACCGATCAGAAAACCGCAACTGGCGGCAACTTTAAGGGAGGGCTTGAATTAAGTATTGCCCATTCCTTGGTTCAGAGTTATGAAATTAGAACGCCCGCTCCCGTGTTTTTCTTTCAAATCCCAAGAACAATATACTTAGCGCGATGTGTGAGAGGGTGGCGGTTAGTTGGTACACGTTGGTCATGGCCTTTACTTCCAGAACAGAGTGATGATAAACTACAGGTGGTTTCAGCTAAAGGTATTGTAGGACCAGGAAGAAACTACTGGATCTACATCGGAGACCAGAAGATCGCGAGAATCGACGGTCAGAGAGTTCAGAAAAACTTTGAAATTCAAATTCTTGATGAGGCTTATGCAAAAGATAAGATGTTTGTTGTATACATGATTTTATTCGGATGTGCGTGTAATTTTATGAGAATTGCTGAGAAATTGGTTAAACAGCTCTATAAAAAGATGAAGAAGACAGCAACCACAGATTATAAAATACCTAATCAAGAGTTGATGTTGTTTAGGAACCCTAGAATGATGAGACGTTAAAAATTAATATTTTTCTTTTTTATTCTTTTTTTTCTAACAATTTGATAAGTTAAACGCTTATTTATTAATATAAAATTGTAATCCCTAAGTCAAAATTACTTTATTAAAGAATTTATTAATACTCCTATAATCACTAATGAAACAGCTCCAATAAATATACCAAGAGGAATTACCCATACTAAGTCCATCTCACAACCTGCTCCTGTACAATTAAGACCAATTATAGCTGAGAATATTGCACCCAAAATTCCTCCAATTGAAGCTAATAACCATATCAATCCTGCTTTACCCATTATCTTCTCCTTTCTTTTTAATATGGTTTTTTATCTAATTAATTTAAGATTACTAAAAAAAGAAATAAAAAAAAAATTACTTAGATTTATCCAACCATCTCTTTCTTTTTCCACTCAATATAGCCTCTTGTCTCTTGTCCTCTGTGTATTGCCTTCTTACCCGTTTCTTTTTTATAAACTGATTGCAATGTTCTCTCATCCATTTCTTTCAAAGCTTCTCTCTTTATACGTGCATCAACTTCCATTTCATCTTCAATTGTCTTTACATGTTTTAGAACCCAAAATACTCCATGATTCCAGAGAATAAAACCTACAAAGATAATTCCTACTATTAAAAATATCATAGCACCTACCCATAAGACCCAAAGACCAAGTCCCCAATTTTTTAACATTGTTTGCCAGAGGCTCCAAATTGCATTCCAAAATGTAGTTGGTAGTAAACCTATTAAGAGTGCAAGTATAGTTATGTATAGGCCAAATAAAGCAACCCCAATAAGAAGCCTTAAGGTACTATAGTCTTCCCATTTTTTAGCCAATCGACGGTCTTTAAATAAGACATTACATAATTTTACCATACCTCCTCTAAATAACGTATAAAAAAGAACAAGTAGAAATAAGTGACCAGTAACAGCACCAGCTATAATCGCTATTTGGAAACCAAGGTCTAACCCTACAAAATAGGTCCACGCACCACCTGCGAATAAAAAAGTTAGAATTACAGCCCAAATTCCAAGCACAAGTACTGCAGTAGCAAGTATAAGACCATAATAAATAACTTTTGCAATTCTAAGATCCCAAGTGGAATAGTCATCTAAAGGATCAGGCATTCTGTCAGGAGCTTTACGAGCACCACGCGGCATTATTATATCCTCTTATTATTTTTTAAATTTAATTTATATTGGTATTCAAATTTCTATATTTTAATTATTAGTTTTACTATTATTTATTTTTATTAGTTTATTGATACGAAAATAAATTATCTTGTGAGTTTTTCTTAAAAATTAGGATTTTAATTTAGCTTGGCAGAAAGGGCAAATTGCGAGGTCTTCCTCTAATTCTTCGCCACAAAAGGAGCAAATTATTTTATGCTTTTTATCTTTTTTCTTAACTTCTAAGCTTTTTTCAACAGGAAGAGTTTCTTCAACTTCTTCTTTTAAACCTGCTTTATCAAGTACTCTTTCCTTAGGTGTCATATCTTTACGCTTCTTTGTTGGTTTTTCAAAAGGTTTATCTGAATATTCTAGCTTTGTAAAGCATATAGGGCAATAGGCTTTCGGTCTATTAGATAAATAAATTGCATAAAAAATTGCTGCGATTCCAATTGTAGCAACAATAAAAACGATCCATAGCACTTTCTGCATATCTTCTAGTGGTTTTCTGGAAGATTTTTCAACCTCCTTTTTACAAACAGGACAATATGCAAATTTGATTTTTGTTGTCATTTTAACCAATCTTCAAATAATTAACTTGTATTTTTTTATAATAGATAATTTTAATTAAAAAACGTTTTTAATACCTAATAATCAAGTTCTTTTTATAAATTATTATATTTTTTACAATTGGACTAACGTGCAAGAAAATTCATTCTATATTGAGACTTACGGATGCACTTCTAACAAGGCAGACTCGTATTTAATTTCAAATGTTCTACGAAAAGCGAAATACATAGAAAAGACATTGGAAAATGCCCAATTTATAATTATCAACACATGTGCAGTTAAAGAACAAACAGAAAATAAAATAAAAGCACGTTTAGAGTATTTACATAATCAATATCATAATAATTCTACAAAACACGTTATAATTGCAGGGTGCTTACCTCATATAGCCCCAAATTATATTGAAGTTATCAAAAACATTATTCCTTCATTTGCGGCTATAATGGATTTAAATAATATAGTAAATCTCCCAGAAATTTGTCAAGATATTAAGAATGGAAAGAAAAACATAATATCAAAATCAGATGCAATAATTGACAAGGCAAAATATTACATTAATCACTTTCAGGGGAAAATTACCGGAATAATTCCGATTTCAGAAGGATGTTTAGGATCTTGCACTTATTGTTGTGTAAAAAATGCTAGAGGAAGGTTACATTGTTATAATCCAAAGACCATTGTTCAAAATGTTAAATATCAGTTAGACCAAGGGATAAAACAAATATATTTAACTTCACAAGATTGTAGTATATATCAATATAATGGAACAACTTTATCAGATTTAGTAGAGAAAATTGCAAATTTAGATTATCAATTTTTCCTAAGAATTGGGATGATAAACCCTAAATTTTTAATTAATCAAACTCCTCAATTAGTCTCAATCTTCAATCATAATAAAGTCTATCAGTTTCTACATATTCCAATTCAATCTGGAAGTAATGAAGTACTAAAAAGAATGCAAAGAAAATATTTAATCTCTGATATTATTGATAATATTGATCTATTAAGGGATGAATTTAAGAATCTAACGATATCTACTGACATTATATGTGGATTTCCAGGGGAAACTGAATATGATTTCTATAGAACTATTAATTTTATAAAATGGTTAAGACCTGAAATCCTGAATATTTCCAAATTCACTCCTCGCCCTGGAACTAAAGCAAAGCAAATGCCACAGTTAGATAGTAAAGTAATAAAAGAAAGATCTATAAGATTATCAAGAATTTTCCGCAATAGTCTAATTGATATGAATCACATGTGGAAAGATTGGAAAGGAGAAGTTTTAGTTTTACATGAAGGGACACATCAAAATCAAGTATTCGGAAGGAATTTTGCCTATAAAAATGTGTTTATAGAGAATTATGAGGGGGAATTTGGCAAAATTGTTAAAGTTAAAATTGAAAGAGTTGATGGATTTAACTTGTATGGAACAGTTATTTGATTATAGTATGCAGAATTATAAACGGACTAAAAAGAAATCAAAATTTAATTAAACTTCTTAAATATTCTATCATCTTTTAATCAATTTATATAAATATGCCAAAGATACTTAAATTTGAAATAAGTTTGATAATTAATTGATATAATTTCATATTAATTTTATTAAAAAAGAGATTTTAATGGGAATAAGGTTATCTTATGACTGAAAAATTATATTGGGAAAATGCTTATGAAACTAAGTTTACTGCTCAATTAGTAGCGATTAAGGAAGAAGGAATTGTTCTTAATCAAACTCTATTTTACCCCGAAAGTGGGAACCAAGCGAGTGATAGAGGAGAATTAATAATCGGAAATTTTAACTTTAAAGTTGATAAAGTATCTAAAGAGGAAGAAGATATATTGCATCATATCTCCTCTGATTTTAAAAATAAAGTTAAAGTAGGTGATGAAGTAAAAGGAGAAATAGATTGGGATTATCGCTATGGAATAATGAAAGCTCACACTTCCCAGCATATCTTTTCTGCTGTATGTAAAAATAAATTTAATATTGATACTGTGCGAGCCAACCTTTTCTTTGAAGAGGTTTTTCTTAGTATCTCTGAAAAAATAGATTATAGCCAATTAAAAGAAATATTGATTGAAGTTAACAAAATATGCTCCTCAAATAATTTAAAAGTCAAACCAAATATAATATCAGATAAAGAAGCAAGAAAGAGTTCTAAAAAAATTAGAACCGTAATTCCTGATGAGTCTAAAATACGATTAATGGAAATTGAGGATTTAGATTTGGTGTGTTGTGGAGGAACTCATATTAAGAATACTAATGAAATAGGAAAATTATATATTTATGATTTTAAAAGAGGAAATGAGATCAGATATTATGTCGGGGATAAATCTTTGTTGATGAGTTCAAATGATAATGTAGATATGATAAATCTAGCTAACAGGTTAAATTCGCCTTTAGAAAAGACCGATAGCCTTATTGAAAAGCGGTTAGAACTCCTTGAAACTATTCAGGAGCAACAAAAAGACATATCAGTAAAATTTTTAGAAACAATATCTAAATCACCTAATAAAATAATTAAGGATATTCACCTCTTTTATATCGATTTTAACATTGATCTAAAGATTTTAAATAAATCATTAGAAAAATTCCCTAAAAATTCCCTAATCATTGTAAAATTTGAAAGCAATAAAATCAGATTATTATCTTTAAGTGAGACTATCGATTCTGGTAAACTTATAGATAAATTAATTAATAAATATGGTGGAAAAGGTGGAGGAAATCCTAAATCTTCTCAAGGCTTTTTAGAAAATATACCAGAAGACTTATTATCTGAGATTGAATCACTTATCTTTATTGAATGAAAAATTAATAAATTAAAAAGTAGGTTTCAATAAAATTTGTAGGTTTTTTTAAAATTATTTGAAACCATATTTGTCTAAAAACTTTGTTAATCGGGTTCTATGGAATTTTAATCCAAGATCATCGGGAGATTCACCAAAAACAAGAGCGAGCAATTCAGTTACATATAAAACTGGTATATCAAATGATTTTCCCCCTATTTCTCCTGCTTTTTTCTGATTATTATCAAATTGTTGGAAACATGCTGGACAGTTGACAACCATAGCTTCTGCCCCAGCATTTATAGCGCTTGTTAACTTATTTGATAAGATTTGCATTGCAGGTTCTTCCTCTGTATTACCTGTTCCTGTACCGCAACATAGCATTTCTTCTTCATAATCTACTGGAGTTGCTCCGGCTGCAGCAACAATTTCTCTTAATTTGACAGGGTTCATAGGATCATCTGTTTGAACCTTTTCTGATGGTCTGTTATAGTGACATCCGGTATGACACGCAACTTTCAATCCACTTAGTTCTTTTGTTATATTCTCCTTTATTTTATCTAAATTTTCATGTAATACTTCAACAAAATGTTTCACATTAATTGTGCCTTTAAATTCTTTCCCAATTGTTTTAAGAATTTTATTTATATGTTCCTTTTCATGATCATCATACTTTAATTCTTCATTAACGATTTTTAATGTTTGAAAACATCCATTGCATAATGAAATAATATTTTTCCCTTCAGCTTCAGCAATAGTTAAGTTTCTCGCACCCATTGCCATCCAGCTTAAATGATCAGTACCATTAAATCCAACTGGATCTGGACAGCATGCAAATGCAGCATCAGAAGTTTTAATTCCAAGTTTATCAAACACCTTTCTTGCAGATGCTTCAATAAATGGAATTCTGTTGCCTATAACACATCCTTGAAACATTTTATATTCTTCTGCTTTAGCCATTATCTGTTCCTCTTTCTATTATCTTATATTAGATGACATATATTTTCATTTAATAATATTTAGATTTATTAATATTAAATTAAAAAATTTGTTAAATAACTCAAAAGGCACTATATTATTATAATTTAAAAAAATAGTATTGAAATTAATAGAATTCTGCTTTTATGTGTATTTGGGTTTTTTCAATTTCAATCTGGCAGTTATTGTAAGTATAATCCCAACAAAACCATAACTCCCATGGGCTATTTGTGTTATAATTCCTACAATATCCGCATAAATTGACCCTTCAATAATACTTGTTATGAAAAAAATTATTAGACCAATTAAACCCATACCAGCGCCAAGAGCAATAATAATTTTTCCTAATAGATAATGATTCATTGCGACAATTAAAGCTCCAATAATAACAACTATACCTCCAACCATCGAAATATAGCCTAAGATTTGTATAACTACAGATACGATTGTTGCTACTACTGGACCGAAATCAGCAGCTATCAAACCAAATAAACTTTCAAAAAATGTA
>Ga0307378_10001181_pt1 | contig 43194 bp, 33 predicted proteins | sample UN1MG_FD_202238 | JGI IMG/M metagenome (GOLD analysis project Ga0307378, IMG submission 202238) | Soil microbial communities from Risofladan, Vaasa, Finland - UN-1 | ecosystem: Environmental > Terrestrial > Soil > Coastal area > Acid sulfate soil | place: Finland: Risofladan, Vaasa | collected...
TGGTTGTAGAGGAGCGGCAGGGTGGCCTTGCGGATGGCCCAGAGCCGGCGCGTCTGGTCGGCGTCGGCCGGCTCGATGCAGCGGGTGGCGAGGCGCAGCTCGTCGCACACGCGCCGCCGCATGCGAGCCAGGGCATCGGCGACCTCCGCCTCGCCCGTTCCGTCGAACTCCACGTGGAGCTGGCTCTCGCCGGGCCGCGGCAACAGGTCGGCCAGCTCGGGGCGGCCCGCCCGGATCACGTCCACGGCGTGGTGCTCGTGGACCTCGATGGCGCTGGGGCCGAAGGCGAGGATTTCCAGCGTGGCGCGGCCGGCCGACGCGAGGTTGGGGAAGTGCAGGAGCGCCTCGCGGCGGGCGCCCGGCAGCGGCGCCAGCCGCAGCCTGGCGGCCAGCACGATGGCCAGCGTGCCCTCGGAGCCGCAGAGGAGCTTGCTGAGATTGAGGGTGCCGTTCTCGATGACCCGCTCGAGGCGGTAGCCGGCCGAGTTCTTCGTCGTGCGGGGCTGGTGGTCGCGGATGAGGCCGGGGTGGCGCTCGACGATCAGGCGCAGGTCGCGGTGGAGCTGAGCATCGCGGGTCTCCTGGCCCACCAGGCGCTGCCAGGCCACGCCGTCCAACTCGTAGGGGCGGAGGCGGGCCGGCGTCCCATCCGACAGCACGACGTCCAGCTCCTCCACGTAGTCAATCACCGTGCCGTATTTCACGGAGTGGGAGCCGGCGGAGTTGTTGGCGATCATCCCGCCGATCGAGCAATAGGCGGAGCTGGACGGGTCGGGCGGAAACCAGAGGCCGCGCGGCGCCATCGCGGCGTTCAGCTCGTCGCAGACGAGGCCCGGCTGCACCCAGGCGTGGTCATCGCCCACGCTGAGGATGCGGTTCATGTGCACGGTGAAGTCGAGCACCAGGCCGTCGCCGAGTGCCTGGCCGGCCAGCCCGGAGCCGGCCCCTCGCGGCGTGATGGGAAGGCTATGGGAGCGGCAGAAGGCCACGGTCGCCAGCACGTCGGCATCATCCAGCGGGGCCACGACGCCGAGCGGCGGCAGGCGATAGAGGCAGGCGGCGGTGGAGTAGAGCGCGCGGGTGGCGGCGTCGAACGCCACCTCGCCGCGCACGCGCCGACGCAGCCCCGCCTCGACCGCGGCCAGATCACGAACGGAGACAGGTGCGGACACGATGGCTCACCCGCGGCAACGCGAAGGACTCTCCCTGTTCCACCTTTCATTCATGTTACCCGAAGCCGCGCGCAGGAGCAAGAGGAAGCGCGGACATGGAAAGGCTCCGGAAGCGGGGTTCGCGCCCGGAGCCCTGGGAGCGGGACTACTTGATCTTGATGGCCTCGACCGGGCACTCGGGCACGCAGGTTTCGCACTGCGTGCACTTTTCCTGGTCGATCTCCGCCTTGTCGTCCTTCATGGCGATGGCCTCGACAGGGCAGGTCTCAACGCAGGTTTCGCAGCCCGTGCATTCATCCCTGTCTACAACGACCACTTCTCAGTCTCCTTCGTCACAGGTTCAACGGCCTTCGCTCGGTCCCCTGGCATGTCCCATGCCACTTTCCATTCTACGGATACGGACGTGCGATGCAAGCGCAAGTGGGCGGGTGCGATGCGGCTCACGCGCGCGTCCGCGCGGCGAGCCAGCCGTGGGCAACGACGAGGCCGAGGGCGAGGAGTGTGAGCCAGCCGCCCAGCCGCCAGGCGCCGGCGAGGCCCGCGCTCTCCTCGCGCCGGGCGAGGAGGTCGGATGCCGGCGCCGCCTCGGAGCCGGCGGCCAGCGTTTCGGCCTCGCTGAGGAGGCTGACGGCGATGGCGCGCGTCTCGTTGCCGCTCACCAGGCGATAGAGCCCGGTCCGCTCGGGCCGGAACACGCCGCTGGCGAGGGGGCGGCGCTCGCCGCCCGGCTCCTCGAGGCTGGCGTCGCCGCGCACGGGCACGGCCTCGCCCGGCCGCACGCTGGCGAGGGCGCCGGCCTCGAGCCCCTGCCCGGTCGCGCCCGACACCAGGTTGGCCCAGAAGATGGGGAAGGAGGGGTCGAGCGGCCAGTCGCTCGCGGCGGGGTCCGTGCCCACGTAGGTGAGCGTGGCGCCGCCCTCGCGCCAGCGGCCGATCACGGGCACGCCGCCCGCGGCGACCAGGGTGCGGAATCCCGCGGGCAGCTCGGGCCTCGGCACCCGTCCCAGGGCCACGCCCTCCAGTTGCACCGCGGCCAGGAGGGGGTCGGTTCGGGCAACCACGCTTGCCGGCCCGGCCTCGGCGAGCGGCCCGGGCCGCAGCCCGCCGACCGGCGCCCGCGGGGCCACCACCACGACGCTGCCGCCGGCCAGCGCGCGCGGCGCGGCGTGGTAGTAGACGGCGAGGTCGAAGCCGCGGGGGACCGCCTCGGGCGGCGGCTCGGCCAGATCGGCCAGCTCCACACCGTCCTGGATCGCCAAGGCGCGACGCAGGGTGTAGCAGTCGTCGCCCACCCAGGCCACGCGGACGCGTGGGGCCGAGCGTGCCAGCCAGGCGCGGTCGTCGGCCTCCAGGTCGTCGGGGGCGCCCGCGGGGCCGGCCACGTAGGCGTCGAGGACGGCTGCGGGGCCGAGCCGGGCCTCGAAGACCACGTGCTGGTCGGCGGCCGGCGCGAGGTCGAGGCGGCGGCGGGCCACTTCGCGGCCGTTGGCCCGCAGTACCACCGTGGCGGCGAGCGGCTCGGCCGAGGCGTTGGCCACGGTGACGAGCACCTCGTGGCGGCCGTCCCTCGTGAGGCGGGCGGCGAAGGCCGTGATGCCCAGGTTGCGCAGGGGCGCGCCCGTGGCCAGCACGCTCACGCCGGCCGGCAGGCCCGCCAGCGGGGCATCCGTGGCCACCACCACGCTGGCGCCAGGCCGGCCCCGGGCGGCCTCGGTCGCCGCACGCGCGAGCTCCTGCGGCGTCACTGGGGCCTCGGACGGCAGCAGCCCGAGCAGGAGCGACGCAGCCTCCTGGCGGTCCAGTTCGGGCGGGACCGAGCGGCCGACGGGCGGCGGCACGGCCACGAGTTCCACGCGGTCGGCGGCGTCCAGGCGCACGAGAAGCTTCAGCAACCCGTCGCGGCACGCGCGCCAGCGGGTCGAGCCGTCGGGGCGGCGAGCCGCCATGCTGGCCGAGCGGTCGAGCACGATCACCAGGCGGCGCGCGACGCGCGCCGGGCGCAGCCACACGGGCCCGCACAGCGCCGCCGCGAGCACCACCGCCACGGCCACGCGCAGGACCAGCAGCGGATCGGCCTGGCGGCGCCGACGGGCGTGCGGGGCCTGCCGCCAGGCTGTCGCCACGTCGCGCCACAAGAGCAGGCTGGACACCACGACCTCGCGCCGCCGCCAGCGCCAGAGGCTGAGCGCAATCAGCACCGGCACGGCGGCGAGGGCGAGAAGGCCGAGGGGATGCAAGATGCTCATGGCGCGGGTCCCATCCGTCCCATAGGTCCCATAGGTCCCATGGGACATATGGGATGCGGCTCAAGCGTGCGCTCTCTCATCGCACCAGCCCTCCGCGGCGCAGGTAGCCCAGGACGCATTCCTCGAACGGGGCGGCGGTGGAGGTCTGGACGTAGCGGACGTCGTGCCGCTGGCAGAAGGCCCGCCAGCCCTCGCAGAAGGCGTTCAGGCGGTCGGCGTAGAGGCGCAAGGCATCGCCGTCCACCACCAGGCTCTCGCCGCCGCCCGACTCCGCGTCGCGCAGGAGCACGGGGCCGACGGCGGGCGGATGCAGTTCCTGGGGCGAGAGGACGTGGAGGACGCTGAGGTCGAAGCGCTGGGCGCCGAGGAGGCGCAGGCCCCGCTGGCCCCCCCTTGGCGGACTCGGGGCGCCCTGTGCGTGCCGGGGGCCGCCGCCCTCCTCCAACAGGTCGGAGATGAGGACGACCACCGAGCGCTCGCGCACCCGCTCGCGGAAGGCGCGGAGCGGGACAAAGAGGTCGGTCGGCCCCGTCGGCTCGACGGGCTCGAGGAAGCCGGCGATGCCCGCGACGTCGGGCCGGCCGGCGTGGCGCGGCGACCAGACGACGTCGCGGCCGGCGAACACGGCGAGCTGGGCCTCGTTGCCGCCGATGAGGGCCAGGTAGGCAAGGGCGGCGGCCAGGCGCTTCGCGTAGAACAGCTTCTGCGGCTCGCCCACGCCCATCGAGGCGCTCGCGTCGAGCAGCACGCACACCAGCGCCGCCTCCTGCTTCGTGAACTCCTTGACGAACAGGCGGTCGGTGCGGCCGTAGATGTTCCAGTCGAGGTAGCGCAGGTCGTCGCCGGGGGAGTACTCGCGGTGGTCGGCGAACTCGATGCGGCCGCCGCGCTGGTGCCCGGGGCGGTCGCCCTCGCGGCGGCCGACGACGTTGCGCTTGAAGAGGATTTCCAGCAGGTCGAGCTTGCGCAGGAAATCAGGGTCGAGGAGACTCGATGACTGCGGAGTGCGGATTGCGGATTGGGGAGAGGAGGGCACGCGCCCGTGGTCGAGGCCCTGCGTGTTGCGCATGGCAAACTGCTGAGCCGGCGGCTCTGGTCACGCGTCACGCGTCACGCGTCACTGGTTGCCCTCAGGAGCCCTGGGCGCCGGGCAGCTTCCCCTCGGCCAGGAGGGCGTAGCGGCAGCCGGGGTACTCCTCGATGACCTTACGGTAGGCGGAGACCGCCTCGGCCGCGCGGCCATTCTCCAGGTGGATGCTGCCCGAGAGGAACCATAGGCGCGCGTCCTCCAGCTCCTCGTCGGTGTAGACGGTTTTCTTGAGAAGATCGTCCCGCTCGATCTCGGCGAGCTTCGAGCGGCCTTCGGCGGCCTGCTCGGCCTTGGGGTAGCGCTGGACGAGTTCGTTGAACTTGTTCCTGGCCTTGCGGTAGTGCTGGGCGTCGAACTCCTCCTGGGCCTCGGCGAGGAGGATCATCGGGCCGAGTTGCTCGTCGGCGAGGAGCAGGTCGAGTTGTTGCTGGGCGCTCGCCGCGGCGTCGGTGCCGTCGTAGTCCGCGAGAACCTGCCGCAGGAGCGTGGCGCCGGCGAGCAGGCCCTCCTCGTCGCCCTTCTCGAATGCCTTGTCGGCCTGTTCGCGGAGCTTTGCGGCCTCGCCCTCGCGCGCGTCGTCGGTCTTCGCCCCCGTGCCGGTCTTCTTCGCGGTCGCCGTGGGCCTGGGCTTGGCCGCGGGCCTGGCCGGGGCCGCAGGCGTCTTCGGGGCGGCGGGCTTGGCGGCCACGGCCTTCTTGGCCGCGGCCTCCTTCTTCTTCGCCTCCTGCTCCTTCTTGCGGGCCGCCTCGTCCTCCTTCCGCTTGCGCTCCTCCTCGCGCTTGCGCTCGCGCTCGCTCTTGTCGGTCGTATCGCCCTCGATCAGGCGGAACTTCCCGGTATTGCGGTTGTTCCGGTTGGAGGAGGAGGAGCGCGCCTGCGCCGTGCTCGAGAGCAGAGCGAAGGCGGCCACGAAGGCCCAGAGGAAACCGAACGGGCGAAGAGACTTCATCGGCTTGCCTCCGACTTGAGGGCGAGCACCTCGAGAACGTCGTCGCTCAGTCTACCACGGAACGGCCGGGCAATACAAGAGCAAATGACGGCGGCCGCGCGCAGCACGCGCCGCACGTGCGAGCCGAGGGGCAGGAACACGATGTCGCCGCGCCGCGCCGCGTGCCAGGCCAGCCGCCGACGCTGCACGGGGTCGCTCAGGGCCGCGTACACCTCGCGCGTGGCGGGCGAGTCGTAGCGCGACTCGCATTCGGCCACCTCGAACCCGCACTCGCACAGCAGGCGGGCGATGCATCCGGGCGTGAAGTGCCACAGGTGCTGCGCGGGCCGCAGGTGGCGCCAGCGGAGGCCCCCGAGCCGGGCGTTGAGCGACGCGAAGTTGGGCATCGAGAGGGCCAGGACGCCTCGCTCGCGCAGCACGCGCCCCGCGTGGCGCACCACGGCCCGCGGGTCGCGCGTGTGCTCGAGCACGTCTCGCAGCACCACCAGGTCGAATGCCCCGTCGGGGAAGGCCGCGTCGTCGAAGCTCTGGCAGCGCACGTCGAGGCCGAACTCCCGCTGCGCGTGACCGGCGGCGAACTCGGAGACCTCGAGGCCCACCGCATGCCAGCCGCGGCGAGCCGCCGCGTTGAGGAAGTAGCCCAGCCCCGCCCCCACCTCCAGCAGGCGCCCGGGGCGCGCCAGCCGCTCGATCCGCCGCAGCCGCCCGTCGAAAAACCGCTCAAGTCCTGCCCGGTTCTCAAGATACGACGGGCCGCCCGGGTCAATCGGCCTCGTGTAGTACTCGTCCGTGTAGAGCCCCGCCAGCGCCGCATCGCTCGGTTGCGGGTCCAGGTAGCCCAGCCCGCAACGGCGGCAGCGGGACAGGTGCACCTCCGCATGCACCGCCTCGGCGTCGGCCGCCCCACACACGTGGCACGGGGCGATCGGGTTGGCAGCTCCCTCACTCATTCGGCCATGCCCTTCTCTTGCGGCCACACTACTTTCATAACGCCCCGTCAGCCGCTTGTCAAGCGGCTCGGGCCCCGACACGCCCCCGGCTTCCAGGGGGCGGCCTGCTGTCTTCCGTCTCGGCTATCCTGACCCTCCCCTCGGGCGGCGCACGAGAGAGCAGGAGCGGGCCGGGGACGTGTCGGGAGAAAGCTGCCTCGACAAGTTCGGGATGAGATGATAGAGTATTCTCCGCTTGTTCCGAAGGCACAGAGACCTGTTGGGGGACGACGGCATGAGCAGTCTGCGCGTGATGGCGGCTTGTCTGGTCGCGTTCGGGGTCGTCGCGGTGGCAGGGGAGGGCCAGGCCCCCGACGACGCGAAGCAACTCATCATCCACCTCGCCAGGGAGTTCGACAGGAGCTTCCTCCTCCAGGAGGCCACGCCGCCCCAACGCCTCGAAGAACTGGTGGCCGACGACGCCGTCTTCGTCTGGTCCAACGGCCAGCGCTGCAACGGCAAGGCCGAGTGCCTCCAGGCCTGCGCCAAGGGCCGCGACGAAATCCGCAGGCTCTTCAAAGACATTGCGGTTGCCTACGACGCCCAAGCCGTCCGCCTCCTCGGCGACGCCGCCATCGTCCTCGGCAAGATCACCATGTCGGGCACCCTCAACGAGGGCGACCGACCCGTCCGCCGCGAGGTCTGGCAGACCCTCATCTTCGCCATGACCCCCGCCGGCTGGCGCCTCGTCCAGGAGCACTCCACCGTCATCCCGCCGAAGCCCGAAAACCCCTGACCCCCAGCGAGGACGCCGCCGGTGATGACCGCAGCCGAGAACCTGAAGCGGCTTTTCGCCAGGCAGCCCGCCGATTACGTGCCCCTCTTCGACAGCCCCTGGGGCGACACGCTGCGGAAGTGGGTTCCCCAGGGCTATCCGACCGTCAGGAACAAGCGAAAGGTCAAGGAAGACGGCCAGGAAGTCGAGAGGGAGTTCGACGACCCCGTCAACCCCACCGAGCACTTCGGCTTCGACATGGCTGGGGCCGGCGGATGGTTCGACATGATGCCCCTCAAAGGCTTCTCGGAGGTCCTCGAGGAGACCGACGAATGGCGCGTGACCCGCAACGGCGCGGGGGCAGCCTTCAAGTACTGGAAGAACAAGTCGGGCACGCCCGAGCACGTCGACTTCCGCATGACCAGCCGCGAGGTGTGGGACCGCGACTACCGCCCCCGCCTGGTCGCCGTGGACCGCACCCGCGTGAACCTCGAGGGCGCGAAGAAGGGCCTCGAGGACTGGCGGAAGAAGGGCCGCTGGACCTTCTACGGCCACCTCTTCATCTGGGAGTGCATGCGGGCCAGCATGGGCGACATCACCCTCTACCAGAGCCTGCTCCTCGACCCCGCCTGGATCCACGACTACAACCGCGTCTACACCGACTTCTACAAGGGCCACTACCGCCTCCTCTTCGACGAGGCGGGCGTGCCCGACGGCATCTGGATGTATGAGGACCTGGGCTACAACAAGGGCCTCTTCGCCTCGCCGAAGGTCCTCGCCGAGCTGATCTTCCCCTACTTCAGGGAGGCGGTGGACTTCTTTCACGGCTACGGCCTGCCCGTGGTGCTGCACACGTGCGGGAGCACGCGCGAGGCGCTGCCGATGATCGTCGAGGCGGGCTTCGACGGGCTGAACCCGATGGAGGTCGCCGCCGGCAACGACACGCTCGAATACGCCGAGAAGTATGGCGACCGGCTCCTCTTCGTCGGCGGCTTCGACAAGCGGACCATCGAGAGCCACGACCGCCGGCTCATCCGCCGCGAGGTGACGAAATTCATGAAAGGCATGAAGGCCCGCGGCGCACGCTTCGTCTTCGCCAGCGACCACTCCATCTCCACCAACACCGACTACGCCGACTTCCTCTACGCCCACCGGGTCTACCGCGAGCACAGGCTCTACTGAGCCTCGCCCCGGAGGAGGGGGCGGCAGGTCACGCGACCTCGGGCGTGGCGGCGGGGTCGAAGGGGTTGGTCCTCATGGCCAGCGAGAAGAGGTAGGGGTAGGCGGCCTTGAGGTGCTTCATGTAGTCGGCCCACTCGGCGAGGAGGAGGGTGTAGGCACGCTTGATGTCGCCCCCCAGGTGCTTGAGGTCGGTGTCGGGCAGTTGGGCCAGGTCGCGGCGGCAGGCCAGCTCCTCGGTCAGATGGAGCACGGCCCACAGCAGGTGGGTGAAGGCGTCGTGCTCGAGGAGGTTGGGGTTCTGGAGGAGGCCAAGGAGAAAGCCGCGCTTGCCCACGAGGAAGCCGCGGAGGGCCTGAAGGTCGCCGCGGCCGGGCTCGGGGGCGCAGTCGTAGCGCCGCAGTGCGGCCCGCACCTGCGCGAACTCCTGGGCCGCCCAGTCGTTGGTGGGGACGAGTTGCTGGCGCAGCCCGTCCACCTGCGGGTCGAAGCTCGAGAGGAGCCGGAGCAGCTCCGTGCCGACCTCGCTGTAGAAGGACCCGATGACCATGTTCAGCTTCTCGAGCAGGGCGCGCTTCTCGCGCGCCGCGAGGGCCTCGTGGATGATGAGCGTGAGCAGGAGGACCTCGATGGGGATGAAGGCGATGTCGCCGATCAGGTAGATGAAGATGTGATGCGGGTCGCGGTAGATCAGCCAGTGGACGAAGTAGAGCGCCGCCGAGAGCAGCACGAGGCCGATGCCGAGCTTCACACGCCAGTTGAGCTTCTTCATTCGTGGGCCTTTCGGATTCCATGGGAGCCGGCGCCCCGAACCCGCTCGCGGCGCCTCTGTCGCATTGTACGACAGGGCCGGAACGGGCGCAATGGCATTCGCTTGAACGCACCCGTGCGTGCCCGGTAGAATGGGGGCACGGGCCGCGGGACGCGGCGGGTGCCTGTCAGGTGCGCATTGCGAAAGGAGCGAGCAGTGTCGAGACAAGTGGTGGCGGCGTGTGCGTGGGTTGCCCTGCTTTCGGCGGCGGCGTGGAGCGGCGAGGGGCCGGGCCCCAAGGGGCCGGGGCGTCCGCCCCGCATCGCGCCCGTGGCCACCGCGCCCGCGCCCAAGGACGACGCGGAGAAGAAGATCCTCGACATCCTGGCCGACATCAAGCAGAATCAGTCGCGCGGGATGCTGAACGTGCCGACGGAGGACGGGCGGCTGCTCCGCCTGCTCGCCGAGACGTTGGGCGCGAAACACGTCGTCGAGATCGGCACGTCGAACGGCTATTCGGGCATCTGGATCTGCCTGGCGCTGCGGACGACGGGCGGGAAGCTGACGACGTTTGAGATCGACGCCACGCGCGCCGCGCTGGCCCGCGAGAACTTCAAGCGGGCGGGCGTGGCCGAAATCGTCACCGTCGTCGAGGGCGACGCCCACGAGAAGGTCGCCGAACTCAAAGGCCCCATTGACCTCGTGTTCCTCGACGCCGACAAGCCGGGCTACGCCGACTATCTGAGGAAGCTATTGCCCCTCGTGCGGCCGGGCGGCCTCATCCTCGCCCACAACACGGCCAGCCAGGCCCGGGACATGCAGGACTTCCTCAAGGCCATCACCACCGACCCGAACCTGGAGACCCTCTTCACCGCCGTCGGCGGCCAGGGCATCGGCATCACCCTCAAGAAGCGCTGAGCGAATCTGGAATGTGGAATCTGGCATCTGGAATCCCGTTGCTCGTGTGCTTGGCCGCCACGGCGAGCGCTGCGGGTAGGCCCACCTTGCCCCTCGACGGCGCCTGGCAGTTCCGACTCGACCCCAGCGATGCGGGCGAGAAGGAGCAGTGGTTCGACGCCAAGGCGCCGTTCGACGCGACGATTCAGGTGCCAGGGGCGTGGGATGCCCAGGGCGTCGGCGCCGAGACGCCGAAGCTGCGGCATAACTTCGTCGGCAAGGGCTGGTATCGCCGCCAGGTTGCCATCCCCCCCGAGTGGAAGGGCAAGCGCATCTTCCTCACCGTCGGTGGCGTGCATCGCTACGCCAAAGCCTGGGCGAACGGCGCCCCTCTCGGCGACGAGCACATCGGCTACCTCTCCCCCTTCGAGCGCGAGATCACGCCGCGCGTGAAGCCCGGCGAGGCAGCGACCATCGCCATCTGCGTGGACTCCAAGCAGCGATGGGACGTTGATACGCTGGCCGGCTGCTTCGACATCATTGACGAGATGTTCACGGCCTGGGGCGGCATCTGGGGCCACGTGGCCATCGAGGCGCGCGGCGATGCCTGGCTCGGGGACCTCTTCGTCCAGCCGACGCTCGACCCGCCCGCCTGCGTCGTCTCGGCGAAGATCAATGGCAAGGCCGACGGCGCGACGCTGAGGATCGAAGTCCTCGACGCTGACGGGCGCGTCGCCGCCCAGGGCGCCGGTCCCCGAATCGAGATTCCGGGCGCGAAGCTCTGGTCGCCCAATCACCCCGACCTCTACACCGCCCGCCTGTCGCTCGTGCGGGGCGACGAGGTGCTCGACAGCGTCGAGACGCGCTTCGGCCTCCGCGTCATCGAGATCAAGGGGCCGCACATCCTGCTCAACGGCAAGCGGGTCTTCCTCCACGGCTACGGCGACGACGGGGTCTATCCCGAGACGATGGCCGCGCCGTCCGACAAGGCGGTCTACCTCAAGCGCCTCAAGCTCATCAAGAGCTACGGCTTCAACTACGTCCGCCACCACAGCCACTTCCTGCCGCCCGAGTACTACGATGCGGCCGACGAGGTGGGCATGCTCATCTCGCCCGAGCTGCCCATCGCCTACCTCAACTACTACCAGCGGGCCAAGGGCCCCGCCCTCGACCTCTATCGGCAGGAGTGGGCCGCCGTCATCCGCCGCTTTCGCAACCATCCGTGCATCCTCGACTGGTGCATGGGCAACGAAATGTGGAACGGCGTGGCGCTCGCGCCCGACCTCTATCGCATCGCGAAGGAACTCGACCCCACGCGGCCGGTCATTGACAGCAACGGCCTCAGCGGCGGCGGATGGCTCGACAGCAAGCGCGACCGCGCGACCCTCGACTTCTTCGTCTACATGTTCGACCTCCGCCACACGCCGCTTGAGATGCCGAACCGCCATCGCTTCGGCGAGCCGAAGAAGCCCGTCATCTCGCACGAGATGGGCAACTTCATCACCTTCCCCCGCCTCGACCAGATTCAGGCGTTCCAGCACAACTTCAAGCCCTTCTGGCTCACGCCCGCGAAGGAGAAGATGGAGAAGCTGGGGCTGCTCGGCGAGGCGGAGCTCTGGGCGCGGAACTCCGAGCGACTCTACCTCCTCTGCCACAAGCTCAACATCGAGGACCTGCGGAAAAACCCCTTCGCCAGCGGACACCAGTGGTGGCTGTTCCAGGACTACTGGACCGGCTCGAACGGCATCGTGGACGCCTACTTCCGCCCGAAGGCCGGGATTCCCCCCGAGCGCGTCCGCCCCTTCGTCGGCGGCGTCGTCCTTCTCCTCGATGGCCTTCAGCCCGTCTACCGTGGCAAGCAGAAGCTCGAAGCGACGCTGCTGGCGTCCAACTACTCCGAGGACAAGCTGGCGCTTGGCGCTCCCTCGTGGCTCCTCGATGGCAAGGGTGTCAAGATCGACGCGGGGTCATTCGCGGTTAGAGAGGTTGGCCAAGGCGAGGTGAAGCCATTGCTCCCCCTTCAGACCGAGTTGCCCGATGTCTCAGAGCCGGTCCGCCTCACTCTCAAGGCAACCGTTGCTGGCGAGAAGGTCCGCAACGAGTGGGTCACGTGGCTCTATCCGTCGAGCATTCGACCGCCGCAGTTGAGGGCGCCGCTCTTTGCGGGACCGGAGCTTGCGCGGACGCTTGAGTGGCTGGGGGCGAAGCCGTTGCCGGGCGGCGAGGAGCTGCCGACCGAGGCGGTCTACGTGATGAATCAGCCGACGGTGAAGGTGCTCGATGCGGTGGCGGAGGGGGCGTGCCTCGTGATGCTCGCGCCCCAGGGCATCTTCCCGACCGAGCGCAACCGCTTCAAGACAGGCTGGTGGCTTGGCAGGCCGGGCGACAGCAATGTGGGCACCGTGGTCTACGACAATCCCATTACCCGCGAGATGGCGCCCGAGGGCTGGTGCGACATCGGCTGGCACCGCCTCGTCGAGGGCTCTCAGGCCGTCATCCTCGACAGCCTTCCCTCTCAGCCCGAAGTGCTGGTGCGAGCCATCGAGGTCCACCGCCTCTGCCGCAGCAAGGCCCTCCTCTTCCAGGCGAGATTGGGCAAGGGCTCGGTGATCGTGAGCGGGCTGAATCTTCAGCTTGGCAAGGACTCCTGGCCAGAAGCGGAATGGCTCCTCGCGCGCATGGCCGAGCACGCGGGCACGTTCCCGAAGCCCAAGGGCGAGCTGCCGTTGGACTTCCTGCGGCAACGGGTCGCCGCGATGGAGCCGCCCGAAGGCCCCTTCATCTCGGGCTTTCAGCGCCTCGTCAGGAATGAGGGCGAGACCGACAAGTGGGCGAGCTTCCGCGAGGACAACGCGACGTTCCACATCTGCCGCCAGACGGCCCTCGGCCACCTCGTCGAGTGGGAGACCGCGTCCCTGCCCGCCGACTGGAAGGGCGTGACCGCGACGTTCGTCGTCGCCGGCGGCATCGGCTACCTGAGCCAGCCAAGGACCAAGGGCTTCGCGTTCCTCGTCAACGGCAGGGAGGCCCTGGCCTTCGATGTCACGCAGGACCGCTCGGTGTGGCGGAGCGCCGACAAGAAGGTCGCCCTGCACTTCGTCCCGATGCGGCCCATGCCCCAAGACGGCATTGGCCTCTTCTACGTCTCGGTGGCCGCCGACCTGGTGAGCTCTGGCAAACCCTGCACGCTCGGCGTCCGCTCGAACGGCTCGGGCAGCCGCCGCTGGTTCGGCCTGAACCCCTACGCTGATGTGGGTGGGCCCAAATGAACAGATCGGCTGACAGGCGCGTGCCTCGTCGCGACTTCCTGAGGACCGCTGGTGCCGGCGCCGCGGCGCTCCTGGCTGGCCGGCGCGTCGTCGCCGCCGCAGGGGGTGACGGAGTGAGCCGGCGGCCGAACTTCGTCATCTTCTTCACCGACGACCAGGGCTACAACGACGTCGGTTGCTTCGGCTCGCCGTTGATTCGGACCCCCCACTTCGACCGCATGGCGAGGGAGGGGATGAAGCTCACGAGCTTCTGCGCCCAACCCGTCTGCGGCCCCTCGCGCGCCGCGCTGATGACGGGCTGCTACCCCATCCGCGTGGCCGAGCCGGGCAACAGGAAGCACCAGCACACGGTCCCGCACCCGAAGGAGGTCACCCTCGGCGAGGTGCTCAAGCAGGCTGGATACGCCACGGCGATCATCGGGAAGTGGCACCTCGGCGACAACGGCAAGACCCCTGCGTTGATGCCCAATGCCCAGGGCTTCGATTACTTCTACGGGACGCCCCTCTACAACGGCTTCACGCGTCTCGTCGGCCAGCACGCCTTTCGGGCCAAGCTGATGCGCAACGCCGAGGTGCTCGACGCTGCCATCGAGCAGGACGAGATGGATGCGCTGACTCAGGGCTACACGAAGGAGGCGGTCCGCTTCATCCGCGAGAACAGGCAGCGCCCCTTCTTCCTCTACCTGGCGCACAACATGCCCCACGTGCCGCTCGGCGCGTCCGCGGCGTTCCGCGGCCGTTCGAAGCGCGGCCTCTACGGCGACGTGATCGAGGAGCTCGACTGGAGCATGGGCCAGGTGCTGGCCACGCTTGAGGAGCTGGGCCTCGACCGGAACACCCTCGTGTTGTTCACGTCCGACAACGGGCCGTGGGTGGAGAAACACATCGGCGACTACGCCGGCAGCGCGGCGCCGCTGCGCGGCTTCAAGATGTCGGCCTGGGAGGGCGGACCCCGCGTGCCCTGCATTGTCCGATGGCCGGGCACTGTCCCGCCTGGCTCGGTGTGCGGCGAGCTGGCCACGACGATGGACGCCCTGCCGACCTTCGCAGGAGTAGCGGGCGCGAAGGTGCCCGACGACCGGGTCATTGACGGTAAGGACATTCTTGCCCTGCTCAAGGGCGTCCCGGGCGCCAAGAGCCCCCACGAGGCATTCTACTACTACAACTACCTGAGGCTGAACGCGGTCCGCAGCGGGAAATGGAAGCTGGTCCTGCCGCGGCCCGCCAATCCGCCCGGCACGGGATGGTCGGGCCGGATGATTGACGCCGTGCCCGAGACGCAGTTGTTCGACCTCGAGGCCGATGTGGAGGAGGCCCACGACGTGGCGAAGGAGCACCCCGACGTCGTCGCCCGACTGATGCAGTTCGTCCAGACTGCGCGCGAGGAACTGGGCGATCACGACCGCGTGGGCAAGGGCTGCCGCTTCTTCGACGGCCCGCCGCCCGTTGCCTGGCTTCACGAGGGCGCGGGCAGGAAGGCGAAGGAGAAACAATGAAAGGGTCACTCATGGCCAGGCGAGAGTTCCTGCGCGCGACGGCGGCGGGGGCTGCTGTGGCTGCCGCGGCCGATGCGCGGCCGGCCTCGGGCGCCGAGGCGCCCCCGCCCCGCCCGAACATCCTCTGGCTGACGTGCGAGGACATCAATCCGCACCTCGGCTGCTACGGCGACGCCTATGCCCGCACACCGGCCCTCGATGCGTTCGCCAAGCGCGGCGTGCGCTACACCAATGCCTTCGGCATCACGGGCGTGTGCGCGCCCAATCGCTCGTGCCTCGTCACGGGCGTCTATCCCTCCGCGCTCGGCAGCCACCACATGCGCTGCACCACGCGCCTGCCCGACGCAGTGAAGTGCTTCCCCGAGTACCTCCGCGCCGCCGGCTACTACTGCACGAACAACGCGAAGACCGACTACAATTTCGCCGTGCCCGGGACGGCCTGGAACGAGTGCAGCCGCAAGGCCCACTGGCGTAACCGCAAGCCGGGGCAGCCGTTCTTCGCCGTGTTCAACTGCGAGCTGAGCCACGAGAGCCAGATCCGCCAGCCCGAGGCGAGCTTCGCGAGGAACGCCGCACGCCTCACGCCCGACCAGCGCCACGACCCGGCCAAGGCGCCCATCCCGCCCTTCCACCCCGACACGCCCGAGAGCCGCCGCGACTGGGCGCGCTACCACGACCTCATCACCGCAGTGGACTACTGGTTCGCCGACAAGCTCAAGGAGCTGGCCGACGCCGGCCTCGCCGACGACACGATCGTCTTCTTCTACGGCGACAACGGCGCCGGCATGCCCGGCTGCAAGAAGTGGATCTGGGACTCCGGCCTGCGCGTGCCGCTGATCATCCATTTCCCCGCGACGTTCCGCGCCCTGGCGCCCGGCGAGCCGGGCAGCGCGACCGACCGGCTGGTGAGCTTCGTGGACTTCGCGCCCACGGCTCTCAGCCTCGCGGGCGCGAAGGTGCCCGCTCACATGCAGGGCTCGGCCTTCCTCGGCGAGCAGGCCGGGCCGCCGCGGCAATTCGTCCACGCCATCCGCGACCGCATGGCCGAGCGCTACGACATGGTCCGCGTCGTCCGCGACCGCCGCTATCAGTATCACCGCAACTTCCTGCCGCACCTCTCCTGGTCGCAGTTCACCAGCTACACCGAGGAGATGCCCACGATGAAGGCCTGGCGGCGCCTGGCCGCCGAGGGCAAGCTCAGCGGCCCGCCCGCCCGCTACTTCAGCGCGGCCAAGCCCGTCGAGGAACTCTACGACAACGAGGCCGACCCCGACCAGATTCACAACTTGGCCGCCGACCCGAAGCACAAGGCCGCCCTCGAGCGCCTGCGGGCCGAGTGCCTCGCCTGGATGAAACGCACGGGCGACCTGGGGCTCCTGCCCGAGTTCGAAATGGAGCGGCGCTCCGCGGGCAAGACGCCCTGGGACATCCGCCTCGACCCCGCCAAGAACCCCCTCGAGCATCTCCTCCTGGCCGCGGCCGGCCTGGCGAATGCGATGGATGCGGCGAACGTGCCCATGCTCGTCGAGCTGCTCGGCGCCGGCGGCGCGGTGGTGCGCTGGTGGGGCGCGATCGGCCTCGTCGCGCTCGGCGACAAGGCGGCCCCCGCGGCCGACGCGCTGGCCAAGGCACTGGGCGACCCGGCGCCAAACGTCCGCATCGCCGCGGCCGACGCCTTGGGCAACCTCGGCCGCCACGAGCAGGCCCTGCCCGTGCTCGTCGAGGGGCTGCGGCACGAGAGCGGCTTCATCCGCCTCCGCGCCCTCAACGCCCTCGAGCGCCTCGGCGACAAGGCCCGGCCCGCGTTGCCCGACATCGCCAAGGCCGCGCTGGCCGGGAGGAGCCACGTCGGCGACTACGTGAACCGCATGGTGCAGTACCTGCCGGAGAGGCTGAAGCCATGAACTGGCGAACGGCGAGCCGATGGCTCGCGGGTCTGGCTGTTCTCGCCGCGGCTCAAGCCGCGGAGCTTGCCCCTCAGGAGAGCCACATGACGCAGAAGCGTCCACTCGTCGGCGCGATTCGCTGGGACGCCTGGCACGGGGACCAGGGGGTGCCGGGGCAGGCGGTCGAGCGCGCCCTCGGCCCGAAGCGCTGGCACGCCCGTATCCCGTTCTTCGGCAAGGCCGTGTCGGACACGCAGGTCGAGATCCGCGGCTACTCGCAGGAGATCGTGGACCAGGAGATCGCCTACGCCCGCCAGGCCGGCCTCGACTATTGGGCCTTCGTGACCTATGAGCCCGATACCTCGATGAGCCTCGCCCTCAAGACCTACCTCGCCAGCTCGCACAAGGGCGACATCCGCTTCTGCCTCCTCACAGAGTGCGGGAAGTGGGGCACGCCTGAGACGCATCGGGCCAAGGTCGAGCGCTTCCTCAAGCTCATGGCCGGGCCGACCTATCAGCGCGTGCTCGGCGACCGGCCGCTCCTCTACGTGGGCTTCGTGAGGGATGAGTGGCTGAACGCCTGGGGCGGGGCAGCCGGCGCCCGCAAGCTCTTCGACGAGTTCCGCGCCGCGGCCCGGAAGGCCGGCCTCGGCAACCCCTACATCGTGCTCATGGAGTTCTCGCCGCAACGCGGCAAGAAGTTGGCCGATGCCCTCGGCCTCGACGCCCTCAGCGCCTATGCCACGCAGGCGGCCGGCAACGGCACGCCCTACGCCAGCCTGGCGAAGCACGCCGAACGCTTCTGGGAGCAGTGCAAGGCCACGGGCAAGCCCGTCGTGCCCATCGCCATGGCCGGCTGGGACCGCCGCCCCCGCGTCGAGCATCCGGTGCCTTGGGAGAAGTATCAGAAGCCGAACGTCGGCATCGAGAAGTGCTATGAGGCGCCCGCGCCCGCCGAACTGGCCGCCCACGTCGAGCGCGCGGTGCGCTGGACCCGCGAGAATGCGGCGGCCTGCCCGGCCCAGGCCGTCATCATCTACGCCTGGAACGAGCACGACGAGGGCGGCTGGCTCTGTCCCACCCTCTCCGAAGGCACGGCGCGCATCGAGGCCCTCGGCAAGCTCCTCGCCCCGCGCGGTCCGACGAAGGGGGAGAACCAATGACGTCCTTTTCACGACGCGATTTCCTGAGGGCCGCGGGGGCCGGCGCCGCCGCACTCGCCGGGTGTCGAAGCCCCGTGCGCGCCGCGCCGCCGGCGAAGCGGCCCAACATCCTGTTCATCCTCGCCGACGACATGGGCTGGATGGACAGCACGGCCTACGGCAGCCGCTACTACGACACGCCGAACATCGAGCGGCTGGCCCGCCGCGGCATGCTCTTCACCGACGCCTACGCCGCCAATCCCCTCTGCTCGCCCACCCGCGCGAGCATCCTCACTGGCAAGTATCCCGCGCGGCTCGGCATCACCACGCCCGCCTGCCACCTGCCGCCGCCCGCCGAGTTCCAGCCCTATCCGAAGAACGCCCCGCCCAGCCAGGAGCTGCTGCTGCCCGACAGCCGCCGCTTCCTGCCGCTCGACGAGGTGACGATCGCCGAGGCACTGCGCGACGCCGGCTACCACACCGCCTTCATGGGCAAGTGGCACCTCGGCGCGCCGCCCGAATTCTGGCCTAAGGCCCAGGGCTTCGACCTCGACCTCGGCGCGCCCAACCCCGGCCCGCCGAGCTACTTCTCGCCCTACCGCCTCACCAACTTCCCGAACGGCCCGAAGGGCGAATACGTCGCCGACCGCCTCACCGACGAGGCGCTCAAGTACATCGAGACCCAGCGCGACAAGCCCTTCTTCCTCTGCCTCTGGCACTTCTCGGTGCACGCCCCCTTCCAGGCCAAGCCCGACTACATCGAGAAGCACCGCGGCCGCAAGGATCCCCTCGGCCGCCAGGACTGCCCGACGATGGCCGCCATGCTCAAGAGCCTGGACGACGGTCTCGGGCGCATTCTCGACAAGCTCGACGAGTTGCGCATCGCCGACGACACGCTGCTCGTCTTCTTCTCCGACAACGGCGGCAACATGTACAACCGCGTCGAGGGGACCACGCCGACCAACAACGCCCCGCTCCGCGGCGGCAAGGCTACCATCTACGAGGGCGGCACCCGCGTGCCCCTCCTCGTCGCCTGGCCGGGCGTCGTGCGGCCAGGCTCGCGCTGCGGCGAAGTCGTGAGCAGCGTGGACTTCTATCCCACGCTCCTCGAGGCCGCGGGCATCGAGCCGAGGAAGGGCCAGGTGCTCGACGGCGAGAGCATCCGCTCCCTGCTCGACGGCTCGGGCCGCCTGCGCCGCGAGGCCATCTTCTGCCACTTCCCCCATCGCATTCCCGCCACCGGGGCCGTCCCGTCGGCCTACGTCCGCCAGGGCGACTGGAAGCTCATCCGCCTCTTCCACGCCGGCCCCAACCTCGCCCACGGCTACGAGCTCTACAACCTGAAGGACGACATTGCCGAGACGAAGAACCTCGCCGACGCGATGCCCGAGCGAGTGAGGGAACTCGACGCCCTCATCGAGAAGTTCCTCAAGGACACGGGCGCGCTCGTGCCGATCAGGAACCCGGCCTACGACCCCGCGACGAAGCTGGCCGCCGGCTGGCGGCCGTCGCGCGACTGCAAGTTCACGGTGAGGGACGGCGCGCTCCGCATCCAGAGCACGGGCGGCGACCCGTTCGTCCACACCGGCGACGTGCCCGACGTGCAAGGCCCGCTCGTCGTCCGCTTCAGGATGCGCTCGGCGAGCAAGGGGGGAGGGCAGTTCTTCTGGGCCACCGCGAAGGCGCCGCAGTTCGGTCCGACCCGCCGGCTGAACTTCGATGCCGTCCACGACGGCCAGTGGCACGAATGCGAGGTCAAGTTCGCCGCGGCCGACCCGCTCCGCTCGATCCGCCTCGACCCCGGCACCGCGCCCGGCGTGATCGAGATTGACTGGGTCCGCCTCGCGAAACCCGACGGCGCTATCCTGAAGGCCTGGGAGTTCGACCCGCCGAAGCCGTGAATGGAGGACAGGCTGTGGAGAAGACGCACAGCCGCCGCGAGTTCGTGAAGGCGGCCGTGGCGGGGCTGGGCGGCGTGCTCGCCGCCGGCAGGCACGGGAACGCCTTGGGCGCCGAGCCGCCCGCCGCGGGGCGTAGGCCGAATGTCATCGTCATCCTCGCCGACGACATGGGCTACAGCGACGCAGGGTTCACCGGCTGCGAGGACATCCCGACACCCCACCTCGATTCGCTCGCCAGGCACGGCGTGCGGTTCACCAGCGGCTTCGTGTCGCACCCCTTCTGCAGCCCGACGCGGGCCGGGCTGCTCACGGGGCGCTATCAGCAGCGCTTCGGCCACGAGAACAACCCCCGCTTCGACCCCAGCGACCACAAGGCCGGCCTGCCCCTCACCGAGACCACCCTGCCCCAGGTGCTCAAGCAGGCGGGCTACGTCACGGGCATCGTGGGCAAGTGGCACCTCGGCGCCGCCCCCGAGTTCCACCCGCTCAGACGCCGCTTCGACGAGCAGTTCGGCTTCGTCGGCGGCGGGCACGACTACTTCAAGGCCAACCCCGCGGGCGAGACCCGCGAATACCTCATCCCCATCGAGCGCAACGGCCAGCCCGTCGTCGAGACGGAGTACCTCACCGACGCCTTTTCGCGCGAGGCGGCGGCCTTCGTGCGCCGCCACGCCGAGGGGAAACCCTTCTTCCTCTACCTCGCCTACAACGCGCCCCACACGCCGCTCCAGGTCCCCGACAAGTACCTGGCCCGCTTCGCCCGGATCGAGGACCCGACCCGCCGCTCCTTCGCGGCCATGATGAGCGCCCTGGACGACGGCGTGGGCCTGCTCCTCGCCACGCTGCGCGAGCTGAAGCTGGAGAGCGACACGCTCGTCTTCTTCCTCAGCGACAACGGCGGCGCGACCCGCTCCGGCGCCACGAACGGCATTCTGCGCGGCGCCAAGGGCTCCTGCTACGAGGGCGGCATCCGCGTGCCCTTCGTCGCCCAGTGGCGCGGCCGCCTGCCCGAGGGCAAGGACTACCCGCACCCCGTCATCTCCCTCGACCTCTTCGCCACGGCGGCCGCCCTGGCTGGCGCCCAGGCGCCGGCCGACCGCAAGATGGACGGTGTGGACCTCCTGCCGCACGTCCTGGGCGAGAAGGCGGGGCCGCCCCACGAGCGCCTCTTCTGGCGCACCGGCGGCGGCGCCAGCTACGCCGTCCGCGAGGGCCGCTGGAAAATCGTCAAGACCGGCCTGGGCGACCCCATGCTCTACGACCTCGAGACCGACGTCCGCGAGACCACCAACGTCGCCGACCAGCACCCCGATGTCCTCAAGCGCCTCCTCGCCGCCTACGACGCCTGGAGCAAGGAACTGGCCCCTCCCCTCTTCGAAAGCCCCGCATCTGCTCCGCCCAGGAAGAAAGGCCCGGGGCGCAGGAAGTAGACCCTGGCGCGCCCGGTGACCGGAGCACCCCCTCGCCCAAGCGTCTGCTCGCGGGCCCGGGATTGTCGCGCTTTCGCGCGAAAGCGCGACAATCGCCCTCGGCCCTCACCCTCTCTGACTGGAGCAAGGAACTGGTTCAGCCCCTCTTCGAAAGCCCCGCACTTGCTCCGCCCAAGAGGAAAGGCCCGGGGCGCAGGAGGTAGACCCTGGCGCGCCCGGTGACCGGAGCACCCCCTCGCCCAAGCGTCTGCTCGCGGGCCCGGGATTGGCGCGCTTTCGCGCGAAAGCGCGACGGTCCGGCGCGGTCCCCAGGCAGGCCCCGCGTCGCCGGCACTGGAAGATGCGAGCTCAAGGCCATACAATACAGGCCGGCAGCAGTGCCATCGGCCATGGTAGGAGGAACGCAGGTGTCTCATCGCGCGCTCGTCTGCTTGCTGTGTGCCCTCGGGCTTGCCGCACAGGGGGCGGAACTGGCGAAGCTGAGAGAGGTCCTTCTCCGGGAAACTGACGACCACTACGGCCTGTCGGTGCTCGAAGGCGACGCCCGGCTCAAGGCGATCCAGGAGCTCCGCAGAGACGGCTCCTCCGAGGCCGTGGCCATCCTCGAGGAGTTCCTGACCACACACGGCTTGGGCCGCAAGCTCAAGATGCACGCTCTCGTGGCCTCGGGGCAGATCGGCTCGAAGGAGGCTATCGAGGCCGTGGGGCGCTTCGAGGCCTGGAGCCGCAAGCGCTTCGCCGAGCCGCCGCCCTTCCGCTTCGGCAAGCACGACTATGCGATTGACCACTTCGCCCCACACGACCTGAAGCCCCTGGCGCGGGCCACCGACGAGCAGGGCAAGGAATGGGCGGTCTTCGGCTGGCGACGATTCGGAACGGAGGACCTCTGGCTCACGGCCTCGCTGGGCAAAGGCCAGTGGTCCCAGCCGATTCTCCTGGACCTTTCATTGCCGCAGACACGTGACACGGAGCCGGATTGCCAGCTTGGGGTCAAGGGGGATTCGGTCCGCGTCGCCCTCGGCGGCAGGAAGCTGGAAACCACGCGGAAGGAACTCGCGGCCGACTCCGACCGCGACGGCGTGCCCGACCTCGTCGAGGCACGCCTGGGGACGAACCCCAAGGAACCCGACTCCGACGCCGACGGTGTGCCCGATGGCCAGGACCCCAACCCCCTGACGCCGAGGCACAAGGGGGGTGACGACCTCACGGAGATCCGCCAAGCGGTCTTCTCCGTCCTCTTTGCCACCTCGGGCAGCCAGGACGCCATCGTGATCGTGGAGGAGGCGCGGCCAAGGGGCGCGGATGACCGCGATGCGGGCCTGCCGAAGGAACACTTCGCGAGCCAGGAATACTACGGCCACGCGGGCCCCGTCCTCCGTTCGCCCCGGATTCGGGAAGGGTTCGTGAACGTCACTGGCCTTTCCGTGAAGATCGAGTCGCCGACGACGGCCACGGCGACGATCAAGGACTGGGAGGGGAGTCTCGCGGCCAGTGGCCACCAGGCCACGCTGAAGAAGCTCCACGGCAAGTGGGTCGTCGTCGCCTTCCATATGACGTGGATATCGTAGCCTGACGCGGGGCCGATGGGGGGACTCTGGTTGCACTTGTGCGATTGTCGCGCTTTCGCGCGAAAGCGCGACAATCGCCCTCGGCCCTCGCCGCCGAACAAGTGTGCTTGTGTTGTGGTGAGGCACGTCAGAGGCAGCACGGGGCGGGGCGAAGGTTTTCCGGGCTGCAAGTGTCGTGGGGAGGGGCAGTTGGGGCCGGTTACAATCTCTTACAATTCCGGACCCAACAGATTCGGGGGGTCATGCCGTTGTACAGGTGGAGGGGAGAAGGTCCGACGCGCGCAACTCCGGGCCTTGTCCCCTCGTAGGAGTGGCCCTCCGAGGCGTCCCCAAGTAGCGCTCCGTCCACGTCGCGAAGCGGGCGCCGCACCTGCTCTTTGACAATTCGGACTTGCCACAGAGGCACAGAGGGCACAGAGAAGAGTCGAGGACGAGGACGACGACGAGGACGATTGCTGACTGTCGTCTGTCATCTGTCGTCTCTGTCCTCGGGCCGCTCTGTGTGCTCTGTGTCTCTGTGGCAAGATTCCTCTCTCCGGCGAAAGCCGGGGGGATTCCATGCCCCGAGCGCGGCGCCCCCGGGCTGGGGCCTCATCGCAGCAGGAGGTCGAGCACGTCCCTGCGGGCGGCGTCCCACGCGGCTTCGTCGTAGCTCCACATTGGCTTGGCCGGGTCGTAGGCGTCGGGCGCCCACGTGCGCCTGCCCAAGCATGTGTAGACGCGGTCCACGATGGCCTGGACCTTCGCCCTCCCTGCTTTCTTTTCGGCCAGCTTCAGCAGTTCCCATTCCTCGAGCCCCTCGCGCTGGTGCTTGAGGCGGCGCGAGACGACCGGGCCTTTGAGGTCCTTGACCTGCACCCAGGCGGGCGCCCCAGGCAGCGCGAAATCGCCCGGGTAGATCAACTGCCCGTCGCCGGGCGGGAAGCGCTTGTTCAGTTGCCACTCGGGCTTGAACATCAGGTCCCAGTAGAGGTGCCCGAGTGCCTTCTCGTACCAGTAGGCCCAGCCGAGGACCCGCGGCTCCCAGGCGAGGGCGACGGTGTGGACGTCGAACGTGGGGTACGGCACGCCCTGGGCGTTGCTGAGGTAGAACCAGAGGTGCTGGCCGGCGGCGCGACGCTTGTCCCAGGCCTCGCGCCCGCCCCAGACCCGCTCGCCCTGGCCGTACCAGGAGCCGTAGCACTTCAGCGCGCGGATGTGGTGGGTGACGATCTGGTCCAGCTCCGTGCCCTCGCGGTTCAGCGTGTCGGCGACCTTGCCCCGCCATTCGGGCAGCTCCTGGAGGACGAGGCGGGCGAACTCGACGAGGCCCGGGATGGCCTTCTCGCCCGGCTCGTCGGCCAGGTGGAGGAAGCTGTGGTCGAAGATGCCGCGCTCCTTGAGGTGCGCGGTGATCTCGCGCAGGCCGTCGAGGAGCGGCCTGGCCTTCTCGGGCGGGAGCGCGCCGCCCTGCCAGTAGTAGACGTTGACGTAGCCCTTGCCCTGCGGGTTGAGGCGGTCCACCACGGCCCAGCCGCGGCTCGCGTCCCGCGCGTAGTCCACGTAGTGGTAGTTGGTCGGCTGGATGCGGTGGCGCATGACCTCCGCCACGTAGCTGTCGAGGTTCGCCCTCACGTGCGGGTGCAGCCGGAGGTTGAACATCGAGGGGATGGTGGAATCGGGCGGGATTTCGAGGTCGAGCACCGTGATGGTCACGGGGACGGAGGCGACCTCGGCCTCGCCGCCCTTCAGGACGATCCGCCCGCTGTAGTCGCCGGGCGGGGTGCCCGCGGGGACAAAGATGTCCACCCACAGCGAGATCGTGCTGTCCTTCTCTGGCACGATGCGGTTCGCCACGCTGGCGCCGTCGCGGGCCATGAGGGGCACGAGGGCGTCGGGAAAGCTGCCGTAGGCGCGGGCGCGGGCGGGGTCCTTGGCCGCATCAACCTTCTGCCCGTGGTCCACGGCGATCTCGGCGCCGCGGAAGAGCGTGATGTGCTCCCGCGCGATCTCGCCGCGCGGGCCTTTCAGAGCCGTCCAGTCGAACGAGAGGGCCTTCTCGCCAGGCCCATCGCACCTGAGGCCCAGTTGGGCGGTGAGGAACTCACTGCGGACGCCGCTCAGCCGTATCTCCCTGGCGCCGCCCGGCGGCCGGTCGGGCAGGATCATCACGCCGGAGCTTTCGACCCAGAGCGCGGTTGCAGCGGTCGCTGGGCCGACAAGGATGAGAAGCCACAGCAAGCCAATGGGTTTCATGTCGCGCCTCCTCACAGGCGGTGTCGCGGGGCCGAATCAGCGCTCGAACCTGAGCGTCGAGTACTGCTCGTAGCGGTGCCAGTCGTCGGTGGTCATGGGGGCGGAGTTGGATTCCTCGGCCTTCTTGTAGAGCTTCGAGAGGTCGTTGCGGCAGAAGGTGAACTTCCAGGTCTCGCCGGCCTTGGGCGGCTTGCCGCCCAGGTGGGCGAGGTTCTTCCACGGGATCGCCAGGATCACGCGGTAGAACTGATCGGTGTCGGAGGAGTCGTTCACGGTGCCGACGGCCTGGACGGCGGAGGCGATGCCCGTCTCCCAGGCCGAGCGCTGCTTCACCGACTTCTTGTCCTTCCGCGCGTCAATCTGGAGGGCCATGACGGTGCCGATCGGGTTGACCTCGAACTCGTAGTAGCCGGGCTTGTCGTCGCTTGGCTTGAGGAACAGCTCGACGACGTCCTCCTCCCAGAGCGGGTCGGTGCGCTGCGTGAACTTGCCGCGGAGATCGGCGTCGGCGGCGACGGCCTGCACGTAGAGGTGCTGGTCGTCCCAGAGCATCATCGCCTCGGTCTTGCTCTGGGCAGGCGTCGTGGTCTTGGCGACGACGAAGCCGCGGATCACCATCGCGTTCTTCCACTCCTCGGGGTGCGGCGTCTGGTCAACCGTGACCGGCCCCGCCGCGCGGCGGACGATGTAAGGTTCCCCCGCCTTCCAGTCGTCGGAGCCGAAGGAGGGAATGCTGGCGCTCGGCTCTTGCTTCTGCTGGGCGAGCGCGAGGCCCGCGGCCAGGCACACCGGCAGGATCAACGCCCCAGGAACTCGCATGGTTGCACCCTCGACTAAGGCGCCTTGTGGAAGGCGGGGTCGAACCAGAAGACGTGCAGGGCGTAGCCGGGGAGTTGCGGCGGGCGCGCCACGAGCCGGAGTTCCTTGGCCCCGGCCAGGTTCTCCACCACGAGCAGGCGGAAGTCGTCCTTCGGCCCCATGAAGCCGCTTTGCGCGCGGAGCTGTCCGTCCACGTAGATCTCGTAGTTCACCCGGTCGGTCTCGCCGCCGGGGTCGAAGTTCAGGCCCACGATGCCGGTCCAGCGGTCTGGGAAGCCGACCGAGGCGCTGAAGGCGGCGAAGCCCTCGTCCTGAAGGTTGAACGTGGCCTCATAGGGCGCGACGCCGCGCACGCACCGCTGGAAGCGCTTGGCCTTGGGGATGAACTTGGCCAGCTCGCCTCCAGCCCCAAGCTCCGCCGGGCCGACGGAGACCGCGCCCTTCGCGCCGTTGTACTGCTTGAGCAGCTCCTTGTAGCGCGCGGCGTCGAGGGGTACGGGCTCGCCCTTCGGGGCGGGCGGCTGGCGGTAAGGCGGGACAACGTGGATGGCCAGCGGCACCTCGATGCGGGCCGGCCCATCCGCCTCCACCACGGTCAGCACGGCGTCGTGGTACACGGGGCCGCTCGCCGGCGGCGACGGGGTCACGCGCACGACGATGGGCGACTGCGGTGGGGCCTCGCCGGACGCTGGCTCGAGGGCGATCCAGGGCGCCGAGGCCCGGGCCTGCCAGCGGAGCGACGCGGCAGAGCGGTTCAGCACCGAGACCTCCCGGGCCTGCTTCGCCCCGGGGGCGACGTCGAACGGGACCTTGCCCTTGTGCGGGATGAAGCCGAACTCGAAGTACCGCCGGGCCGTGTCGGCGTCGGGCGGGATGAATTCGAGCACCGGGCCAACCGTCGCGGCGACCTGGACCTCGAAGTCCTTCCCCGTGGCCACGTCGGTGACCACGAGCTTGCCGTCCGAAGGCTTGTCGGCCGCAAGCGGCGTTGCGTCGAGGGTGAGGAGCAGTTCCTCGTGGCCGCTGGCCGTGCCCTCGTGCTTGTCCAGGGCGATCCACGGGGCCAGGGAGCGGGCCTTCCATGCCCGCGGCTTGCCTGTCCAGTTGCGGAGGGCCACGCCGAGGCGGGCCTGACCACGCGCGGGCACCGTGGCCTGGAGCTTCTGCGGCATGACGTCGAAGCCGCTGACGGCTGCGACCTCGGCAGCCGCGGCGAGGAGCCGATGCGAGCGCTCCTGCCAGCCGCGGAAGTACTCGACGAATCGGTCGCTGGCCGAGATGGGGATGAAGAAGTTCTCCTGGTTGTGGCGCCGGAGCGCGTCGCGAGCCCGTTGGGCCAGCTCCTCGGGCAGGCCGCCGCGGTCGAGCGCCTGCTCGAGGAAGATGCGCGCCTCGCCCTCCTGGGCGCCCTCGCGCAGGAGCTCGAAGCGCTGGCTGCTCTCGGCGCCCGCGGGGCCGGGCCACAGGACGTGCGACGCCACGCCCATCCCGGGGATCAGGTAGTGCCAGGCCTTGCAGCCGCGGAAGTAAATGTTGTCCCAGTAGTCGGCGGCGATTCGCGCGACGCCGTTGCAGCCGGCCACCAGGGCGCGGTCCACGACCACGCGGTAGACGGCCGGGAGGCTGGTGCCGCTGAGGCCCAGAACCGTCCCCCCGCCGCGGGGGTTGAGCAGGAAGATGTCCGAGCGCTTCCACCCCTTCTTGCTCTCGACGTCGTAGGGGATGCCGTAGATTTGCGAGTTGGCCCGATAGATGGGCCGGTAGCCGTAGCCGTGGCCGCCGGAGGCCCACCAGACCTCCGGGGCGACCTGCCCCAGCACGCTCGACAGGTTCGGGTCGCCTTCCGTATCCCACATGTAGCCCCAGTACATCGAGCGCTCGAGCCCGCGGGCGCGCAGGTGGTTGTAGAGCGACTTGCCGAAGGCCCGCCAGTCGGCGAAGTAGGTGGGCGAGTTGCCGCTGACGTCGTGCGGCTCGACCTTCCCGGCCTTCTCATCCAGCAGGCCCACCTGGATGGCGGTGTTCGTGCCCCCGTGCATGACCAGGAAGCAAATTACCCGCGGCCGGCCGAGGTGCTTGGCGGCCAGGTCGAGGTAGCGGTCCATGGCGGCGTAGTCGAAGGCCAGGGAGCCATCCCGCCTGCGGAGCCAGCGGATGGGGCTGTCCTGGAGGTTGCCCAGCTCGGTGTTCCACAGGACGGGGATGAAGACCCAGTCGTTGCCGATCCGCCCCAGGTGGCGGAAGCTCGGCTCCATCAGCGCGAAATGCCTGTCCGACCATAGGGGGACGTTGTAGTGCTCCGCGACGGCGAAGGGGGACTGCTCGATCTGCATCACGATCTGCCAGTCGGGGGTGTCGGGCACGCGCCAGCCGATGACGTCCGCCGCCACGGGAACGGTGGCCGGCTCCATCCCTTCGGCCTCGACGCGGAGCGAGCCCCTGTAGAGGCCCGGCTGGGCGTCGGCAGGCACGCGCAGGGTGAGCCAGATCGGCTGACACGTCCCCGCCGGGACCTCGGTTGGCGGCGCGGCGGCGATGTGGTCGAAGAATCCCAGCCGCTCGGCCTCCTGGACCTTTTGTTCTGGGGTGAGGGCAACGACGTCGAGGTCCGGGCCTCCGAACCGCCGGAGGAACGGCTCCGCCTCGGCGGCGCGGAGCTTGTGCCCGGGGTCGCGGCCCCCGCGCGACAGGTAGCCCATCTCGGTGACGGGGTGGGCAACCATGAACTGCCCGCGCAGCGCCGAGGCGGGGATTGCCCACGCACCCTCGGCCTGCCGCAGCGGGGCGAACGCGACGCGCAGCGGCCCGAGCCGGCGATCGGTGCCCACGACGAGCTGCGCCGAATACTCGCCGTTGATGGCGCCCACGAAGCGGACCTCGCCGGCCGGGGAAGGCAGGTCGGAGTAGTCGGTGGTGAAGACCCGCGTGTGGATGTCCTCTACCCACACCTGCGCGCCGCCGGGGCGATGGCGCATCGAGGGCGCCTGGCCACCCTGGCAGCGAAGCTCAAGCCGCAGCAGTTGCGCGTGGAACCACGAGACACTGTAGTAGGGCGGCGCAAACGGGTCGCGGAAGGCCCGGTATCCCCCGGCGACGGGATGCAGGTCCGAGGCCCGGACCTCCACCGCCAGCACGTTCACCCCCTGCCGGAGCAGGTTCGCCGGGAGCGCGAGCGGCCCGAGCGACCGGTCGCGGAGCCGCTGCACCTGCCCCCAGGTCTCAGGGTCGAAGAAGACGCCGGAGTCGCGCCCGTGGCGGCCCATCTTCAGCTTGCCGGCCGCCTCCTTCGGCACGCCCCAGCCCGACGCGGCCGGGGCGTCGTCCCAGGAGCCATACACGTCGTCCAGGAAGAAGGGCAGGCCCTTGCGTCGGCCGCTGTCATAGAGCGGCATAGAGCCGTCGGCGTTCAGCTTCACGTAGGCCGCGAGCGGGTAGTCGGCGCCGGGGGTATCAGGCCCCAGTTCGCCCTGGGGCAGGTGCCCGCGGGCGATCTCCTGGCCATTGAGAAACACCCTGGCGCCGCCGTGATAGGCGAGCCGCAGAGCCAGCGTGCCGGCCTTGGCCGTGTCGGGGACGAGGAACCGGTAGCGGAAGCAGCCCCGCCGGCGCCCAAGGGCGTCCACGTCGTCCCGCATGCCCTGAGGAGGCACCCCCACCATCAGCGAGCCGCGGAGCCGCGGCCAGCCGCTGTCGTCGAAGTCCGGGCGCGTCCAGTGCTCCGGCGGCGGAGGGGTCGCGGCCAGGACGTTCATCCGGCCGTGGCGGCCCGGGTCCCACGCCTGCCCCTGGCGGTGGAGCACGCAGGCGTGGTCCATCCACGACGATTCGTCCCAGGGCTTCCCCATGAACTGGTGGACCATGCGGACCTCGCGCTTCAGCTCGGCCAGCGCCTTGTCGCTGAGGAGCCGGGCTCCTTCCTTCTTCAGGAGTCGCGGGGCGATGCGGTCCGGCCCGAACTGGACAAAGGAGCGGTTGTAGCAGCACTCGTCGAGCACGAGCGTGCCCTGCGGCTCGCCCTCGCCGGCATGCGCCGGCGTGCGCAGCGCCGCCGCCAGGAGCAGTGCGGCGATCATTCGTCCGTTCAAGGCGGGCCTCCTGCTATCCGTGGGCACTACTTCCTCCACTGCCCCTTGTCGTCGAGATACTCGTCGGCGAGGGGCTTCAACTCGGGGGCGTGGCGCTTGAGGAGCCAGTCGGCGATCAGGGGCGTGAGGTGGTTGCGGAACATGAAGGGGAACGGCTTCTCGATGCCGTCGGGCACGTCCTTCGGGTCGGCGTTGCAGCGCACCACACAGCTCACGCCCGGCACGAGCCAGCGGAAGATCTCCCAGGTGTGCACGCTCATGAAAATCAGGCCATAGGCATTGCTCTTCTTGTCGAAGCTCAGCTCGGTGTAGATGCCCGAGTGCGGCAGAATGGCGTCGCAGGCGTGCTCGACGTAGGTCGCCACGTCGGGGCCGAGGGCCTTGCGATAGGCGATCATCGCCTTCACGTCGTCGAGCGACGAGCCGAAGGTGTCGAGGTAGAAGGCCGTGCAACCGCGGTCGGTCATCGTCTTGAACCGCTTCACCATCATCTGAATGTGGGCGGGGTCGTCGGGGTTGATGCGGAGCGTGCCGTCGCGCTTCCAGTCCACGCGGCAGGCGATCTCGCCGGGCCGGGCGCAGACGCCGAGGCGAAGGCCCGCCTCCTTGAAGCGGGCGGCGAGGGTCGGCCAGTTGGCCTCGACCTCGGGCGGCAGGATGTCGAAGTCGGGGCGGTACATCGCCCCGCGCGGGTTCTCGCCGCCCTGTCCCCAGATGAGGACGCCTTGGCCGCGGGCCGCCTGGAGGCCGGGCACGAGCGTGTCGCCGAAGGCTTTCACCCCCTCGGCGAGGTCGAGGCGTCGGAAGCCGTCGTGGAAGCCGTAGGGGTTCTGCGGCGTGATGTACTGCGGCGCCTTGTTCACGCAGGCCTGGGCGAACACGCGATGGTCGGCCTTGTACTGCACCTCGCCGCAAACGGCTGCCAAGTGGCGCTTGTAGGGCTCGAGCAGGTGGCGCCAGTCGGCCTTGGCGCTGACGCGGAGGGTCATCGCGAACTTGCGGACGCCGCCCGGCGGAATCGGCTCCGCGACCAGGAAGGACAGATTGCGTGTCGGCAGCTTCTCGCGCTGGCCCTCGCGCCAGTCCGTGTAGTCCCACCAGAAGAGGGTGCGTTCGAGGTCTGGGCCGCCGGGGGAGAGGCCGACGCCGAAGCCGTCGCCGACCGCGTAGCTGCCGCCGATCCGCGACGCGAAGCTGGGATGGCACAGCCCGACGCCGTGGGCGCGCAGGTAGCTCGAGTGCTGGTGGAACATCAGGCCCGCGGGCGGCTTGCCGAAGTCGAACGTCAGGCCGCGAAACCACACGGCGCCGAGGGGCTGCGACTCGTGGCGGTTGCGGACGAGGGCGCAGATCCTGAGATCCTCGCCGGCGAGGGAGTAGAGGCAGGAGACTTGGAGGTCCTGGTGCTCGTGATCAACACGGACGATGCCCTCGTCGGCCCGGACGGACTTCTTCAGGATTTCCTTGGCGTCCAGCTTGCCCGAGCCGGTGTTGAGGAGCCAGTCGCCGGTGTCGGCCCGCCAGCCGCCGTGGGCCACCTCGCGCTCGCCGAGGCGAATCGAGGAAAGCCCCTCGGCGGTGACCGTGTAGACGACGCCCTGGGGCGTCTTCAGCTCCAGCTTTTCCACGACCTCCTCGCCCGCGAGGCCGCACGCGCCCGCCAGGGCCGAGAGGGCGAAGGCCAGCCATCGTCGTCGCGCGTTCACATTCGTTCCTTCACTCGCCGATGCAGTAGAGGCTTTGACCACCTCGGGCGAAGACGTGCTTGCCCGCGAACACGGGCGTGCCCGGGGCGCCGGCGGGGAGCGAGTTCCGGCCCACGGCCTTCGGCTCGCGGCCAGGCGCCAGGATGAGGCACGTGCCGATGTCGTTGAACACGAACAAGTGCTTCCCCGCGAGCACGATGCTCGGATAGATGTGGGCGGGCAGGGTGCCCGGCTTGCCGCTGGCGTTCGGGAGGTCCAGCTCCTTCTCGACGACGGTCTTGCCCGTCTTCGCGTCGAGGGCGTAGAGCATCCCCGCGTCGTTGACGATGTAGAGCAGGCCTTCGAGATAGACGGGGGACGAGAAGAACTCGCCCTCCAGCTCCGCGGTCCACAGCTCCTTCGCAACGAGCTTGTCGCCGGCCTGCGGCGGGAGCCGGAGCGCCTTGGCGTCGAAGCCGATGAAGTAGGCGACGCCCTGACGCACAAAGGGCGTGCCGTACTTCAGCGTGCCCAACTCGCTCGCCAGCACCTTGCCGTCGGCGAGGCGCACGGCGTAGCCCTCGGGCGTGAGCGCGACTTCGGTGTCGCCGATCTTCGCCACGGCGGGGGTGCCATACGTCTCGTGCACCTCTTCGGCCTTCCAGAGGAGCTTCCCCGTCCTCGCGTCGAGGGCGAAGAGGTGGTTCAGAGTCACAAGCAGCTTGTCGCCGGCGAGGACCGGTGAGGCGGCGCGTGCGAACTGAAGCAGCATCGGCAGGCCGAAGTAGCGGATCCACTGTCGCTTGCCGTCCACGTCGTAACAGGCGACGATGCCGCTGGCGAACACGGCCCACACGCGCTCCCCGTCGCTCGTCGGCGTCGCCGCCGTGTTGCCCGCGTTCGACTTCACGGGCTTCTCCTCGGCGCCCGCATCGGCGAAGCTGTTCGACACTTTCCACAGCACCTTGCCGGTCGCCGCGTCGAGGCACACGAGCCAGTCGGGCTCGGCGGCCACGAACACCTTGCCGGCCACCACGATGGGCGAGGAGTAGCTCTTGCCCACCTGGGCCTTCCAGCGGATGTTCGGCTTCTCCTCCGCGCCCCACTCCAGCGGCGGCGTGGCGTCGGGATACGTGGCGTTGGCCGTTCGCCAGCCGGCGACCTCGGCGCGCGCGGCCAAGGCAACGGTCAGCCACACCACGGGTGCGAATCGAGGGGTCATTCGTTGATCCCTGGAAGGTGGGGCGGAGGAGGGAGCGGCCTCATGAGGAACGCCAAGGCGTTCCTGGCACCGGTGCGGTCTTTGCGCCATTCCAGGTATTTCGGGTACTGGTCGTCCTTGAGCTCGCCCTGGCAGCGCTCGTCCATCGCGGCGAGCGCCCGCTCGAGGTGCTCGGCGGCCACGGCGCCCCCGCCGCGCACACAGGCGTCGAGCCATTCGTAGATGTAGGCCCGCAGGATGGCCTTGGCGAAGGGGAGCTGTTCCTCCGCGAGGCCGACCGCTTCGGCGAGCTGCTCCACCGCCTTGCCCAGGTACTCCTTCTCGTAGAACTCGCCCGCACGCTGCTTGTAGCCGGGGTTCTGGCGCGAGAACAGGTTGTCCACGTCCACCGGCCCCCTGTTGGGCGGATAGCGCTTCAGGGCCTTCTCCTCGAGCAGGCGGCGCGGCGAACGCGTCGGCACGTCGGCCAGAACGATCTCGTCGCCGCGCGTCGTCTTCGCCATCGCCAGCACCTTGCCGTCGGGGGCGACGACGCAACTGTAGCCGTGGCCGGGCCAGCCGGGCGCGCCGGGCTCCGCCGACCAGTTCGCCGCCACGGCGGCGAAGCCGTTCCGCACCACGTAGCGCCGGGGGAACACGTCGCCGAACCACGTCTCCGTGTTCGGGCCGTACCAGCCGACGGAGTAGAGCACGACGTCGGCGCCCGCCTTCTTCAGCTCCTCGGGCAGCTTGTGCACGTCGTAGCAGATCATCAGGCCGAGGCGGCCCAGCGGCGTGTCGGCCACCTGGACGGGCCGCGTGCCCGGGCTGGCCCAGGTGGCGTCGCCCGGCGGCCACAGGTTCCACTTGCGATGGTGCAGAAGCACCTTCCCCTCGGGGCCGAGGAGCACCTGGGCGTTGTAGAACTCGTCCCCCGCCGCCTCGATGAGCGGCACGACGAGGTAGATCCCCAGCTTCTTCGCCAGCTCGGCGAAGTGCCTGGTGGACGGGCCGGGCACCGACTCCGCGTGCTCCTGGACGGCCAGTTGGCCTTCGCCCTTGGCCTTCGCGCTCCACGTCACATTGCGGCCGGGGTCCATGTAGCCTTGCACGGCGCATTCGGGCAGGACGACGATCTTGGCCCCCTGTCCCGCGGCCTTCTCGATGAGGCCCGTGAGCAGCTTGCGGTTGCGCTCGACCTCGCCCATGCGCGAGTAGCACTGGATGGCCGCCACGCGCACCGTCGGCGGGGGCTCAGCCGACGCCGCCCACGCATCCGCCGCGCAGAGCGACAACGCCACAGCAACAGCGAAACCCGTTCGCATCGGAACATCCTCCGGCAACTTACGCTCCATCATGGCGCTGGGGTGCCGAGGCGTCAAGCCGCGCTTTGTCACAAGCGTGTAAAGCCGTATAATGTGCGGGCGTGCCTTTCCCCGACTGCGGCCCGCGGAGGGCGGCAATGGCGGATTCGCCGAGACGCGATCTGGTCATGTTCCTGGTCAAGGTCGGCGTGGCCGCCGCGGCGGCACTTGGCGTGCTCTTCGTCGCCAAGACGTGGTTCGTCCGCCCCCAGGCGCCGACGGACGACATCATCCCCTGGCACCGCGCCGCCCGGCACGTCGGCGAATACGGCACGGTGGAAGGCGTGATTGTCGAGACACACAGGACCGAGAAGGCCTGCTTCCTCAACTTCCATTCCGACTGGCAGAAGACCTTCTCTGCCGTGATCTTCGCGAGCCGCTTCGCCGTCTTTCCGCCGGACCCGCAGGACATCTACCGCGGCAAGAAGGTGCGCCTGACCGGCCTCATCAAGGACTACAAGGGCCGCCCCGAGATGATCCTCGACTCCCCTGACCAAATCGAGATTCTCCCCTGAGGCCACCCCTCACGGCCAGCCCGGCCGGTAGAAGGCCAGCTCGGCCACCACGACCAGCACGAGGAGCGCGAAGGCCCCGATCGCGTGGCCGCGGCACACGGGCTGCTTCGTCGGGCGGAGGCCGTGCCACAGCCACAAGCCCAACGCCGACGTCACGGCCCCGAACAGCACGAGCACCCATCGAGGAGTGCCAAGACTCATCAGGTTCCCCGCATCCCCAACCCGGTCGAACGACCCCAGGCCGATGTAGACCCCGTTGGCGATGAGACAGAACCCCGCGAAGAACCGCACGAGGTAGGCGAACCGCGCCCGAGCCATCCGGGCGACGGCAAGCATCCCAAGCGGAATCAGGCAGCCCCAGGCCGCCCCGCCCCACCGCTCGAACAGCGGATGCGGGTTGGGATACACCTGCGTCATCGAGATCTTCAGCGGGTGGAGGAGCACGCCTGTCACCGTCCCCCCGCCGAGCCAGGCGTGGAGCACGTGGCCGCACTCGTGCACCACCATCATCCCCAGCCACGACAGGCACACGAGCGAGACAATCAGAAGCGCCTGGAGGAACCTGTCGCTTCGATTCACCGCCTACCCGTCCTTCGGCCGCCCTTCGACGGCTCCGCCGCTTGCTCAGGCGCTAAGCGCCCGCCACAAGCGACAGATCTCCCGGTACTCCGCCGCCAGGTTGATTGCCCCCGTCTTCCTGGGCGCTTCGTGTGCGATGTCGCATCGCACATCGTACAGGCCATCTATCCTTTGGTAGTCCGCGCTTCCCTTCTCAATGAGAAGAGCCGCCTTGCGCATGAAGTGGAGTCTGGACACGTCAATCGTGTCCCACGCCCGTCGCCTGCGCCAGGCGGATGCCTTGCTTCTTGAGTCAACAAGCCGCTTGCACAGATCGGTAATACGCCCCTCGAAGCAGGCGAACAGCATCATGAAGAATGCCTGGTCGTTGATGCTTCTCAGGAGTTCCCAACGGGCTTGGGATAATTGGCTCTTCGCCGCGCGTTGCTTCAACTCGAGGTTGCCGTCGGCTTCCGTGTAGGCAGAGTAGATGTCCCGCAAGCTCTTCAAGCCGCCGCCCCTTTGATGCCCAGCCTACGGCCTGCCGCTGGCGATCCGCAACAGAACGTCCTTAGTAAAGGGCTCGAGAACCTTGCGTGGGTCGCGGTTGCGAATCTGCCAGTCGCTGGACTGCCCATCCTTCCCGCCTAGATCCACAAGAACATGGTGGACCGAGCGTTGAAGAAAAAGCTCGCCGCCCTTAACCCCGACTCTCACGTCCACCCGGCCGTTTGCCCCAATGATCCAGAGGCAACTCGGGACGAGCGAGATAGTCATAGGCATGTTGCCAGCCTGGGGCACCTGCACCGTCAAGGTCGGCAGCCTGCGGGGGCCGACGCCGGCCTCCTCCATCGCATACTCGCGGGGAGGAACAATGCTGCCGTGGGTGACGCACCCCTTACCCCACTGAGCAATGCTCCATTTCTCCACCCGCGCAAAGAGTTCGCGCAGGCGGCGCTCCCAGTCGCGCAGCCGTTCCTCGACGTGCTTCTTGGTCACAGCCCGGGGTTTCTCAGCGACCGCTGCCACAGCTTAGCCCCCAATCCTCATGCGATGTCAAATGCGCCGGCCCCCCTTCCACCCCATAGTCTATGCCACGGGTGGAGGGGTGTCAAGAGAGGTTTGACAAGCCCTGCGGAATCGCCATCATGGTAGCCATGAATACCCTACCACGAATGATCCGCATCCGCCAGAAGCTCGACGACGAGCGCCTCGCCAATCCCCGCGAAACGGCGAAGAGCGAGACGGCGCGCCTCCTCGCCGGCGCGCCCATTCGCCACGGCCAGACCGTCGCCGTCACAGGCTCCAGCCGCGGCATCGCCAACATCGCCGAGATCATCGCCGGCGCCGTCGCCGCGCTCGAGGAGGCCGGGCTCCAGCCCTTCGTCTTCCCCGCCATGGGCAGCCACGGCGGTGGAACCGCCGAACGCCAGGCCAACGTGCTCCACCACTACGGCATCACCGAGGAGGGCGTCGGGGCGCCCGTCCGCTCCTCGGCCGATGCCGTGAAGCTCGCCGAGACGCCCGAGGGCATCCCCGTCCTCTTCGACCGCCACGCGGCGGCGGCCGACCACGTGTTCGTCGTCAACCGCATCAAGCCCCACTCGCACTTCATCGGCCCGTGCGAGAGCGGCCTGGCGAAAATCCTTCTCATCGGCGCCGGCAAGCCCGAGGGCGCGCGCCTCTATCACCGCGCCTTCGCCAGGTTCGGCTTCCCCCAGACCTTTCAGGCGGCCCTACCGCTCCTGCTCAAGCACACCTCCGTCCTCGGCGGACTCGGCATCATCGAGAACGGACTCGACCAGACGGCGCGAATCGTTGGTTTGCCGGCCAACGAATTCCTCACCCGCGAGCCGGCCCTCCTCGAAGAGGCCAAGCGCCGCATGGGCCGCCTGCCCTTCAGCGACATTGACGTGCTGATCGTGGACCGCATGGGCAAGGACATCTCGGGCGTGGGGATGGACACGAACGTCATCGGCCGCGACCGGCCTGGGCCGCGGATCCAGGTCATCTTCGTCCGCGACCTCACCCCCGCCAGCGAGGGCAACGCCAGCGGCATCGGCCTTGCGGACGTCACCGTCCGCCGCCTCATCGAGAAGATGGACCCGAAGGCCACCTTCCTCAACTGCGCCACGGCCTTGCACCTGCACCTCGCCCGCGTGCCGTATGCCTTCGACACCGACCGCGAGGCGTTGGAGGCCGCGTTAGGCGCCACCATCGCCCCTTCGCCTGCCGAGGCTCGCGTCGTCTGGATCCGCGACACCCTCTCCCTCGCCGAGCTCGAAATCTCCGAATCCCTCCTCCCCGAAGCCCACTCCAACCCCCGCCTCACTGTCACCGGCCGGCCTCACGACCTCGGGTTCGGCCCCGGCAACGCGTTGCTGGACATGTTCGTTCCCACGGGCCACGCTTGACTTTCAGGGCGCGCGGCCTAGAATGGGCATAGATGGGGCTGTACGCCATTCGAGGCAGGAGCCGCACATGCTCAACGCCGGCGTCCTGACATTTCGGGAGTTCGCCATGCACGAACCCTTGCCGTTGGCCACGATCCAGCAGGCGGTTCTGGAGTTCCTTCAGGGCCGTGACGACGCCGTCGTGATCGGTGCCCAGGCCGTGAACGCCTACGTGCCCGAGCCCCGAATGACCCAGGACATTGACCTCCTGTCCGACCGCTCCGCCGCCCTGGCCGACGAGATGAGGGACTTCCTCAGGGGCCGATTTCACATCGCCGTGCGCGTTCGGCGGCTCGGCGGCGGGAAGGGGCACAGGCTGTTTCAGGTCAGGAAGGCAGGGAACCGCCACCTGGTGGACATCCGCCCCGTCGAGACCCTGCCAGCGGCACAGCGAATCGAAGGCGTGCTCGTCATCGCCCCGCCGGAGTTAGTGGCCCACAAAGTCATGGCCTACCACGACCGCCGCGGCCAACCCAAATCGGGCACCGACTGGCGCGACCTTGCCATGCTCCTCCTCAAGTTCCCGGCGCTCAAGCGCCCCCGCGGCCCGGTCCTCGACTGCCTCCGCGCCGCCGGCGCCGACCCCGCGACCCTCGCCACCTGGCAGGAACTCGTCGCACAGCAACTCCGCCCCGAAGACGGGGACACGGGCTTCTAGCCTGCGGGGACTACCACCCAGTGGAAGATGACGTGGCTCGCATTTTCCGCGACAACGACGATCTGGGCGCCGACTCGTCCTTGTGCTCAGCTCCGGGGGCAGATCTTGATTAGTGATTAGCACTACAACGCTACTTTCCCCTGCGCCGAAGGATGCAACTCCTTATTGGCACAGGAGATAAGCTGAAAGAAGGTGTCATTCTGAGCGGAGCCGGCCTCCCGGCGGGCGGAGCGAAGAATCTGCTATGAGGCCGTTTGTCAAGCGCGAACTTCAGGAGCAGGAACCAGGGGACGCGGATCCGTCTGCTATACGCTCACCGGGGCGAGCCAGGTAGTGGTGTTCGGTCCACCGGGTTGGGGCCGCAACGGGGGCGGCGGGGTAGGGACCGGCGGCGACGAGTTTTTTCCTGCGGGGGTCCACGACGGCGCCGAAGCCCTCGAGGGTGTGGGAGCCGAGAATTGCCATGTCCCCAGGCTGGCCGAAGACCACCTCGTCCACGGTCTCGAAGCCATCGGCACGCAGGATGACGTAGCCGATGGAGCGGGTGATGGTCTGGCCGTTGGCCATGACGAACTGCTGGTCCTTCTTGGCAATGGCCGTGCCAATGCCAGCCAGGACCTCTTGAGGGAGCCAGGTGAGCTCGGCCCCCGTGTCCACGAGGAGTCCTTTCACTGCCGCCTTCTTGCCCGTCCGAATGTGCTCGATCTCGCAGTCTATGCGAAACGTGCCCATGCTCGGCCTCCTGCATTCATCTCCACCTACCAGTATAGCGAGACTCCCGCGGAACGCAAGCAGTTCGGTGCGCCTCCAACGCAGGGCATTGGAGCCGGGTCAAGACTCGCGCCCCGGCCGGGGCGCGTCTTGACTGGCCCAAATGGGCGAGCGGCATAAGCTACGGCTATTACGAGACTTGCACGATCCGCGTCTGGCGGCGCGGCTGGCGCACCAGAGGGAGGGGGAAATGGCGCGAGTCTTGGATGGGCGGGTGGCAGCGGCGACGGTCCCGCCGGCTCACTGCTCCGCGGGGAGGATGGTGATCTTCTTGGCGGTCCGCGTGTCGCCCTCGCGGGTGTACTCGACGGTCACTTTGGCGTCCACCTTGATGTCGGTGATCTTCTTGGCCTCTTCACCCTGGACGATCTTGGTGGCTTCCGTGACGGTGAAGGTCATTTCGCGCGTGACCATCACCACGATCTGGCTGGCGTCGGCGTCCACCTTCTTGACGGTGCCGACCTTGGTCAGAACCCTCTCCTCGGCCCCGAGGGCTGCGCCCGCAAGGCCCAGCACCGCCACGCCCAGCGTCGCCAGTAGTACGACCCTCTTCATCCCCGGCTCCTTTCCGTGCCTCTCGCGACACCGTCGGCCATCTGCTCACACGAGAGTGGATCATCCCACGGCCTGCGCGGGAAATCAAGTCGTCCTGACGGGCGTCCGCAGTTGAAGCATCGCCCGCCGAGCGCTATAGTGCTGGCACGGAGGGAGCGGGCGGGGGGACAGGAGGCAGTGCCATGGCGGACGAGCAGATCGGTCGGCGGGACTTTGTGGGGAAGCTGGGCTTCGGGTCGCTGGCGGCGATGGCCGCGGGCGGACTCGCCGCGCAGGCGCTCGCGGCCGAAGCGCCGAAGAAGGAATGGAAGCCGACGACCGACCGCAAGCTCCGCGTCGGCATCGTGGGCTACGGGGTGTGCCGCTTCGGCGCGCAGTTCGGCTTTCAGGACCACCCGAACGTCGAGATCGTGGCCGTGAGCGATCTCATCCCCGAGCGCCGCGACGGGCTGATGAAGGCCTGCCGCTGCGAAAAGTCGTACGAATCCCTCGAGCTGATGCTCAAGGACCCCAAGATCGAGGCGGTGTTCACGGCGACCGACGCGCCGAGCCACGCGCGGCACTGCATCAAGGTGCTCGAGAGCGGCAAGCACTCGATGACCGCCGTGCCCGCCGTGTGGGGCTCGGTCGAGGACGCCGAGAAGCTGGTCGAGACGGTGCAGAAGACGGGCCTGAAGCATATGATGGCCGAGACGAGCTGCTTCCACGACGACTGCTATGCGATGCGGCAGATCTACCACGCCGGCGGCTTCGGACGCCTCGTCTACTCGGAGGGCGAGTACTACCACTACGTCACGGCGCCCATAGATTCGTACAAGGGCTGGCGCATCGGCACGCCGCCGCTGTGGTATCCCACCCACTCGACCGCCTACTACATCGGCGTGACGGGCAAGCGGTTCACGAGCGTGTCGTGCGTCGGCTTCAAGAGCGACCGGCCGTGCTACAAGCCCGGCGCCAACAAGTACGACAACCCGTTCGGCGACGAGATCGCGCTGTTCCACACGAGCGAGGGGGGCGCCTCGCGCATGGGCATGTGGCACTCCGTCTTCTCGAGGATCTCCGAGACGGGCCGCGTGTTCGGCGAGAAGGGCTGGATGGATGGCATGAACTACCGCGGCTCGCTCCGGCCGCGGCCCGACATCGCGCGTCCGCCCCTGCCGCCCGGCGTGCCCGCGGGCGGCCACGGCGGCTCGCACGGCAACCTCATGCACGAGTTCGTCAGCGCCATCCTGGAGGACCGCGAGCCGATGGTGAACGTCTACGAGGCCCTGGCCATGACGGTGCCCGGCATCATCGCCCACCAGTCGGCGCTCAAGGACGGCGAATCGCTGAAGATCCCCCAATTCGACCGCCCGAAGGCCTAGGATGGTAGCAGTTGGTAATCAAAGGGTGTGTTGCGCAGACAACCGACTTCCGGTCAGCTTCGTGGGTACGCGGACATCGCGGGGAAGCGAATGGACATGGAACCGACGGAATGAGGGTCGGTCCCTGAACCGGCTGGGGGCCGGATCTCCATCAGCCATTGGATGTGGGGCGGTTGGGTATGGGCCGGCGTCGAACCGGCCAGCGAATCCGGGCTCGTAGCGGTGAGGGATTCCGTGCTCAGCGGCGGGCGAAGCGAACTCGTCGCTCGGTGACGACGACGAACCGGCCCGGCAAGCGGTCGGCGTGGCTGGCGAACAACTGGCCCAAGGTGCGGATCTTGCTCGCCGCAGTCTCGTCCTCAAGGCGCAAGAAGATGACGCCCCGGTGCGGGCGGCGCTGGCGGTAGACCTTCTCCCCAAAGTGCTTGTCGTTCGTGATGAGAATCCAATCCTCGTCGAACGCTTTGCGGATGACGCTATCGTCGTCGAGGCCGCGCGCCTGCTCGTAGACGGAGAACACCTCGTGGGCTTGCGAGCGCAGCCACTGAGCGACCGCGGGGCCTGTGCACTCGTCCACCAGGAAGCGCACTTACGCGGTCTCCACCACCAGGGGCATGAATGACGTGTCCTCAAGTGACCTGGTGGCGAAGAGGATGCAGGCCTGGATGTCCTCGTGTGTGAGGCCCTGGTACTCCGCCAGAACGTCGGCGGCAGTGGCGCCGTGAGCGAGGAGGTTGAGGATGTATTCGACGGTGAGGCGGGTCCCCTTGATCACCGGCCTCCCGGCCACCACTCGGGGGTCAACGCTGATTCGCTCAAGCAACTGCTGGTCGTCCATCGGTTCGGCCTCCTGCGTTCACCTGCCCCCATCAGTATAGCGAGACTGCCACGGAACGCAAGCGCCCCGAGGGGTCGGCCGCCGAAAGTGAGCCCCGCGGACATGTGAGTAGTTGATAGTCGAGGATGCAACCCCTTCGCCTGCGGAGACCCGAGACAGCGCGAGCTCGGCCCGCCGCAGAAGGGTCAACAGCCGCTAGTGCCAAATTTGGCCCAGGACGCATCGCGCGGTCACGGTTGGGCCGGAAGGCTGGTCGCCGCAAGGCCAGCGTAGTTATACACTTGCAGAGATGGCGCCCGGGCCCCGAAGGCCCCTATGACCCCCAGGTCGCATGTGCCCCCGAAGTCGCGTCCTAGCCCCCTCTATGCGTGTCGTTTTTTCCAGACTCGCAAATGGCTGTAGCGTATAGGCTTATAGTTTTGCAGCCCCTGTTCAGCGACCACCCAGAGCTCTCGCGATGGTCGCCGCCAGGGCGGCAGGGTCGGAGGCCGGGCCGGTGCGCTCGGCGCGTGTGGCAGAGGAGCCGTCGGGGGCGAGAAGGACGGCGCGGAGGCGCAGGGCCTCGCCCGCCAGTTCGGCGTAGGCGCCCAGGGGCATCGAGCAGCCGCCGCCGAGGGCGTCGAGCAGCGCGCGCTCGGCCGTCGTCGCCACGGTCGCGGCCGGGTCGGCGATCGCGGCGGCGAGGGCCGCGGCGGGGCTGCCCGCCTGGGCCTCGATGGCGAGAGCGCCCTGCCCCGGGGCGGGCAGCATCACGTCGAAGGGCAGAACCTCAGTCACCTTGTCCGCGAGACCGAGGCGCACGAGGCCCGCGAGGGCCAGGACGATGGCGTCGGCCTGCCCCTCGGCCAGCTTCCTCAGCCGCGTGTCGAGGTTCCCCCGGAGGGGAACGACCCTCAGATCGGGCCGGAGATGGAGCAGTTGCGCCGCGCGCCGCGGGCTGCTCGTGCCCACCCGCGCGCCCTGGGGCAGAGCGAAGACTCTTGATCTGCCGTCGTGGCATTCCGCATTCCGCATTCCGCAATCCGCAACGATCAGCGCGTCGTTCGCCGGCGCCCGCTCGGGCACAGCCGCGACCACCAGGGCCTCGGGCAACTGCGTCGGCAGGTCCTTCAGGCTGTGGACCGCCAGGTCAATGTCGCCGCGGAGCAGGGCGTCTTCGAGTTCCTTCGTGAAGAGTCCCTTGCCGCCGATCTGGGGGAGGGGCTGCGACGTGTGCCGGTCGCCCGACGTGGTGATGTGGACCAGCTCGCAGGCGAGGCCGGGGTGGGCGGCCATCAAGGCGTCCGCGACCCATTGGCTCTGGGTGAGGGCGAGCTTGCTGGCCCGGGTGCCAATGCGGATTGCGGATTGCGGATTGCGGATTGCCACAGTCCTGAAAGTGGCGTCCGGCAGTGTCACAGGTCCCACTCGTCC
>Ga0307378_10001186_pt1 | contig 43142 bp, 63 predicted proteins | sample UN1MG_FD_202238 | JGI IMG/M metagenome (GOLD analysis project Ga0307378, IMG submission 202238) | Soil microbial communities from Risofladan, Vaasa, Finland - UN-1 | ecosystem: Environmental > Terrestrial > Soil > Coastal area > Acid sulfate soil | place: Finland: Risofladan, Vaasa | collected...
TATCGTGGGGCATACAAGATGGATTGTTCGTAGTGTACCAAAACGGAATACTTCCTACGCCGCCAGGATTCGCGCCGCCGCTGCTCGCGCCCTTTTCTGGTCTGCTCGACTTTCGCGAGCAGGACGATGGCGGCCTACAGTTTGAGGCGCTGGCGCTGCCATCTGTCCAGCCAGGTAGCCTCGTACTTTTCCAAGATTTCGATTTCCAGACGGGCGTAATCAAAACGATAGGCGGCGCGCCGATGCGCATCGAGCAGATTAAATTCGATGGCTCGACGCAGGGTAATTCCACTATGAGCGGCATAGCTCGACGGCTGCAGGTTTTCTAATGGGTCGCGAAAATAGATCGGTCGACGCCTACGACCTTAGCCAAACGCCAGCTCTTAGCGATATCAATCGGTCGCTAGCTCGAGCTATCAAGCTGTCGATTCGTACGCATATACCATCGACGATTATTGCCTACGATCCAGCTACGCAGACTGCGACGCTAACAGTCGATGCGCTGCCAGTCGTACGAGTAACCGACGCTGCGCGCATACCTAAGAATATCCTCACGCTAAAGGGCGTGCCGCCAAACGCAGAGGCGGTACTCGCGCCCATTACGCTATCGCGCATACCAGTGCAGTTTATGAGCGGCTCTATGGGATATGTAACGATACCGCTAACGCCAGGCGATACGGGCCTGCTGCATGTTAGCGACCGGTCGCTCGAGGCATGGATGCAGGCCGGTATACCTAGCGATCCTGTTTTCGCGTTTACGCATGCGCTAAAGGATTCCGTTTTTTATCCAGGCCTGCGACCGACAGCGAAACCGATAACGCCGCCGCCAGCTGGCGGTACAGTGATAGAAGGTACGCCGCTAATCAAGCTTGGCCCTACCGCTACCGAGTCGATTACGAAAGCAGAGTCGCTGCTACTGGCGCTAACGACTGCGGTTACCGCTACTGTTACCGTTCCAATGGATGGCGGCGCATCGTTCAAGTCGACGCTGCTTGCGCAGATTGCGCTGATTCTGCCGACTACCATTGGCAGCATCAAAGGAAAGGTCGAGTAATGGCTCTGGCAGCTGGCAGCGTTTCGATTAGCGACGCAGGTACGGCTAGCGGTAGCGGCCTGGCGCGTACGCTGTACGACTCGCATGATGCAGGTATGTCTGCAGAGTATGGCGCAGACTACGACGCAATTAAAAACAGCGACGACGCAGCGGTACGCAAGGGCCTGGCAGTGCTAGCTAACGCCTACGCTGCAGGAATCATCGCAGAGATAAAAGCAAATGGCGAGGCAGTGATTCCCATGGGCGCAGCTGGCGCAGGCCTACAGACTACTACCAACGTAGGCGTCGCAACAGATGGGCCAGCAGCAGAGGAACGGATAGGCCTCGACTAATGGATCTTAAGCTCACAAATTATGACCTCGACCTGACTAACGGCGAGCTTTCATTTGTTACGGATTTCGACGCCATCCGGCAGGATATCGAAATGGCTCTGCGTACCTGGTTGCGCGAAACGCCATACGACAGAAACGCAGGCGTACCGTACCTGCAGATCATCTTTAAGCGCGGTACGTCGCTAGACGCGATTCGCTTTATCATTTCGGAAATTATCCAGGGCCGCGAGGGCGTAACAGAGGTACTCGAGCTAGCTACCGAGCTGGATACGCTAACTCGCACGCTAACCATAACCGGGCGCGTACTAGCATCTGGACAGGTTATCGATTTCGCTGCAGGTAGTCCTACGCCGCCAGGGCCATGGGTGCCGCCTGCCAATGGCCTACAGAGCTGGCTCGACCTCGAGCGACGACGCTATACGCTCGACGTAGGTATCGCGTCCATGGTCGACGAGGGCGCGATAGGCGGCACGCTAGACCAAGCAGCGCCTACCAAGCAGCCGCCAGTACTGCAGACGCTAGGCCTAAACAATCTGCAGAACATGGCGCCGGATGGCGTCGACGATTTCCTGCTACATTCTGCAGCTGCCTCGAGCTGGCAATTTCTAAACAATGCGCTGGGCGCTACCGTCGCAGTGGTAACTACCGATCCAGCAGACGCAGACGGCGCGCTATTCGCTACCATGGATGGCGCAGCGTCGACGGATGTAGGAATACGCCTGCGTCGAGTAGCAGGAAACCTCGAGCTGCGCGTAGCCAATGGCGGCGGCGCTTTCGCGCTCGACCTAACTGCTGCGGTAGCAGCTAGCGCAGATAAGATTATCGCAATCCGACTAGATGCGACTGGCGTACAGACGCAGATAAACGGCGCAGTCGTAGCAGGCCTAACAGCTGCCTACGCTGCAGCGCCTGCAGACGTAGCGCCAGATTATCCGCTAACGCTGCTATCTGCTGCAGGCGCTGCGCCAGCTGGCGGCGGATTGTGGGGCCCTGGCTGGTTCGCTGCGTATGATCGGTATAATAGCGACGCAGAAACCGCAGAGCTTTTCGCGCAGCTGAATACCAGATACAGGATCTATCCATAATGGCCCTCGAGCTAACTACTACCGGCCTGTCGACGCAGACGCAGCAGGAAATCGCAGACGAGCTAGCCGCCAAGATTCGCGCGACATTTGGCGAGAATACTAAAACCTCTGCTGATTCGATTATGGGCCAGCTGGTAAACATCGTCGCAGAGCTGCGCGCAGTCGACCAGCAGACGCTGCTAGCCGTTTACCGATCATTCGACCCCAATGGCGCGATAGGCTCTGCGCTCGATAGGCTGCTTACGCTTACTGGCTCGACGCGACTAGGCGCTCTGTCGAGCGTAGTCGATGGGCTGGCAGAATTTAGCGCAGCAGGATCGCTAAACGATGGCGACCTAATCCGTAACAGCGATAACGATACGCTTTGGAAATTGATAAACGGGCCCGTCGTAGCTGGCGGCGCTGGTTTTTTCGCTGCCACATTCCAGGCTGTAGATACCGGGCCTACGCTCGCTAACGCTGCTACATCCTGGTCGGTCGTAACAGTGGTCGCAAACTTCGTAGGCTTTACCAATCCGGCCGACGACGCAGAGCTAGGCAGGAATCAGGAAAGCGACGCAGACGCAAGGGCGCGAAGAATCGTCGAGCTTTTCTCGCAGGGTACTGGCCCGCTCGCGACGATTCGAGCTGCAGTATCTCGCGTCGACGGCGTGATAGGCGTAAACGCCTACCATAATCCGAGCGTAAATCCTGCAGACGTCGACGGTATACCGTTTAAAGCTTTCAACGTGGTAGCGCAGACGCAGCCGACCGTACCTACCGCTGCGCTGCAGCAGCTGATATTCGACGCCATCTTTAGCGCCATGGGCGCAGGCGGCCAAGCGTACGGTACAGGTTTTAGCGGTACGTCTATCGATACCGAGGGAATTGCGCACGTAATTGCGTTCGATACCGTCGACGTACAAGATATCGAAATCGAAATCGACCTCGTTACCTCGACCAGTGAATCGCCGATCACGCCGAACATAGAGGCGGTAGTCGCTGCGCAGGTAATACTGGTAGCGCAGGCCGGTTTCGAGGAAGTAGGGCGCGACGTATTGGCGCTCGACTTTCGCGGTATCGTTTACGACATGCTGCAGAGCGGCACGATTAGCGGCGTCGACGATGTAACCGTGCGCCTATCGATCCAGCCAGCGCCGCCAGCTGCGGTCGCTAAGCTGTCTATCGGTATTCGACAGATAGCCGATTACGATTCCGGAAACCTAACAGTGGTACAGGTTTAGTTATGACGATGCGATTTGCCCCGAATGTTACGATTGCAGACGCTGGTACGGATAGCGTTTTGAAATACCTATTTCAGTGGCTGGATTTCATGCGCGCGGCATCGCCGACCGGGCCTGGCTGGACTGTACCGCGCTCGAGCGACGGTACTACCGGCGGCGCAGGCGATAACATCGCATCGTTTTCGGATCTGTCGCAGTACGTCGCAGCGACCTCGATTAGCTGGTTTGTGATTCGCCAGCCGGACGGCGGCCGCGAGTACCTGTTTTATCGTACGACTGCGACCGATACGCAGTGGTCGCTACTGTATTCGCCAGGCGCGCTTTTCATAGGCGGAACAATCGCAGCTATCCCTACTGCGACCGATGGCGAACAGATCCTGCTAACCGATATCCTAACGCTAACCGGTAACAAGGTTTTGCACGCTGGCGCCGACGACGCAGCGCCATACGGCTGGTATGTGTTCGCTAACGCATCCGGCGATCTAACTACCGAGCACGGCGGCATGACTATGATTCCGCTAACGGATGGTTTGCAGCCAGGAGAGGTCGACTCCATCGTATTTTTTCAGGATGGCGGCGGCGCCGGTTTTCTTCGCGCCGGATTGTCGACTGAGACACGCAGCGACACACAGGCCTGCACTGCAGGATTTACACCCGGATCGGCCGTGTGGGAATCGGTACCTGCTCTGTCTGTTAACTCAAGTGGTAACTATGTTTTCCCAGGAGGCGCATCGCAGGACGACAATGGAGAGGATGTTAGCGCGCCGATCCAATTCGGTAGACGCGCAGCGCTGGTTCCATCCGGCATAAAAGGATTCTCGGATTTCATGCAGTGGAATGGAGCAATCCGCGCGAATGGATCTACGTTCGAGCGGGCAGGTAGCGGTAACCCGGATCGCATATCATGGGGCGATGTGAACTTTGAATGGGACGGCGTAACCACGCCGAGCGCCACCTAGCCATGGCCCAATTTCCGCAAGCTCTAGGCTGGACAGCAGCAGACGCAGCGATAGCGCCGCAGCGAATCGAGTCGCTCGCGCAGCGCCTGGCGTTTACGTTTAGCGGAGATACAGCGCCGCCGCTTATCGCGAATTTCTTACCGGTACCTGGCTCTGCAATCGCTCGAAAGCAGCCGATTACTTTCGACGTAACAGACGCAAACGGATTCGGCAGAATCATGGTTCTAGCCAAGCAGTCGAGCTTTGAATACGTGATACATGATGGCGACGCTTTTCTGCTTGGTTTCGCCATCGATTCGACGCGCATCGCTATCGCCAGCGGCTTCGCATATTCGGTCGTACCTGATAGCGGATGGGAGGTAGCGCCTACCATCCGCATATTCGCAGTCGACGCTGCAGGAAATGAAACGCCGCCATAATGGCTCTGCCTAGCTTTGCATTTGAGATTTCGGCCGGTCAAAACGTGCCGCCGGATCTGTCGTCGCTTACGCTCGAGCAGCTAGCCGACGTGCGTGTATTAGTGCAGATGGACGACCAGCTCGCGAATCGACGCTTTCGCGAGCTAATGATCGACTTCGCAGAGGGCGCGCAAAATTACAAGCTGGTAGCAGAGCAGGTCGCTGGCGCTTTCGACCTGCCCATATCCGTAGGCGTACAGCTAGACGCGATTGGCGCAGTCGTAGGCCTGCAGCGCGAAGGTTTTACCGATGCGCGTTACCGTACGTTCCTCGAGATACAGATACTGCTACTGCTATCGGCAGCTCGCGACGACGCTAACTGGACAGGAACGATCCAGAACATCGTAACGATCTGCCGAACCTTCATAGGCGAAACCGCGCTACCGGTACGCCTAACGAATAATCCGCCATCCTCGTACGAGGTCGACGTACCTGGCCTAGTGCTTAGCGAGGCGCAGCTGCTGGCGCGATTCCTCAAAACTGCGACGTATGCTGGCGTACTTGGCTACATGGTTATCATTCTCGCAGCTGATAGCCTATGGGATTCCTCAGCTGTCGCGGTAACCGATAGCGGTATCTGGTGTAGCGATTCTGTCGCAGTTGTCGGCTGCGCTACTTGGTCGACTGTCATAACTACGGATTGCTAAAACATGGCTACTAAACCAAGCGTCGACGTTGTTTTTACCTGGGCTACAGATGTTAACTTTAGCAGCGGCCCAGCTGTCGGTAATCCTACCAAGGTTAACCCCTCTGGCTGGGCGGTAGTCGCGCAGGGATCCGTACCTGGTAACGCAATCGTCGCAGAATTTACTAACAAGGTACGAAACGTACTAGGGCAATGGACCGGCTGGCTCGACGCTGGCAGCTTCGCAGGCGCAGCCGATGCGCATATCCTCGAGGCGGATAGCGTAGGCGGCTCGAGCGTAAAGGCGCATCGATCTACGCGCGAGATCGATACTGATATGACTCGCGTATCTATCAGCGTCGCCAATGTTGTTATTCGAGACGCCGCGCTAAAAAACCAAGGTACTGAATTTCTAATCGAGATTTCCGGCCTAACCGCTAACCGAGTCCTAACCGTAAACATGGACGCGCCCGATCCGCCAGAGGATGGCGAGCAGGTATGGCTAACATTCAATAGTGCGCATGCAGGATTTATTGTCGACGTCGATAGCGAGGGCGGCGGCAGTAACCCAATCTTTACGACTACGTTCAATACGCCGCAGGCCGTTAAGCTGCTTTTCGACGATACGCTAGGCGCAAACGGAGAATGGATCGTGGCTGGCGTAATGCCGCTAGTCTAGGTACATGGCTAGGCGAGATACGCCAGAGGATGTTTATGGCGAGGTACGCCTACGTCGCTTTTTCGAGCTGCTTGCTCGAGGCCTGTTTCGCGTCGAGGCCTGCAGAGCTGCGCAGCTAGATCCGGGAAAGGTCGACCGCTGGCTGCGCGCAGGCGATAAGGGCGCCGAGCACTGCAGCGGTTTCGCCAGGCGCGTACGCGAGGTCGAGGCAGGCCTAGTCGATACCGAGCTAAAGGTTATCCGCGCGACAGACGATTACCGCGCTCGTATCTGGTTCCTCGAGCGACGCTTTCCTAACCAATGGGCAGCAGGCGCTGGCGGCGATAGCGAAATGCCAGCAGGGCAGGTCGACGATCTGCGCAGTAAGCTGCTCGAGCGCCTCGAGGCTATCATTGGAAAACCAGACGCAGCTGCCAGCGATAGCTAACCTGCTGGCTAGCCTCGACGCTTCACAGCTGCGCGACTACGTATCGCAGCTCGAGGTCGACGAAATCATCGCTACGCTTAGCGACTGGTCGCTCTGGTCGCTACCGTACCAGCAGGTACCGCGAGGTAGCTGGCGTCGCTGGGTTTTTCGAGGCGGTAGAGGTACCGGTAAAAGCTACACTGGCGCGAAAACTACGCATGAGATAGCGCGAGATACCGACAAGATTCGCGGCGGAGAAATCGGAATAGTTGGCCGCGCATGGGATGACGCAATCGCTACCATGGTCGAGGGCCCTAGCGGCCTGCTCGCTACCGCGCCGCTGGATTTCCGTCCAGAATGGTCGCCAGGCAAAGGTCTAATTACCTGGCCTAATGGCGTACGCGGCCATCTGTACGCAGCTGGATCGCCTGCGTCGCTGCGCGGCCCAAACCTCGCATGGGTATGGGCCGACGAGGTAGAACACTGGGCGCGTAATGAGCAAGTATGGTTTGAGTCAATCGAATTTGCGCTGCGCATCGGATGGGCCAGAGCTTTGCTTACCTCGACGCCGATTAAAGGTTCGCGCCTGCTGCGCAAGCTCGAGGAAAAAAACGATACGGTAGTTACGCGAGCAGCTACGCGCGACAATCCGTATCTAAGCGCAGATGTACGCTCGACTCTGTACGAGTACTTTGCAGGTACGCGCATAGGTAGGCAGGAATTAGAGGGCGAAATAATTGACGAGGTAGAGGGCGCGCTCTGGTCGCTCGCTATGATCGATCCATATCGCGTCGACCATGCGCCTATGCTCGAGCGCATCGTAATCGCTGTCGACCCAGCAGTTAGCGATACCGAGGCTAGCGCAGAGCATGGACTAGTGGCTTGCGGTCGCTGCGAGCTAGGCGAGGGCTACGTACTCGAGGATAGATCGCGCAGAGGTAGCCCGGAAAGCTGGGCCAGTGTAGCGGTAGCTATGTACCGACGCTTTGGCGCAGATTGCATCGTCGCAGAGGTAAACAATGGCGGCGATATGGTCGAGAGCACAATCCGAGCCATAGATCCAAGCGTAAACGTAAAGCAGGTACGAGCCAGTCGCGGTAAGATGATACGCGCCGAACCTGTTTCCGCGCTGTACGAGCGGAAAAAGGTCCATCATGTGGGCGTACTGCCAGAGCTAGAGGAACAGCTATGCACGCGCGAGCCAGGCGATACAGAAGGTTTCGACCGATTCGACGCTGTAGTATGGGGCCTAACAGAGCTAATGCTAAAACCATCTGCAGGGCCGCTAAGCGCATATATCTAGCATGACAAATCCAGCAGAATACCTGCAGCCTAATACCGACGACTATAGCAACGTGGTTACCGCGCTCGGTACCGGTAAAGATAAGTCGACCGCTACGCGATTCGGCGCAGATGAGGATTTAGACTGTCTGCAGCTCGATGCGCTGTACGAGCATGAGCCTATGGCCGCGCGCATTGTGGATCGAGTAGTCGACGATGGTACGCGCGAGGGCTGGTCGGTAGTAGGCAGCGATCCTAACTACGACTACGCAGAGCTAGGCGAAGGTTTCGGCGCGCTACGTACTAACGAGGCGGTAGCAGACGGATGGCGCTGGGCGCGCCTGTACGGCGGCTCGATTATCGTTCTGATTGTTAACGATAATACGCCAATGGATAAGCCGATTGACCTGGCCCGAGCTAATCGCCTGCTGTCGCTGCAGGTTATCGAATCTCCGTTTGCTATGCCGCGCAGCTTTGATCCAGGCCTAGGCTCTAGCGCGTTTCGCAATCCAGAGGCCTACGACGTAATCGCGCCAGGCGGCTCTGCTGCGCGGTCGATACATGGGTCGCGCGTAATTCGCGTCGAGGGCATCCGCGTGCCGCCTACGCGCATCGTCGCTCGAGGCGGATGGCCGCCTAGCGTACTGGATCGCGTTTGGTCCGATCTAAAGCGCCTCGGTAGTGTGATGGGCTACGCAGAAAACATCATGCACGAATTATCGGTTATGGTTCTGCGTCTAGTTGACTTTCGTACTCGAGCATCCGGTAGCGGCAAGAGTAAGCAGGAACTACGCACAGCAGTCGAAACGATGCGCATGTTTATCGATAACCTAAACACGCTGGTTATTGATACGCAGGACGAATACGTCGAAAGTACGCGCAGCGTCGCAGGCCTCGATGCTCTGATAGGCAGATTCGTCGACGGACTGGTACGAGCGACCGACATGCCGCGTACGATCCTGCTAGGCGAGCAGCCGAGCGGACTAAACGCTAGCGCTGATAGCGAGATTCGCGCCTGGTTCGACTTCGTATCCTCGCAGCAGCGTCTAGTACTGCAGCCGATTCTAACGCGCATCGTAGGCCTCGAGCTGCTGCTGCGCGAAAAGCGCGGCCAGGCGCCGCCTACAGATTGGTCCATCGAATTTAATTCGCTATGGCAGCCTACCGACGCAGAGCAGGCGCAGACAGAGCTGGTACGCGCGCAAGCAGCGCAGGCGCTGATAACCGCAGAGGTAGTATCGCCGGATGAGGTACGCGCCAAGATGATCGCAGAGGGCAAGCTCGATGCTCTGCCTACGTTACCATCGGAGCCAGGACTTGGCAGCTAACGGCCTAGCTGTCGACTTTCCTAAGCGCCTCGCAGAGCAGCTCGAGCGACGCTTTGGCAAATTCAGCGACCGAGCTGCAGAGCTAGCGATCCAAATTCTAGGCCCGTCGATTACCGATCCAGATCCTACCGCTGTCGAGGCAGCGCTAGTCGAAATCGAACAGCTGCTAGACGATGAATTTCCAGATCGACAATTCGAGGAAGATAGCCGCGCAGCTGGCGCTAGCGTCGACAGGCGGCACGGCATAGCGTTTTTTGGTACGCTAGCTGCTGTCGCTGGCGTAGTGATTCTAGGCAGCGATAAGAGCGCCACAATGCCCGCTGCGATACCTGGCCCAAACAGTCGCATACGAGGCGGAAACGGAAAACCGCCGCGCAGGCCTAAGCTCGGCCCGTTTCGTACGCCTGGCCTACCTCGCGTACCGAAAACCGTTCTAGGCGTAAAGCTAAGCGCGAACCCTGCGATTCTGGTCGACAAATTCGCCAGCCAGAATGTCGCGCTAATCAAGTCGCTGCGTCCTGAAATTATCCCTGCGCTGCGCGATGAGGTAGTGCGCTCCTTTTCCGGCGCGTTTACGCCAGAGGAATCGGCCGCGCGACTGATTGCGAAATGGGAATCTAAGGGCGTACCAATCGCAAACGGAAACCTAGCGCCTCGAGTAAAACAGATCGTACACAATCAGGTTTCGCGCCTGAATACGCAGATTACTCGCGAGCGCCAAACCTCTGCGGGCATAACCAGGTTTCGCTGGATATCGCAGCGCGACTCGGATGTACGGCCGCTGCATGAGGAACTAGATGGACAGGAATTTGATTGGCAAACTGGCGCGCCTGGCGAGGGCCTACCTGGCGAGCCGCCAAACTGTCGATGCTTTGCAGAGGCGGTAGTCGATCCTGGCGCAATCGCTAACGCGCCTGGTTTTGTACAGCTTGCTAATGCTGAGATAGGATTGGATTTCTAATGGATCTGCCTACGCTGTCGCAGCTCGTACCGCAGATCCTGATTGCGCTCGTAATCGTTGGAACGGTCGCATGGTTTCGTAAGCAGGATAGCGAGCAGCTCGCCAGCTTGCGCGGCGAAGTACGTAGCGTACGAATGTCTGCCATGCCAGATGATGCGCCAGGAAACACAGGCCGCCATGCAGCAGTGGTCGACAATTCAGAGCGCATCGACAACAAGCTCGAGGGCCTAACGCAGACGCTTGGCGGCCTAACGCAGACGCTTGGCGGCGTCGCAGTAAAGCTCGACAACGAAATAAGCGAATCGAAACGGTTTCGCGAAACGCATGCGCAGCGTGTTACTGCGCTCGAAACCGACGTACGCTGGCTGCGTCGAGGCGGTAATCCGAACAGCGAAAGCCCAGGCGGCAGATAATGCAGACGCTAGGCCTACCGAACCTGCAGGGCGTCTACGACGCTACCAATGGCGTACCTTCCATCGTACTAGCAGCTGCGCAGCCGTTTACGCTGCGCGATAACGCAGTACCGATCGGCGACGTACTCGTCATCGAGGATTCGGGCGGCGTCGACTTTTTCAACGTCGACCCTAACGAGCTTAACTACGGCGTCGCGACTAACCGAGCCATCGAGGTTAATGCAGATCCTACAGGCAAGGGCGGTATTCGCTACATGCCAGATGGGCGCACAGTGACCAGCACGGTTTCACAGGCGGCGCTTCAGTGGGATTCGTCGATCATCAGTAATATTCCTGGCGGCGCGCCATTCGGGAACGATGACGCGCCCGCGATGGTCGCCGCCACTGGTGAGTGTCGCTTCGATGATCCAGCGTTTCTGTTTTCTACGTCGCTGCTTTTCAATCAAGCGACGACTATTAGCGCGAACACTGGCTCGCCCACGCTGGGGCCGATCTACACGATGGTACATCAGCCGCTGATTCGGTCTGTATCAGCTAACGCTAAAACCTGCTCGCAAATGAACGCGGTACGCGCGCAGGCTTCGATCGGGCCTAACACTGCTGGCAACCTAACGCAGACCAGCGTTGCATACTTTCTGTCGACGATTACCGTCGACGCTACCGTAGGTACGGTTTCGGTAACCGATTGCGTCTACTCGCTCTATGCCGCGCCTAACCTCGTAGCAGGCGGCACGGTCGGCACGCTATCGTGCATACGACTCGCCGCGATTCCTGCAGCTGGTATCACGAACCTGCGCGGTATCGATTCGGCTATGTCGGCCGGTCAATTTATCCGCCATACCGGTACAGCGCCTGCGCAGCTTGGCGGCGCTCTGCAGCTCGGATTAGGAACCACTTTCGATTGGTCGCTATCGCGAGTCGCTGCCAATCTGGCGTCGCTGGCAGATGGCGACAGCTTGCGCATTACGACCGGTCGGCTTTACTTTGGCGCCAGCGGCGCTGGCGCTGATTTTATTTCCTCTGGCGCTGGGAACCTACAGGTTACCTCGACGCGCCTAGGTTTCGGAGTAGCGCCAGCTGGCAGCAATTGGGCATTTGCACTAAACGCTACAGCGCGAACGATTACGCTGGCAGGCGATTACGCCAACTGCCTAAACACTGCAGGCGGAAACCATACCGTAGACGCCGCATTATCGACGCTAACGCAATGGACGGTAAACGCGCCTGCTGCGACGCTGGGTACCGGCTCGGTAGTCGACGCTGCCAATATGCTGATTCAAACAGCGCCAAGCATCGGCACGAATCGCAGCTGCCTAAAGGTTAGCGGTAACCCTAGCGGCGGTACGCTCAATTTCGCGATCTGGCAAAGCAATACCAGCGGCCGCGTACGCATCGACGGTAGGCTCGACATTAACCGACCGATAGCGCTTGGCGCTGGCGGCGCTGCGACGCTTGGCCTAACCGGCGGCAGCGGCCCTACTGCTGCAGCCCAGAGCAAATGGGTCGAGGTCGACGTCGCTGGCGTACCTCACTGGATACCGGCATGGATATAGAACGCTGCCAGAAACACGATCCATACTCGCGCGAGGAATTGGAAAAGCTGCCAGAGCTGGTAGCCGATCTGCTTATGCGCAATGGCGTACCGCTGCCATTTGTTAACGGTAAACCATGCCGCGCATGTAAGATATGCGGCGCGTTCTATTGGGAAGGTTCGGAAGAATGAAGCACTACGCAATCGACGCCCAGACGCTGCAGGCAATAGCCGATTACATCGCGCAGAATCCTAGCTCGCAGCCAGTAGGGGTCGCAGTGAATCTGCTAGCCAAGCTGCAGCAGCTATCCGAGCTGCCAGCGATGGCGACAAGCTCGACGCCTGCGCTCGAGCGCAGCGATAACGGCGCGCATGCAGACGGCTAGATCATGATCGGTAAGGTAGGCGCAGCGTATCGCTACTTTTTCAGTGTCCGTACAGGATCGGGCGCTGCGCGTACTGGTCTAGTAACGGCCAACTTTACGATCACGGTACGCAATCCAGGAAACACTGCGACGCTAGCTGCGCCTACGGTTACCGAGGTCGGCGCGGGCCAATACTTTTTCGATATCGCTGGCGCTTTTTCGACTACGCACGGCGCAGGGCAGTACGGCGTAACGCTATCCGTAATCCTGGCGCCTCTGGATACGGTAGGCGGATCGGTCGACTTTTTCGTTAGCAGCCTAGACGATCTAGCGACAGCTACTGCGCTGGCTGCTGTGCAATCTGATACGGACGATATCCAGACCAGACTACCGGCGTCGCTAACAGGCGGCCGTATGCGCTCGCATGTCGAGGCGCTCGACGCTGGCGTTATCACTGCAGTCGTAGCGCCTAACCTCGACGTAGCGGTATCGACGCGCAGCGACTTTAACGAGGTTACCGATCCTGTCGAGCTGTTAGACGCTGGCGGCGCTGCAGGTACATCTGCTGCAGAGCTTGTCGCAGATATCGACGTAGCGCTTAGCGCTGCGCATGGCGCTGGTAGCTGGGCTACCTCGACGCTAGGCGCTGCAGCAGTCGCTACCGCTGTTTGGTCTGAGATACTGCCAGGCGCTTTCGGCGCTGGTACTGCTGGCCTAATACTCGGTACAAATCTCGACGTTGTACTATCGACGCGAGCTGCGCCAGGCGATGCGATGGCGCTTACCATCGCAGAGCGCACGGCTACCGCTACCGAGGTCGACGCGGTACTTAGCCTCGCGCATGGCGCAGGTAGCTGGGTAGGCGCAGGCCTAACGGTAACGCAGGATGATCGGCTGCGTACTGTCTGGAAAATCCTAGGCCTAGATCCGCTGCAGCCGACAACGCATACGACAGCGACTATCGCCGTCGACGGATCGATATCGACGCCTGATACCGAAATCGACATTACCGTCGACCAAGTAGACGCAAACACTGCGACGTTTACGCAGGCCTAGCGATGACGATACCTGCGCAGCAGATAGGGCAGATAGGTCGACGCTTTGGCAATGCGCAGCTGCGCGGCCATTTCGGCAGGATTCCGTTTCTGGCTGCTGCAGCTGCTGGTAAAGCTACGCTGTTCGAGGGCGGCGCTACCGCTGCGCTGCTCGAGCTTGGCGCGACAGCTACGCTAACAGCGACAGGCGCGACAGCTACGCTAACCTCTACAGGCGCTACCGCTACGCTGCTAGAGCTAGGCGCTACCGCTACGCTATTCGAGGAAATCTGTTAATGGCTAACCCAGTACGATACCAGCCAGGTACAGTCGCGCTGCTAGGCGTCGACCTGGTAAACGAAAACGGCGTAGCTGCAGATCCAGACGTCGACATTAGGATCCGAATACTCGACGATCTAGGCGTAGTCGTAGTCGACTTAACCGAGGCTATCGGCGGCCTGGCGTCTATCGAAAATCCAATCGTAGGCCGCTACCAGTACCGACATGCAGTTACGACTAACGACAGCACTGCCGACACAATCTGGCAGCACGAATGGACAGGCAATAGCGCGACGCCGCCAGCGCCTACCGTAAAAGGTAAGCCGGCCTGCTTTCTGGTCGAGGCTACCGATTTTCCGGTACCGTGATAGGCTCGCGCGCATGAGCCTAACAGCACTCAAAACCCTAGCAGCGTCGAGTAAAGCTACCGTACTGGTCGGCGTCGTCGCAGTGCTAGGCGTACTCGTTTATCTTGGCAAGCTCGACGCGCAGCAGATGCTAACCGCTGTCGAGTACCTCGTACCGTCCTGGTTCCTCGCGCACGCTGGCGAGCAGGGCGCTAGGCATCTGGCAGGCGGAAAGGTAGCGCCTGCGCCTGCGCCTGCAGAGGTCGAGGTCGAGGTCGACGCAGACGCTACGAAACCAGAGCCGAGCAAATGAAGCGCCTAGCGCTGCTCGTTTTCATCCTGGCCGCCTGGTTCCTCGGATGCGGTACGCCGCGCGACAATGCGGTACGAGTCGCAAATTCTGCAGCGTCGTTTATCGACAGCGCAGAGGATATCCTCGCCAAGCAGTACGAGCGCGAGCTGCTCGGCTGCGTCGACCTCGATACCAAGGTCGCAGCGGTAGCCTGCCAAACGAAAACGAAACGACGCTACGCGCTAGCCTGGGCCTCGCATACGTCTGCTCGAGCTAGCTGGCTGCTGCTGGCTGCTACCATCGAGGCAGCAGACGCTGGCGGCGAGCAGCCAGATCCGCTCGAGCTTGCCAAGCTGCTCGCCAGGCTAGCCAAGTCGCTCGAGGCCTTTAAGCGCATCGCAGAAGGTTCGCCAGAGGCCTCGCCAGAGGCCCCAGAAACGCCAGCGCCAGAGGCCTCGACAGATACGCGCGCAGCGCCAGAAACCAGCGCAGCGCCAGCTACAGCGCCAGCGCCAGGCGATCCAGAGGCCTCCGCAGGCCAGGGCGGCGCATCATGAGCGGCGCATTTCTGCTGCTGGTCGACTTCGTTTCGCGCTTAGCGCCTGAAATCATAGAAGCTTTTTTCGTCGAGCATCCTGATTTAAGGCCGCCGCCGCGCGAAGGTAGCCAAGCTGCAGTCGAGCGCGCAGCAGCGCAGGCGCTAGCCGACAAATTCGACAATTCAGACGGCTAGCGGTAGGCTCGGTTTCTCCTAATTGGTCGCCGCGCGCAGGATCTATCCCCCCAGATCCTGCGCGTTTTTTCGTACCTATGCTTACATCTAACGCAGTACTGGCGCTGATTCTTACCGTCGCAGCGCCGCCAGGTAGGAGCGCGCACAGTCGCGTCGAGGTAGCGCCAGATACCTACCGACTCGAAACCAGAGCAGAGGGCCTCGACCGGTATCGCATCGTCGCTCGAGCCATCGCAGAGGCCTCGAAAGGTAACCTGCGAATGGCTCGGATTCTGGTAACGATTGCAGAACACGAATCGAGCTTTAGGCGCGACATTCACAGCTGCGAAAAGCTAGGCGACAGAGGGCATAGCTACTCTGTTTTTCAGATTCGCTACGGTAAGAAATCGAAACGAGGCGCTGCTATCTGCGGCCTCGATTACGACTCGACGCTGCGAGCAGCTCGAGCTGCTGCCAAGCATGTCGGCAGAACCAGCGGCCAGTTATGCAGCAGCGGGCCTAGCTGCGTCGCTGCTTTCATTCGCTACAGCGGCCTACCGCGCATCGTCGCGACTACCGATCCAAGGTACGCGAGCAAGATAGCAGCCAGAGCCAGAACATACGCAGCGACTGCGACGCCGCTCCCTTTACCGGTTTGGGCTACGCTCGACGGATGAATCCGTTTAGCAGCGACCAAGTAGACGTATCGATCCATCCGAGCGGATTTGTGCGCCTGCCTAGCGGCGTCGCTGTGTCGAGGCTACCGATCTGGGATTCGCGCTATAGCGTGTTTGCCAGGTTAGGACATGGCAGCGCAGCGCAGGCGCTCGAGGCTATCGGCATGCGTACGCCTACCGTCGAGGAATACGCAGAGCTGCATAGCGTCGCTCTGCATGTCGACCCCTACTACCTGCCTACCGCTGCGATGATAAGCGCAGCAGGCGTACCGAAACCATGGCGCGATGCTGCTGGCAGAGATAGCCATGCGATGGCTACCTATCGAGCAGAGGATATGCGCTCGCTACTCTGGTCGCAGCTGCACGATACCGAGGTATTCGCGCGACTCGATGCGAGCGGATGGACAAATGAGCCAGTCGCTAACGCTGGCAAACACTGGGCTACGCATGGCGGCGTCCATGTTCTTACTGGCTGGTACGCTCGCAACGGTAGGGCGCTGCAGCATGCGTCGACCGCGCATCTAAACGAGCCGATGTATACAGACTACGCGACTACCGTACATGCAGCCTACGACGCAGCCAGTACGCCAGAGCTGCCGCCGCCTACCAGCGTATCGAAACGCGATACCGATCCTGCGCCAGATTGGAAAACAGGCCTCGACCTGCGCGAGCATAACGTAGGCCTGCGCTGCCTCGCGTGGCTAGGGTTTCAATCGCAGCTAGGCATTAGCGAAGTACCTGGCCCGAAACATGATTCGCGCATCGTCGCTTACTCGCAGCACTGCAGGCGCGGCGGTACGTTCTTAGGCGTCGACGGCAGAGGCCTGCCAATCTGGCGAGGCGGTAATAGCCTGGCGCTTTCGACGGATGAGGAACCCTGGTGCGCAGCGATTACTAGCGCAGCGCTGCTCGAGTCGCTGCTAGTAGGCGAGCATCCGCCGCACGGATTGCGCGTTAGTGTGCGCGAGCTGTGCGAGGATGCGCGCATCGCTGCGACGCTGCGACCGCTACAGTGGTATCCGCCGCCAGGCGCGCTAGCCATCTGCGCTCGCAGCGGGCAGAATCCGCTGCATGGCGGCAGGGGGCACGTTAGGCGAGTCGTTACGTTTACCGAGCAGCGGCACTACGGAATCGGCGGGAACGAAAGCGACCGCATTGTAGCCGCCTGGCATGATAACGCAGAGGTCGTAGCCTGGATCGACTGCAGCTAGCCTACGTTTCCGAATAGGCCTAGCTGCGCTGTACGCTTCTTTATCAGCGGCTCGTAATCTGGATTTAGCTCGATACCGAACCACTTACGACCTAGCGCCTCTGCGACCATGCCAGTCGTACCGCTGCCTAGGAAGGGGTCGAGTACCATGCCGCCCATAGGCGCGCCTGCCATGATGCAAGGTTCGATTAGCTTTGGCGGAAAGCAGGCGAAATGCGCGCCGCTGTAGGCGATGCTAGGTACGCGCCAAACGCTGCGCTTATTCCTGCCGTCGTCGCGCTGTCGACTGTCTGCGCCCTGCGCCTGGTTACCGATTGCAGAGTGCTTACTCGCACGATTGAAAACGCCGCCGCTGCCATTCGTTACCATCTGCTCGCGAATCGCATCTGCGTCGTAGTGGTACGTCGAGGATTTGCTAAGCAGGAAAATATATTCATGCGCTTTTGTTGGTCGGTCGGTTACGCTTTCCGGCATAGGATTTGGTTTCGACCAGATGATATCGCTGCGCAGGTACCATCCGTCGGCCTGCAGCGCGAAAGCTACGCGCCATGGTATGCCTACCAAATCTTTAGGCTTTAGATTGGCAGGAACGCTGCGAGCTATGGCGTACTGCGCTGCGCCCCTGTCCTTACCGCCGTCGAGCGTACTTGACGCGCTAGGATTGGACATGCCGCCAGCTGCGTAGCTGTCGCCTAGGTTAATCCAGAGCGTACCATCGTCGCGCAGTACTCGTTTTACCTCTGCGAATATCTCGACCATGCGCTCGACGTAGGCCTCTGGCGTTTCCTCTAGGCCTACTTGCATGTCGACGCGAGTAGCGCCGCATTTGGCGCAGGTTTGGCGGTACTGCTGCGAGCGATTCATAACCTGCGCTTTAATGACATCGTTTGACATGCCGTTAGGCAGGCCGTCGCCTGCGCAGTCAAGCGTCGGCGCTTTGAATCCGCCTAGCGGCGGTCGCAAATGGTCGCAGTCGCTGTCGCCGCCATCCCAGGTCGCAGTGCCGTAGTCGCGCAGGCCCCAATATGGCGGCGACGTAACGCACGTTTGCGCGAAACCTGCGTCGAGCTTGCGCAGCTCGGTTAAGCAATCGCCTATAGCGTAGCTCATGCGAGCGCCTCTGCTGCTATCGTCCAGAAACCTGCGAAGGTATCGACATGAGGGCCATACATTCGCAGGCCCCACGGATTAGCAGCGTCTGCGTATGGCGCGCCTGCGTTATAGCTAGCTGCGAGCAGCAGCGGATCGCCGCCTAGGTCGTAGCGCTTGTTAAGCTCTGCCAGCGTCTGCGCTCCAATCAGGATGGAGTTACGCGGCTCGAATAGAAAGCGCCGCCAGTCGAGCATCGCGCCGCCCCCTGGCAGCGAATTTCTAGGCATAAGGTACGGCCGCGCGAGCGCATCATCTGGCAGCTTGGTAGGGTAGCCAAGCAATGCGCCGACATGGCGCGCCGTTCTAGTTAGCGTCTGCATAAGGCCTAGCGAGCTGTCGTTTAGATGCGCCTCGAGGCGCTCTGCGTTGTACTTGCCAGTCGACTCGGTACAGATACAAGCGACAATCGTACGCCGGTCGACGCCGGAGCTATGCGACGCATCGCGTATCAGCATTTCATATTCCGACCAGACGTACGCAGGTAGCGCCTGCTCGCTAGGATGCGCTCTGCGCAGCTTGCGCTCGACGCCATCCTCGCGCATGTAGACTGCTTTCGTGCCGCGCGAGTCGCTCGAGCCTACGCGCCAAGACCTTTTACCGTTTGCGGTTATCCATTCGCCATCCGCGCGAATTGTTGCGAGCTTAGCCATTCGTCGACCTCTTAGCGATACAGTTAGGGCAGGTAGGCGCGCCGGTAATCGTAACAGGCCGTTTGATACTAGAACGATCTGCGCCGCATAACGGCGCGCCGCCATCCGACCAAGCATGCCAGAAACCATCCCAGTGTTCGCTACCGGTACCAGGCGCTTTAGCTCTGGCTGGCTGGTCGAATAGCTCTAGCTGCATGGCAGTACGATACCTCTGCGCTCGCGCTTAGCGCCTGGCATGATCCAGCGCTTAACGACTACGCCAGGCGGCAGCTCGCGCGTATCGAAAGCGCGAAAGCTACCGGTACCATCCGGGCTAGGTATGTCGCTGTACTGCAGCTGCTGCGTCGACCAAGCAGCGCGGAAAGCATGCAGGTCGACGATTCGATACGCGCCGACAAGCTCGCGCGATGGATGCGCGAAACCATAAAAGTACCAATCTGCCCATCCATCCTCGAATATTTTAGCAAATTCAGTACGAGCGCCAGAGGGCCTCGACAGGCGTATCGCTACATCATGTGGGAATCGCTGCAGGTACTGCGACCTGCGCATCCTACAGGCGATGCGCTGGCCGCCTACGACCTCGAGTACCATTAGATCGGTAGCCTCGTTTCTGTCGACCTCGAGCGACGCTTTGGCGAAAAGCAGCTCTGCTAGATGGCGTCGAATATCTGGCAGGAACGATTCGCCCCATGCGAAATCCGTAGCGAGGCCTGCCACTATTCGGCCTGCGTCGGATGGTACGCCATTGGATTGCGCCTGAGTATTGCTAGCAGCTCGCTACCGCGATGCGCGATGGCTACAGCTAGACCATGCGGCGCGCTAGCGGATTCGCCTAGCGACGTCGTAAACGCGACCAGATCGAGGTAGGCATCATGCGACCGCGCGGCGTCGCGCTGGTCGCGCTCGAATAGTTTGCCGTCTGCCGTGCGGTAGACCTTGGTTAGCTCTGCTGCCATCAAAAAACCTCGTCAATGTTATCGCTAGGCAGCGCTGCGCTACCTGGCTGTTCGTTAAAAAATGCCTCTGCATCGTCTGCGTCTGCTGCTGCGATGGCGGCGCGCTCTGCTGCGTCATCGTCGCTAGTAGTCGTCGCTGGATTGGTAGGCGCCGATCGGGTTTCCGATTCGGCGCCCGTCGTAGGGTTTGCTTTGAACGAATGGCGCTTGGCGCGATAGGCGTCGATTACGTCCTTACGCTCGCCAGCTGCCAGCGCCTGCAGCGATTCGCCGTTGTCGGTTACCCAGCTGTCGACGCCTGCTATCGACCGTTTGCGCTTTAGCTCTGCGAGCAGCTCTGCGACCTCGAGGCGCTGCGCGGTATGCGCTGGCAGCGGCTCTGCCTCGTACGCCTGCTCGCGCTCGTACTGGTCGCCAGCTGGCGTACCGGATGGCGGCGCATCCGGCGGCGGATAGATTGGCGGCGCATGCGACGCCTGTAGCGCAGGCCTCGAGGTAGGCGTAGGCGCAGCGTTATTCGCCTGGCCCATTTCGTCATCCGTATAGACGCCGGAAAGCTCTGCAGGAAAAGCTCGACGCAGCGCGAGCGCCTCTGCGCATTTGCCAAGCATGAGCGGCCCCATGTTCTGCCACATACGGTTAGGATTTCCGTCGCGCGTAGTCTGTACGTAGCTATCCCAGATCGCGACCGACCAGAGCGGCTCGGTAAATCCTGCTTTCAGTACGCCTACGCGAGCAGCTCGAGGCGCCTCGCGCTGTAGCCAAACGTCGACCCATGCGCCATCCGCGCCGCACCAAAACGGACCAAGCTGGCCCTGATATCTACCGGTACGATCTGCAATCAATCGGTAGCCATCTATCGACGTTTGGATCGACATTACTTCGCGGCGCAGTTTGCTATCCCAGCGCATTACCGCGAAGATTTGCCGCGCGAAGGGGTCGAGGCCTAAGCGCTTAGACGTCTGCACGAATAGCGATAGTTCATCATCCGATGCGCCTCGACAGATCGTACGCTTGATTAGGTCGACCTGCTCTGCGCTTAGCGCATGCGACTCGACCTGCGCTACTAGCTGCTGGTCTGGTTTTCTTAGCTCTAGGCTCATGACACTACCTTTTTCATTATCTTATCCATGTCGTACATCTTGCGCATGGTTAGGAACATTTCGAGGCCGCCGTTTAGTACGTCTGCGCCAAACGAGTAGTGCGCAAATGCGGCCTGCTCGCGCGACAGCTTGAGTACGTGCGCCTCGACTGGATCGATATCCAGACATTCGCGCGCGAGCTGCTTGTACGCGCCAAGCTGGTAGAGCGTATCGACGTAGCAGCTTGTACCCTTGCCGGTTTTGAAGTCGAGCAGGGCAGGCGCGCCGTCGACCTCGACCAGCGCATCGAACGTACCGCCGTAGCGATGCGCCTCGGAAACGAGCGGCGTTTCTGTCTGCAGGACTACCATGCCGGTACCTTTGGCCCAGCGCCGATAGTTTTCGAGCGCGCCTAGCGCAAGCTCGACCATTTCTGGCGGCGTATCTGGCGCAGGTACGAAGTCGCGCGAATGGATATCGGCATCGATCATTTCGTGCGCGAGCGTACCAGCGCCTGCAGCGGCGTCGCGCGCATCGCGGTAGTTAATCTGCTGCATGCCTAGATCCCAGGCCCAGTGTATGAGCGCGCCGGATTCTTTGAATCGACCGGTAACCGTTGTCGTACCTGGTACTCGTTTACCGTCGCTTGCTTTGTAGCCGCTTTTTGGTCGAGCCATCTTCTGTTCCCCTAACTATGGATACAATCGCGTAGCGGAAACCGCGATACGTTGTACCTGTTATCGTTTCTAGTTTCGTCCATGCGATGCGCTCTGCTACCTGCTCGTTTGGGGCTAGTACGTAGAGGCGCTCGAGCTGGCCGCGCGCTCGCAGATCGACCTGGTAGATCGCTGCCATGGCTAGCGGATATCCTCGAGCTTTCGACCTGCTAGCTGTTCGTGCGACGTAATCACTGCGACCAGCGTTAGGCGTACATGCTCGAGATGTTCGTGCGATGCGTCTAGATCGGGAAACGAGCAAGCGCTGCCTACCCTAACGACAAGCTGCTGCGCAAGCTCTACGCGGCGCAGCAGCTCGCGCACTACTCGCGGCGTTATCATATGCTGCTGGCCCTCCGTACCCCTTCGCCGTTGCAATCAGGACACAACTCGACGCCATCTGCGTCGATAAGCTTGCCAGCGCCAGCGCAGGCGCTGCATGGCGGCGGCCTAGACTCGAGCGCGCTATCAGCTGTGCGATTCGTGTAGTGCGCGATTAGCTCTGCCAGTACGACAGCATCTGCCATACCGCAGTCGAGCTTTTCTGCGACGTAGGCTGGCGCGAGGTAACCGCAGTCGCGGAAAACATGGCAGCATCCGCCGCGCGAGCGATTGAGCCAGGTAAACATAAACACGCCGTCTGGTTCCTGCCTAGCGAATCCGAGCAGAGGCAGCGCAGTCGCGCCCAGGTCGAGCTGCACGAAAACGCAGGCGTAGCGCGTACCGTTTCCTGGCTGGTACTCGACGAAAACTGCGCCTGCCATGTTGCTGGTTTCCGACCAGACAATGGCGTCGACGATTGGTTTGGTCCGACCTTCCATTAGCTGGTACCTGCAGTTAGTTCTGCTGCTGCTTGCCCGCGGTCGATGGCAGCATCATCCGCTGCAGCCTGGCGCGCCCGCTCTGCGCTTACTGGATCCGATTGGAGCCAGTGCGCGCCGTCTGCTTGGCAGAGCATTAGCGAATCGAGCAGCAGCGTCGACCCCTCGATAGCGTGTATCAGCTGCTCTGCGCCAGCTGCGCTAAACGCATCTGCGAGGCGCTCGTACATGGTTGCGGTTATGTCGATTCTGTCGCTCATGTTGTAGCCTCTGTTTTCTGTTTGGAGTTTGCCTTGCGCTCGAGCGCCTGCGCCTGCGCCTCGCCGTCTGCGCAGTACTGGCCAGAGCGCCAGAGGGCCGCGCAGTGGCGCAGCTCACTGGCGGTATGTAGCCCGAACCTGCGCGCCGCGAATGGTCGCGCTGCTTTCACGATGTTTCCTTCGATATCGATTCGTCCTGCGCATTGCACAGATCAATCATTCCAGCGTCGAAACCGCGCACCCAGCTAGCGCGCTCTGATAGTCGCTGCCGGCACTCTGCCTCGCAGCTGCCATTGTGGATCGCGTGTCGCCATCCGCGCATGTAGGCGCTCGATAGCTCTGCTGCTGTCGCTACTGCGCGCTTGCGCTTCACTGGCGCTGCAGGCGCATCGTCGCGAGCAGGAACGGTAACCGCTACCGTCGAGCCATCGCTGCGCGTAGCCTGGTATTCGACCTCGAGCTTTACCAGAGGCGCAGCGCCTCCCCCAATCGTCGCGCTACCATCGCGCAGCAGCGCCTCGAGCCATTCTGCGCAATCCTCTGGATCGTTGTCGATGGCGAAATCCTGCCAGCTACCGCGCCAGTCGATGGCGCCGTTTTCGTCGAGCATGCGTACGCGCAGATCGGTAGGCGCGCTCATGATGCGACCTCGAGCCATCGCTGCATGGTTTCGACAGCAGCGTCGATAGCCTCGACCTCGACGTCTGCTGCTGCGACGATATCCTCCGTACCATCTGCGTCGACGGTAATCCAAACAGCAAACAGAGCAGGCGCGTAGGCATCGCGGTCGACGCGCACAGTAGCGCCAAGTCGCGCAGCCAGTCGCAGCATCTGCTCGCGCGACTGATTCGCGTAGTCGCGGGCGCTCATGATGCGACCTCGCGCTGCTCGAGGTAGCGGTAGTCGACAGACTGCGGGCGCTGTCGGTAGTAGGCGTCGAGGCTAACGCCTAGGCTCGCCGCCAGCTTGCGATGAAATGCCAGCGTACGCAGCGACTGGCGGCGCTCGTACTCGACCTGCTCTGCTGTGAATGTCTTAGCCATGGATCGACAGTACAGGAAAAGATTACGTGCGGTAAACAATAATCGACAGTACTAACGAAAAAAACCTCGATTGTGATACTGTGCAACCATGGCAGATGAAAAACAGCGCGAATCGCTAACCATCCGTTTGCGGTCGGTCGACGTCGAACGTATCGAAACCATTAGGAAAACGCTTGGTATCCAGAACCATACCGAGGTTATCCGTTTCGCTTTGGCGCAAGCAGCTCGCCAGGCCTGCGACCAGCCAGCGCCAGCGCCAGCGCTGCTCGAGCGCGACTACGCAGACAAACGCATCGGATAGCGGTCAAACGTGCTAGTAGTTTGACTGTGCGACACTGGACAATCCTAGATCGTGGCAGCGTTCCTGTTGGCGCGCCGAAATTCGCGTTTAGCTGCCCTGGCTGCGACGCAGTAGCCATGCTGCCAGTAGTAGGTAAGCCGCTCGCGCAGCTTGCAGACGGCGGTATCGTTTTCGACGTTGGACCGCGTGCACTGCCCGTATCGATGCGCTGTACGAGCTGCCGCCATGTATTCACGACTGAGGAATGATGTACGGAAAATGGTTTAAATCCGCCTATACAGGTTCGATGTACGGCGCTGGCGAGCATGTTTTTGCGGTCTGGTCCTGGGTAGTCGCTAACGCTGGCCCATCTGGCGTAGTCGAGATCAATCCGCGTGCACTGGCAGACTCGATAGGCTCGACGCCAGAGCGGATGCAGGCGGCGCTCGAGTACCTTACTGGCGAGGATTCCGACAGCAGAACCAAAGCAGAGGGCGGTCGACGCCTGCTGCATGAGGGCGGCTACCAATATCGGATCGTAAACCATGGCGTCTACAGGTCGCTGCGAGACGAGCAGGAACGGCGCGACTATAACCGTACGAAAATGCAGGAATCTCGTGCGCGAAAGCGTCAAACGCAGGATGCGAAAGTCAAACGCGGTCAAACGCAAAGTCAAACAAGTGTACCGCCGTGTGCCTATACAGAGGCAGAGGCAGAGTTAGAGGCAGATCCAAATACAGAAGCCGTAGCCGCCGTAGGTTGCGCGCGCACGCCTGTAGCAAGCGACATGCCAGAACCAGACGCAACAACTGCAGCAACGGCAACAACTGCGGATCTGTCGAAACAGGTCGAGGCAGGTACGGTCGATCCGCTCGCAGCTGCCATCCTGCAGACGCTGCGCAGCGACAGGCGCGCCGTCGAGCTTGGTATCGCAGAGCTGCCATATGCCGAGCAGCTGCTTGGCGTAGTCGCTCTGGCGCCCTATCCGCTAACCGCTGCGACTGCTGGCGAGGCTATCTGCGATGCGCTAGCCGACCTGCCAGCAGGCGCTAACGAGCAATTCGCGCGCAAGATGGTACGAAGCTACCTCAAACAACAGGCGAAAAAACCGCCTGGCGAGCATGCGCACAGATCGCAGGATACCGACGTCGCTAGCGCGCTCGGAATCAAGTCGAGCAGATCGACCAGTAAGCAATACGCTGCGCCGTACCATCGACCATTCGAGGCAGACGAATGAGCGACGACGCTTTCGACGCCAGGCCTATGGTAGTGCACGGATTGAGCTGCTGCGTACGCGAATGTTTAGCGCTGCGCTGGTCGCGCGACGACTACCTGCGCATTGTTAGCCAATCATGGACAAGATTTACCGAGCGCGGCCAGAGGCAGCACGATACGCGAGCAGAGCGCCTGCAGCTCGCCGGTAAGGTTTGGGATCTAACGACTGGCGCAGCATGATCGCAGATGATGAGTTACGGCCAGAGCATGGTTTCGGCTATCGCCTGCAGATGGCGCGAAAGCTCGCAGGCCTAACTCGAGCGCAGCTAGCTCGCAGAATCGACGTTACAGATCGCGATGTACGCAGATGGGAAACGGGCCAGAGGCAGAATCCTCGACTTCGTTGCGTTGTCGAGCTTGCCGAAGTTTTGAGCGTAACAATCGACTGGCTGGTAGCCGGTAAGGAAGAAAAACCATGAAAGCAATCGAGCAATGGCTAGCGCAATCCGATCCTGCGACGCTGCGCAAGCTAACCGTTTTCGCAGAGTACAGCGCAGACGGAAAACCGGAAACGTACCGAGCTTGCGGCATGGCAGGATCGACCAATGGTCTAGCGGTCTATGCCAAGGGGTCGACGCTACCCGAGGCGCTCGATGCGCTCGACGTCGAGCTAGCGTCGCAGGCTATGGCTATCATCGATGCGCTCGACGATAGCGAAGGTAGCGAGGGCGAATCATGAGCATCGTACAACTCGACCGATTGCTGCGGCGCGCCATGCGCATCGGCTGCGTAGTCGTTTGGCGGCCAGGCTATGGCGGCGGTAGCTGGCAGCTATGCAAGCTCGAGGCGCTCGATGGCTAGCGCCAAAAGCAGAGCAGGTAAACGGGCGTCTACTGTCGACGGCGATTTTCGACTGCCGCCAAAGCGTCGTAACTGGAAACCTGGCACGTACCAGCTTGGTTTTTTCGTGCGCTTTCCTGATGGCTCAACCGTTACGACAATCAGCGATAGCGCTAGCGAGGCTAAAGCGCTGGCAGCGGTCAAACTGCTGGTACGTGCCAGGTATCCGCTGGTAGCAGTCGATCTGCTCGAGGCGCTGCATGCAGAAGTGTAGATCCTGCGGCGCTGCGATTCGCTGGGCGCGTACCGTTGCCGGTAAGCTAATGCCGGTCGACGCAGCGCCTAGCATCGACGGTAACCTACAGCTGATAGGCGACCAGCTCGATAGCGTGGTTTATCTGTCGACAGCTAAGCAGGCAGAGCTATTCGACGTCGACCGGTATACCTCGCATTTTGCGACCTGCCCAAACGCAGTAATACATCGCAAGTGATAGGGGGCGGCTGTACGAAATGCGGCGGCGTCATGCTCGCCGATACCGAGGATTGGCCTGCGCCGCTCTGCTACGACTGTTATGCGAAAATGAAAACGATTCGCGTCGACCTGCAGATGCGTACCGTTAGCGAATCCAACCAGCGCGGCAGCTGGCGCAAGCATCATAAGCGACGCAAGCTGCAGCGCGGAAACGCGATGCTATGTACGCGCCTGGCGCTCGATGGCGAAAAGCGAAAACCGGCGCATATCATCATGCGCAGGGTAGCGCCTCGCATGCTCGACCAGGGCAACGTAGCAGCAGCGCTAAAGTACGCGCAGGATGGCGTCGCAGATGCGCTCGAGATAAACGACGGCGACCAGTCGATAGCCTGGCAGTACGAGCAGCGACGCAGCGCGGTAGGCGAGGGCTATCGCGTCGAGGTCGACATATTCTGGCCAGATGAGCTAAGGTCGGTCGATGGCTAGTGAGATGCAATTAGGCGGCGTAACGATCCAGCTTGGCCTAACTCGCAAAGGGGTCGAGCTTGTACGCAAAGGTTTGGTAGAGGCGCCTCGCGAGGTAACGCCAGATCTGCTCGCAGCTCGAAAAAAAGCAGTCGCAGCGGCTACCATTTCGTCGCGCGCAGCCAAAGCCGCTCGCGTCGAAACACGTAAAAAGCGACCAGCGCCGCCAGCCAGCGAAACGGAAAAGCGTCGAGCAGCAGAGGCGGAAAAGCGCGCAGCTGCGCATGCTGCCAAAGCAGCAGAGGCGCCGTCGACCGAGCCTAGCCCGGAATCTGCTACTTGACGCCAGGCGCGCCAGCGTGTTTATGCTCGACGCATGGCTACCGCTACAGAGCGCCTCGAGGCGCTGGCAAAGCGAAAAGCTGCGCGAGCAGGCGCAGGCGTAGTCGAGCATCGTCTAGCCAAGGGCGACGCGACCAAAGGTACGCCGAAAACCGGAATCGTTAAGCGTCGAAAGCGTAAAGCTAAGACGTCTAGCCCTGGTACCGAGGCCTCTACCGAAACAATCGACCTCGACCTCGACCTCGAGGCGCTGCCTAAAGTAGACGCAGCGCCTAGCGATGGCGGCCAGGTCGAGCGTAACGATTAGTGCGCCAGCGTCGCATCGACTTTGTAGGCGACATTCACTGCGACCCAAATCGCGGAGATGGCGTACTGGCTAAGCTCGACGCAGCTACCGGTTTCCTGCAGCTAGATGGCAGGCTAACGACTGTCGGCGTATTCACGTACAGCGACGCCGCTGGCAAAGTATGGGGCGAGCTGCGTACGCCAGAGGAAGTATTCTCGCCAGAGGCGCTCGCATCGTTCGAGCTTGTCGTAGCTACCAACGATCACCCGGATACGTTCGTCGACGTCGATAACGTAAAGCAGGTACAGGTAGGTACGGTAGGCAGCGACGTTAGGCGAGATGGAGAATTTGTTAGGGCCTCGATTGTCATAACCGACGCATCGACAATCCTAGCGATCCAGCGCGGCAAAATGCAGCTTTCCTGCGGCTATACCGCAGAGGTACTCGCGCAAACAGGCGTCGCTAACGGCGACAAATTCGACGGCGTACAAACCAACATTCGCGGCAACCATGTCGCCATCGTAACCAAAGGTCGAGCAGGCGCTAGCTGCTCGCTAATAGCTCGCGGCGACGCCGCATTTTCAAAGGTAACCATGGACAAAAAAACCGACGCTAAAGCGCGAGCTGCGAGCATGATCGCTAAGCTCAAAACAGACCAAGGGGTCGAGCAGGCGCAGGCCGTAATCGATCTGCTGCAGGCGGCTATCGACAGCGGTAACGACATGCTTATCGAGGCATCGCTGCTGCAGGCCTCTGGCATGCTTGGCGGTAGCGTCGAGGTCGCAGCGGAGCCAGAGGCAGGCGCAGAGCCAGAGGCGCCGGTCGAGGCGCTGCAGGCTAGCGCTACCGCGCCAGCCGTCCAGCCTAGCGCTTTCGACGATGCTACCGCGCTGCGCGCGAAGGTCGATACGCTCGAGGCCGCTCGCGCTACCGACTCTGCGAGCTTTTCGCAGCGTGTTGGCCTGCGCGTAGGCCTCGAGCGCAAAGCGTCTGCCATCTGTCCAGAGCTGCAGCTCGACGGTATGAGCGACGACGCAATCCGCAAAGCTGTCGTGTTGGCGGTTTCGCCTAACGTCGCTGCCAAGCTCGAGCAGAACAGCAAAGCGCCTGGTTACCTGCGCGCTATGTTCGATACCGCTGTCGAATTGCACAGCGGCCGCGAGCGACACGCCGACGAATTGGGGCGCGCCATTTTCGACGCGCACAACGAGGGCAGCAGCGACGTCGACCTCGACCAACTGCATGCCGACTACCTCGACAGACAGAACGGCTGGAAAACTGCCGACCGGAAAGCTAACTAACCATGCCGCAATTCGCATATGGGCAGCAGCCCCAATTCCTCAACGGACAAATCTACGACGCATCCGCTGCGTCTGTCGATTCGTACCTAAACGAAATCGTCGCGCAGCAGAGTAACGCAGCCGCTGGCGCTGGCGTCGCTGGCGCTGGCGAGGTCTACACGCTAACCGCAGTTGGCGGCGACGGATCGACCGTAGCGGTTTCCACTGCTGCGCAAGCTGGCGGCGAAACCGCTACGCAGATCCTAACCGAGCTGGCTACAGCTTGGAACGCAGATCCAATCGCTGCAGGCATTGCGCTTGCGACCGACAATACCGGCGACGTCGACCTCGACTTCGTTGCGGTAGGCGTAGCGTTTACCGTAACGCTGCCCGACCAGACGTCTGCGTTTACGCTTACCACGCCGCAAGCTGCTGGCGGCGCGGATATCGGTCTAGCGGTCGCCGTTCAGTACGGCGCGGATGACGATACCGCTATCGCATCTGGCGCTGGCATGGTCGACGCCGACGTAATCGGCTTTACCGTGCGAAACGTCGCGATCCAGGTTCAAGCTACGCCTACCGGCGCAGTGGTCGACGATGCTTTCGCGCCTGGCGAAATGCTTTCTGTCATGCGCCAGGGCACGCTAGTCGCGCTCGCAGAGGAAGCCGTAACCAAGGGCGCGCCGGTTTTCGTGCGCATCGCAAACGTAACCGTCGCAGGCGATCCGCTCGGCATGCCTCGCAGCGACGTCGATGGAGCTAACGCTATCCAGCTTACCGGCGCGCGATTCGCGTCGACCACTACGGCTCGCGGCCTGGTTCGCATCGAGCTTAACCGGCCTGCAGCCTAAAGGTATCGACCCATGAATCTCGCAAAGATCCAGAACATGCAATCCAAGCGCCTCGCGCGTTTGGTCGATAGCGTCGGCCGCTTGCCGATGTTTCACGCCGACATCGAAACCGGCGTTTTCGCTAGACGCCTGGTTACCGCTACGCTCGCAGAGCTTTTCCGATTCGAGTACGCAGAAAACAAATGGGCCAGCGGCGAGCTGCTGCCTCTGTCGTCGGAAGTAAACGAGGGCGCTAACGAGTACGGATACCAGGAGATCGGCTATACCGGCCGCGCCAAGCTGGTAGCCGACAACGCTACCGATATTCCGTACGTCGACGTCGAGGGCCGCGATACAATCAATACGATTAAAACGCTAGCCTGCGCGTTTCGCTACTCGACGCAGGAGGTACGTACCGCGCAGCTGCAGGGCAGGTTCGATATCGCCAGCGAAAAAGCTCGAGGCGCTCGCGAGGCCTACGATACCGAGCTAAACGATCTGCTGCGATTCGGCGCGCCTGCGTTCAATCTGGCAGGCGCTACCAACGTACCGGGCATGCTGGTCGTAAACGCTGCTACTGGCAGCTGGCAGGCCGCTACCGCTGCGCAGATCGTCGCGGATTTCACAGCAGCTGCGAACCAGCTGCCAAACCTAACCAGCGGAATCGAAATGCCAAACACGGCCGTTTTCGATATCGCATCATGGACGCGAATCTCGACGCTGCAGAACAGCGCCGCTAGCGATGCGACTGTGCTTACGTTCCTCAAAAATGCGTTTCCCATGATCGCTAGCTGGACATGGGATTCTGGTATGGCGACAGCAGCGCAAGCTGGCGGCCCTGCTGTCATGATCTACAAAAAAGATCCGACTCGCATGCGCGGCGTGATTCCTATGGCTCTGCGCGCTCTGCCGCCAGAGCAATCAGGCCTGGTTTTCAAGATCACGCTGGAATCGCGATTCGGCGGCGTAATGGCTCCGAAACCTCGCGCTGCTCTGCGACTGGACGGCGTTTAGCATGCAGGTACGAAACGCTACGCAATTCGTTCGAGTCGTGCAGCATGCGCGGCCAGATGCGACTACCGGCGAGCATGTCGTAAAGAGCTTTGCTGTCGAATCTGGCGGCGTCGCGCATATCCCGGATGATATTTGGGCAGAGGTTTCCGACCTCGACCCTAAGCGTCTATGGGGCCTGCAGGCGCGACCAGACGAAAAGCTCGAGACGACCAAGGTTAGCGCTAGCGAGGCTATCAGCCTGGTTATCGCCTGCAGCGATCCGGCCGCCATCGAGGGCGCTCTGCGCATCGAGGAACGTAAAAGCGTAGTCGCTGCTTTGCATGCGAGGGCCGAAGAAATTGGCGCAGAGGTTAGCGACTAAAGCAGAGCTGCTAGCATTTGCGCCAGGCCTCTGCGGCGAGAATCGGGAACCAGCAGAAACGCTGCTCGAGGTCGCTGGCAGTATGATCTCGCTAGAGTGCTGGGGAGCTAAAGCTAGCAACGGCCATCTGTTGCTAGCTGCGCATCTGCTGCAGCTGTTTGCAGGCGCTGGCGGCGCCTCTGCTGGCGGCCCAGTCGCATCGCGTACGATTGGCAAGATTAGCGAATCGTACGCGGTAGCGACGCAAGCAGACGCAGAGCTAGCGACTACGACATATGGCCAGCTCTACCTAACTCTGCGAAAAACGCTGCTGCTGCTACCTATCACTGGTCGAGCTTGTTAAATGTCTGCGACTGTCAAAACCAATACGAAAGGCCTCGACGATCTGCGTACTCGACTGCGCAAGCTCGACGGATTGCGCCTAACGCTAGGTTTTCAGGGCAGCAAAGGTATCACGCTGTACGAAAACGGCGCTAACGTAGCGACGGTAGCTTTCTGGCAGGAATTTGGGACTATCGACATACCAGCTCGAGGATTCCTGCGCTCTACCATGGTCGAGCAATCCAGCGCCATAGCTCGCGCTTTCGCTGTCGAGCTGGCAGGCGTATTCGACCGAAAACGCGATCCAGTCGAGGCGCTCGCAGCAGTAGGCGCGACAATCGCCAAGATGATAAAGCGCAAGATCGATACCTCGAGATCATGGGCTACGCCTAATGCGCCAAGTACCATCGCTAAAAAGGGCGATAATTTCCCGCTGCATGAATCCGATCTAATGTCGGAATCGGTAACGTACGCAGTACGTCGAGGCGCCTCGATACTTAGGGAGGGCCCTTAGCCATGCCGCTGCTTTCCTCTGTTGCGTCGCTAATCGACAATTTCAACGTAGGCCCGCTAACGGTTAACCGGCCTGGCCTACCGACTCAAAACGCGCGAGGCGCCTACGAAACCGCTGCGCCTGCTACCTTCGATATCAACCCTATCGCAGCAGTACAGGCTAGCGGTCGCTCGCTACTTGGCGCGCCAGAGGCAGATCGCAACGATGCTACCGTTGAATTTTACGCTAGGGTTCGGCTGCATGTAGCGGATGGGCTGCAGGTCGCAGATCGTATCGCGTACGAATCTCGCAGCTATCGGATTACGACTGTCGAAAACTACCGCCAGCAGGGCGGCGTTTACTGCGCTGTAGGTACGCTCGAGGAAACGGGCCAGCCGGTATGAGCGTACGCCTAGACCGATTGCAGACTGCGCTATTTCAGGCGCTAGGATCTGTCGCGCCGGATGTTCTATGGACGTACGGCCAGCCGCCGCGCGAGCAGATATCGAGCGACCTGCTAACGCTGTCGCTAACGACTGGGCCTAGCCTAAACCTGCGTCGCTCGCGTCGAGGCTATGTACTGCAGCCAGCGACGTCGGTAGTAGTGCGCGTTACCGCTGCGACAGTAGGCGTACGAAACGTACTGCGCCTAAACGGTTTCGACTACTACCGCGATACGATTGGCGGCGATACGCTAACCACGATTCGCGATGCGATGCTGCTCGACGTGGCAGCTGGCGAGCCAGTCGTAACAGCTGCCGCAGATGGCGCCGATGGGATTCTGCTAACCGCGCCGACGCTAGGCGACATTCGTACACTGCAGCTGCTTGGCGATCTGGGAAACGATGCGCCTGTTTTTCCTGCTGCGCCTGCTGATAGCGTACTGGTTACAGAGGGCCATTCGCTGCATTTGGTAACCGTTCAAGGTTTTAGCAAACAGCGCGAGCCATTCAACGGCGCATGGTCGCTATGCGATGCTGCGCTCGACATTCTGCAATCAGACGCAGGCGTCGAGCTGCTAAACCGGTACGACCTAGGCCTGCTGAATAAAGGGCCAGTCGTTAACCTGTCGGCTATCGCTGGCGGTAACTGGGAAACCCGCGCAGCGTTCGACCTAACCATCGCTATGCCTAGCGTTTCCGTCGAGCAGATCCAGACAATCGAAACCGTTAACTATACCGTCGACGTAGACGATGTTAGCGGCGCTACTGTCGCACAGCTAACCGGTAGCCAAGCGGCTCCGTAAAGGAAAACGAACAATGCCCGCAGCAATCAGCAATTTCGTCGACGTAACGGTAGCCCTCGCAGGCGCGCTCGCCGATAAGTTTTCGTTCGGTACGCTGCTAGGCGTATTCGACCATTCGGTAACCGCTAACCGGCAGGATGGACCCTATACGTCGATTACAGAGGTAGTCGACGCAGGTTTTACCGCAGCTGCAGAGCCAGAGGTAAACGCATGGGCTACCGCTGCGTTTTCGCAGGATGATGGCGTCGACCAGATCATTATCGGCCGCGAGGATGTAGCCGACCTAGACTGGACGGCTACCATGGATGCGGTAGAGGCGGCCGATCCTAACAGCTGGTACATTACCAATATCGAGTCGCGCGTAGCTGCAGACATTCTGCTAGTCGCTGCATGGACAGAGGCGCGGCGTAAAATCTACATCGCGCAGAGCAGCGACGCAGGTATCCTCGCAGATACCGGCGGCAATATCGCAGAGTCGCTCGAGGTACTTGGCTACAATCGTACCGCGCTGATTTACCATGCTGTCGACAATGCGGCAGGCGGCCTAACGCCGCCGGATGGCTACCTCGATGGAGCTTTTTCTAGCTCTGGCGGCGGCCTCGACCTCGACGGGCCAAACGGCGTAGGTACCTGGATCTATCGCCAGCTCGAGGCGGTAACCTTCGATGCTGTTACCTCGACCGAGGCAGGAAACATCTACAGCAACAATGCGAACCTGTTTGGCCGCAATCTAGGCCTGTCGTTTTCGAGCAAGGGTACGATGGCTAGCGGCCGGTTTATCGACGTGCAGACGTCGCTCGACTGGACGCAGATTCGGCTCGAGGAAGATATTCTTTCGCTGTTCGTCGGCGTCGTAACAAAGATTCCGTATACAAATGCAGGAATCAATCAGGTAGGCGGCGCAGTTCAGGGCGTCTACGATAAGGGCGTGAGCTTTGGCCACTACTCGCCCGACCAGCCGCCTACGCTTGTCGTACCAGACGTCGCTACCGTTTCTGCTGCGGCCAAGCTGGCTCGCGAGCTAACGCTAACCGGTAACGCTGTACTAGCTGGCGCTATCCACAAAGCAATCGTTACCATTAACGTCCAGCAGTAGAGGTACATCATGCGTCAATACAGCATCGATAAGGTCGAGCTTTCCTGGGCTAGCATCGATTTTAAACCTGGCCTAGCCGTAGGTACGTCCATCACAGAAGCGCGAGCTACTCAATCCTGGGCCGTGAAACCGACCGGTACTGGCTCAATCGTGCGCGCTTTCAATCCAGACAAATCCGGTACGCTGTCGGTAGTAGTCGACCAAGAATCACTGCTACACCAGCAGCTGCGCCTGCTCGCGCTTACGGATGAGGCAGGTAGGAACGTGGTTTTTCCTGGCCGCCTGTACGATGGCTCGACGCAGGAAACGATTACCTATCGAAATATGTTCATCCTCAGCGAACCAGACGAAAGCAGAGGTACGGAAAGCTCTACGTTTACCTGGGTTTTCCAATTCGAGCGCCGCGAGGCGCTGCCAGCGCTGGGTAACGCTAACGTGGTAGGCCAGTAGCCGCGCAGGCCTAGGCCGTGGTAGGCCTAGTCGATGGCAGTGGTAAAGAAGCACGAAACGACAATCGACGCGCACAGCTACGTTACCGAAACCTTTCCCGCCACAGAAGGCCTCGAGCTAATCGGCGCGCTAGGCGGCCTGCTCGACGAAAAAGCAGGGCAGCTGCTTATGCAGATCGATAGCGAGCAAGAGGCGCAGGCGCTGTTTAGCGAAACCGGCGTACTGGTCGCGCTGATTGGTACCGCGCTACGAGCTGCGACGCATAACGGCGGCCTAGCGCCTCTGGCTAAGCGCATCCTGGCGCGTACCGTCTGCACTAATATGATGGTAGGCGAGGTCGTAACCGCGCCGGTCGATGGTAACGTGCTAGCCAATTTCGACGCGCATTTCGCTGGTAGGTACGTCCATCTTTTTAAGCTCTGTACCTGGGTAGTGCGAATGTCTTTAGGCCTGCCCTAATGCGCAAGCCCTTGGCTAAGGGGCCCGTTTTTCCGGGAGCAAGCGGATCCCATCGAGGCATAGAGCCAGCTAACCTAGCAGCGGAAATCTACATAGCCTGCGCTGGCGCAGATGGCGTCGACGCAGCTACATACGTTAAGCTACATACGACAATCGACCTCGACGGCCTATACGACCTAATCGAAATGCAGCAGGTTCATTCGAGCTGGGAATCCGCTGCGCAGCTTAACGCGCATGAGAGGGCAGCAGGTTCCTAATGGCTACCACTATCGCAGAGCTGCTCGTATCAATCGGCGTCGAGGTTAAGGACGCAGAAAAAGCAGAAAAGAAGGTTAAGGACGTACGCCAGGCTACCGAAAAGCTAGGCAGCACTGCGAAAAAGGAAACCGCAGAGGCTAGTAGCGCGTTTAAGAAATTCGGATCGACTGTGCGCGATGTAGCCGCGAAGTCGAAAGCTAGTATCCAGAAAATGGGCGCAGCGCTTAAAGCTGCCAAGGGCCCGATCCTGGCAGCAGGCGTAGCAGCTACCGCCGCAGCTGTCGGCGTTTTCAAATTCGTAGATAGCCATACTGCGTCGCTCGATGCGCTTAACAAGCTTAACGCTGCGCTCGGTACCGAAATCGAGGATTTGCAGCGGCTAACATTCGCTGCGTCGCAGAGCGGCGTTAGCCAGGATACGCTTTCGACCGCGCTAAAAAAGCTCAATACGAATCTGCAGGACATAGCCATCGGCGGCGGCGCGCTAGCTGGCGAGGCGCTAAAAAAGCTAGGCCTGAATTTCGAGGATATAACCAAGCTCGAGACTAGCGAGCAGCTTGGCGTAATCGGCGATGCGCTAAACGGCGTCGAGGATGAGGGCCAGCGCGCTGCTTTGGCCGCCAAGATTTTCGGACAGAAAGCAGGGCCAGAGCTTGCGACGCTGCTTAAAGAAGGTAGCGCAGGAATCGCCAAGCTAGGCGCAGGCGCGAAGGGCGTACTAACGCAGGAGGAAATCGACCGCGCTACTGCGTTCCAAGATCGGCTAGGCGAGCTAACCAATACCGTCGAGGCGCTAGCGACAGAGATAGCGCTAGAGCTGCTGCCAATCGTCGAGGATGTAGTCGTCGCGATTTCGGATTGGATAGATGAAAACGATTCGCTGATTCGCCAGTCGCTAGGTACATTCGTCGCAGCGGTAACCGAGGAATTTACATTCCTAAGTGACCAGCTCGACATAGTTGTACGCGCTACGAATCTGGTTACAGACGCATGGTCGAGCCTGCTGCCAGAGATGGAAGGGGTAGAGCTTGGCCTAGGCGATCTAGCCAGCGAATTTCTAAGAACACTAAACCCAATCACGCGAATGATAGATGCGTTAGGCGAGCTAATCGGCCTAATGGAAGATTTGAATATCGTTACGCGACAGCTCGAGGGCGGCGCGACTGGCGCTGCGACCGCTACCGCCAAGTCTATCGAGCGCGAACAGTCGCGAGCTGCTCGACTGCAGCAGCGACAGCGTACGCGAGGCGGCGGCGGTAGCGGCGGCGTACCTCCGCTGCTGCGCAGGCCTACGGATTCGCCTAAGAGCGCAGCCAGAGGCGGCGGCGGCGCGAAACCGAAAGCAGCAGCGAAAGCAGCGAAAGCAGCAGGCGCAGATAAACCAGCAGGCCGAACGCTGCCAGAGCTTTTCGCAGCGCTGCTATCCGGCGACCAGACAGCGCTAGCCGAACGGTTTAAAGGCCTCGATGCGACTACGCCTAGCGTCGCAGACGTAAAGCCTACCGTCGCAGTTACGTTTTTTAATATGAAGGTCGAGCAGCATATTGTTTCGCCATCGCCGGTCGAGGCAGGCGCAGCGTCTGTGCGAATGATTCGCCAGGAACTAGGCCGCGCTACCGCGCAAGCAGCGCAGGCGCTTAGCCCGCAGATCGTACGCTAATGGTTTTTCCTCTAGTGCCATCTCCGATGGGAGGAAACCTAGGCGCTACCACTGCCAGTTTTTTCCGCCTGGATCCTCTAGGCGTCGCTGCGCTCGAGCCGCTTATCGACCTGATACCAGGGCTAACGCCGCTGCGCGTTACGTTCGATATGGTCGACAGCGAAAGCGCGACATATACCTACGACGTAACCGAGCATCCGCTGCAGTCGTTCCTCGACGTAACTACCAACGTACATAAGCGCCTCGAGAAAATCACGATTACAGGAACGCTAGGCGCGACGCCGCCGCTACAGAATTTTCCGCCTGCGCCTCTGCCATCGCCTAGCAGCGCTGGCGGCGCAGCGCTGGCAGTAATACCGCCGCCGCCTGTACCTGGATCGTCGCTGCGCCTCGACCTGCTGCGCATCCGAAACCTAAAAAGCATCGCAGATGCTCGAGCGCCGATCATGGTAGTTACGCCGCGCTTAGGCCTCGGTAAATGTTTCATCGAGTCAATCGTGCCGAATTGGAATCCGAACCTAGCCGAAAGCTCTACCGTAACGATTACGGTAAAGGAGGCGCGACTAGTCAATCCGCTAACCGGCGGCGAGCTGCTAGCGCCTGACTATCCAGCGCAATCGCCTGGCAACAACGCAAGCAGCGGCGGCGGCCAGTCGCAGACGTCTGCAGCTGGCGAAAGCGCATCGCCTGCCAGTACCGACGCAGGCGCGCCTAGACTTGGCGGTACATCGGGGCCGAGCGCATGAGCTTGCTAGCGATAACCGTACAGCCTAACGCTAGCGTTTCGCATTTCCGTACGACTGTCCTGCTACCAGACGCAGACGGATCGCGTAATCGATGGACGTTCGATTTCTACACGAACACTGCCGATAACAGCTGGTACTTCGACCTCGAGAATGATGGCGGCTCGGTATCAATCAAGGGCGTAGGCCTAGCTAACGGTTTTAACCTGCTCTATCCGTACCGCTACCTCGACCTGCCGCCAGGCGCGCTATTCATTCGCGACAAAGGCCTCGATGGCGCAGATCCAGACGTCGATGCTTTTTCGGAGGGCAGAGCAGCGCTGTACTACTTCGTAGACGATGGGCTACCGTAACCATGCCTACAGCTGGCCCATTTCTAAACGTAGTCGCATCGCTACAGATCCTGCCGCCTGGCATCATCCTCGAAAACCTAAGCGGCCAGGGCCTGCGCATCGATTGGTCCATCGAAAAGCAGATCGGGCCTAGTCCGAATACCTGCGACCTCGTTATCTACAATCTAAACAAGCCGCAGCGCCTGTCGCTGTCGGTCGCTGCTGCTGCGCCTGTACCTATCATCGTATCGCTACAGATCGGATGGGCAGGCCTCGCGCCGGTAGGCGTACCAGAGGTAGTTTTCGTAGGCGAGATTTGGGAGGTACAAGCGACCAAAAAGGAAAACACGGACATTCTTACGCTAATCAAGCTAGGCGATGGCGCGAAACCTCTGGCAGATACGCCGCCGCCTGGCGGCTCTGCTGCTGCTATCGGATTCTCTGCGATGATCGTGCTAACGCTGCAGAGCTTTACGCCGCCTATCATCCCATCGCCTACCGCGCTCGCCAAGATAGGCGAGCAGGCCGCCAAGCTGCCTCTGCCAAGCTTTCAATTCGCAGGCGATGAATCGCCTAAAGAATTTCTCGACGCCATCTGCGCATCGATTGGCCTATCGTGGGGCATACAAGATGGATTGTTCGTAGTGTACCAAAACGGAATATTGCCTACGCCGCCAGGGTTCGCGCCGCCGCTGCTCGCGCCCTTTTCTGGTCTGCTCGACTTTCGCGAGCAGGACGATGGCGGCCTACAATTCGAGGCGCTCGCGCTGCCATCTGTCCAGCCAGGTAGCCTCGTACTTTTCCAAGATTTCGATTTCCAGACGGGCGTAATCAAAACGATAGGCGGCGCGCCGATGCGCATCGAGCAGATTAAATTCGATGGCTCGACGCAGGGTAATTCCACTATGAGCGGCATAGCTCGACGGCTGCAGGTTTTCTAATGGGTCGCGAAAATAGATCGGTCGACGCCTACGACCTTAGCCAAACGCCAGCTCTTAGCGATATCAATCGGTCGCTAGCTCGAGCTATCAAGCTGTCGATTCGTACGCATATACCATCGACGATTATTGCCTACGATCCAGCTACGCAGACTGCGACGCTAACAGTCGATGCGCTGCCAGTCGTACGAGTAACCGACGCTGCGCGCATACCTAAGAATATCCTCACGCTAAAGGGCGTGCCGCCAAACGCAGAGGCGGTACTCGCGCCCATTACGCTATCGCGCATACCAGTGCAGTTTATGAGCGGCTCTATGGGATATGTAACGATACCGCTAACGCCAGGCGATACGGGCCTGCTGCATGTTAGCGACCGGTCGCTCGAGGCATGGATGCAGGCCGGTATACCTAGCGATCCTGTTTTCGCGTTTACGCATGCGCTAAAGGATTCCGTTTTTTATCCAGGCCTGCGACCGACAGCGAAACCGATAACGCCGCCGCCAGCTGGCGGTACAGTGATAGAAGGTACGCCGCTAATCAAGCTTGGCCCTACCGCTACCGAGTCGATTACGAAAGCAGAGTCGCTGCTACTGGCGCTAACGACTGCGGTTACCGCTACTGTTACCGTTCCAATGGATGGCGGCGCATCGTTCAAGTCGACGCTGCTTGCGCAGATTGCGCTGATTCTGCCGACTACCATTGGCAGCATCAAAGGAAAGGTCGAGTAATGGCTCTGGCAGCTGGCAGCGTTTCGATTAGCGACGCAGGTACGGCTAGCGGTAGCGGCCTGGCGCGTACGCTGTACGACTCGCATGATGCAGGTATGTCTGCAGAGTATGGCGCAGACTACGACGCAATTAAAAACAGCGACGACGCAGCGGTACGCAAGGGCCTGGCAGTGCTAGCTAACGCCTACGCTGCAGGAATCATCGCAGAGATAAAAGCAAATGGCGAGGCAGTGATTCCCATGGGCGCAGCTGGCGCAGGCCTACAGACTACTACCAACGTAGGCGTCGCAACAGATGGGCCAGCAGCAGAGGAACGGATAGGCCTCGACTAATGGATCTTAAGCTCACAAATTATGACCTCGACCTGACTAACGGCGAGCTTTCATTTGTTACGGATTTCGACGCCATCCGGCAGGATATCGAAATGGCTCTGCGTACCTGGTTGCGCGAAACGCCATACGACAGAAACGCAGGCGTACCGTACCTGCAGATCATCTTTAAGCGCGGTACGTCGCTAGACGCGATTCGCTTTATCATTTCGGAAATTATCCAGGGCCGCGAGGGCGTAACAGAGGTACTCGAGCTAGCTACCGAGCTGGATACGCTAACTCGCACGCTAACCATAACCGGGCGCGTACTAGCATCTGGACAGGTTATCGATTTCGCTGCAGGTAGTCCTACGCCGCCAGGGCCATGGGTGCCGCCTGCCAATGGCCTACAGAGCTGGCTCGACCTCGAGCGACGACGCTATACGCTCGACGTAGGTATCGCGTCCATGGTCGACGAGGGCGCGATAGGCGGCACGCTAGACCAAGCAGCGCCTACCAAGCAGCCGCCAGTACTGCAGACGCTAGGCCTAAACAATCTGCAGAACATGGCGCCGGATGGCGTCGACGATTTCCTGCTACATTCTGCAGCTGCCTCGAGCTGGCAATTTCTAAACAATGCGCTGGGCGCTACCGTCGCAGTGGTAACTACCGATCCAGCAGACGCAGACGGCGCGCTATTCGCTACCATGGATGGCGCAGCGTCGACGGATGTAGGAATACGCCTGCGTCGAGTAGCAGGAAACCTCGAGCTGCGCGTAGCCAATGGCGGCGGCGCTTTCGCGCTCGACCTAACTGCTGCGGTAGCAGCTAGCGCAGATAAGATTATCGCAATCCGACTAGATGCGACTGGCGTACAGACGCAGATAAACGGCGCAGTCGTAGCAGGCCTAACAGCTGCCTACGCTGCAGCGCCTGCAGACGTAGCGCCAGATTATCCGCTAACGCTGCTATCTGCTGCAGGCGCTGCGCCAGCTGGCGGCGGATTGTGGGGCCCTGGCTGGTTCGCTGCGTATGATCGGTATAATAGCGACGCAGAAACCGCAGAGCTTTTCGCGCAGCTGAATACCAGATACAGGATCTATCCATAATGGCCCTCGAGCTAACTACTACCGGCCTGTCGACGCAGACGCAGCAGGAAATCGCAGACGAGCTAGCCGCCAAGATTCGCGCGACATTTGGCGAGAATACTAAAACCTCTGCTGATTCGATTATGGGCCAGCTGGTAAACATCGTCGCAGAGCTGCGCGCAGTCGACCAGCAGACGCTGCTAGCCGTTTACCGATCATTCGACCCCAATGGCGCGATAGGCTCTGCGCTCGATAGGCTGCTTACGCTTACTGGCTCGACGCGACTAGGCGCTCTGTCGAGCGTAGTCGATGGGCTGGCAGAATTTAGCGCAGCAGGATCGCTAAACGATGGCGACCTAATCCGTAACAGCGATAACGATACGCTTTGGAAATTGATAAACGGGCCCGTCGTAGCTGGCGGCGCTGGTTTTTTCGCTGCCACATTCCAGGCTGTAGATACCGGGCCTACGCTCGCTAACGCTGCTACATCCTGGTCGGTCGTAACAGTGGTCGCAAACTTCGTAGGCTTTACCAATCCGGCCGACGACGCAGAGCTAGGCAGGAATCAGGAAAGCGACGCAGACGCAAGGGCGCGAAGAATCGTCGAGCTTTTCTCGCAGGGTACTGGCCCGCTCGCGACGATTCGAGCTGCAGTATCTCGCGTCGACGGCGTGATAGGCGTAAACGCCTACCATAATCCGAGCGTAAATCCTGCAGACGTCGACGGTATACCGTTTAAAGCTTTCAACGTGGTAGCGCAGACGCAGCCGACCGTACCTACCGCTGCGCTGCAGCAGCTGATATTCGACGCCATCTTTAGCGCCATGGGCGCAGGCGGCCAAGCGTACGGTACAGGTTTTAGCGGTACGTCTATCGATACCGAGGGAATTGCGCACGTAATTGCGTTCGATACCGTCGACGTACAAGATATCGAAATCGAAATCGACCTCGTTACCTCGACCAGTGAATCGCCGATCACGCCGAACATAGAGGCGGTAGTCGCTGCGCAGGTAATACTGGTAGCGCAGGCCGGTTTCGAGGAAGTAGGGCGCGACGTATTGGCGCTCGACTTTCGCGGTATCGTTTACGACATGCTGCAGAGCGGCACGATTAGCGGCGTCGACGATGTAACCGTGCGCCTATCGATCCAGCCAGCGCCGCCAGCTGCGGTCGCTAAGCTGTCTATCGGTATTCGACAGATAGCCGATTACGATTCCGGAAACCTAACAGTGGTACAGGTTTAGTTATGACGATGCGATTTGCCCCGAATGTTACGATTGCAGACGCTGGTACGGATAGCGTTTTGAAATACCTATTTCAGTGGCTGGATTTCATGCGCGCGGCATCGCCGACCGGGCCTGGCTGGACTGTACCGCGCTCGAGCGACGGTACTACCGGCGGCGCAGGCGATAACATCGCATCGTTTTCGGATCTGTCGCAGTACGTCGCAGCGACCTCGATTAGCTGGTTTGTGATTCGCCAGCCGGACGGCGGCCGCGAGTACCTGTTTTATCGTACGACTGCGACCGATACGCAGTGGTCGCTACTGTATTCGCCAGGCGCGCTTTTCATAGGCGGAACAATCGCAGCTATCCCTACTGCGACCGATGGCGAACAGATCCTGCTAACCGATATCCTAACGCTAACCGGTAACAAGGTTTTGCACGCTGGCGCCGACGACGCAGCGCCATACGGCTGGTATGTGT